>Ga0066648_10000280_pt1 | contig 36737 bp, 82 predicted proteins | sample CryGeyCG12114_NA_FD_59537 | JGI IMG/M metagenome (GOLD analysis project Ga0066648, IMG submission 59537) | Groundwater microbial communities from aquifer - Crystal Geyser CG19_WC_8/21/14_NA | ecosystem: Environmental > Aquatic > Deep subsurface > Groundwater | place: USA: Utah: Grand County... | reverse complement strand
CTCGGTGCGGGTGACGGCTCGGGATGCGGCGGGGAACTTCTCAGGCCTGTCGACGGCTGTCACGGTGACGACGGCTGCAGCGTCAGCCGCTACGGGCACGCCGCTGCCGTTGTGGGCTGCGCCGGTCGGCGTCAACTCGTACGTCGCCGCGAACCCTGACCTCCAGGTCATCTCCGACGTCCCCCACGCCGCGTGGGTTGGGGACTGGATGTCGACGTCAACTGTGCAGAACACCGTGTCGGGATATCGGACGTCTGCAGCGGGGACGACCATCGCCTTGTGCGTGTACGCCATCCCGGGCCGCGACTCCGGGGGCTACTCCGCCGGAGGGTTCCCAGACCGGGCGTCGTACCTGGCGTGGGTGACGAACGTGAAGAACGGCATGGCGAACGCACCATTCCTTGTCGTGTACGAGCCGGACGCGCTCGGACTCGCCCGCAACCTGAGTCAGACGGTGAAGGACGAGCGCATCGAAACGATGCGTCAGGCCGTGAACATCCTAAAGGTCGGTGCTGCGACGGAGGTGTACGTCGACGCGTCGATGTGGGTCCCGGCGGCGGAGCAGGCAACGCTGCTGCAGGCGGCCGGTGTCTCCGTGTGCCACGGGTTCTCGATCAACGTGTCGAACTTCAACGACCAGGCCACGTGCTACGCATACGGCAACGCTGTCGTGTCCGCGCTGAACGGATTAGGGATCACGGGGAAGAAGTTCGTCGTCGACTCGAGCCGTAACGGCAACGGGTCGTTGACGACAAGTTTTCCCGGGTCGGCGCCGTGGTTCAACACGTCTCAGACGTGGTGCAACCCGCCCGGACGTGGCCTCGGGTTGACCCCGCAGGTTCCGGCTGACCAGCCGGACTGTCGGGCGACGCTGTGGGTGAAGGACCCTGGCGGTTCGGACGGAACGTTCCCGACGGCCGCCCAGTCCACCTATTTCGGGGAGAACGCTCCGGCTGCGGGCAGTTTCTGGGTGAAGTACGCCCGCGACATGATCGCCAACACCAGCACTCCGAGGCCATATTTTCAGCAGGCTGACTGGCTATGGCAGGCGCTGCCTCCGAACCCGGTCCTCGATGCAAACTCGTCAACGTGGGTCGGCTACCTGTCGGAGGCCGGGAAGCAGCGCGGCCTGGCGCTCGTCGACTACTCGACCGCACTCAGCCAGGCGACCGCATCCACTCCGCGCTACGACATCACGTTCGCCAACGTGCCCGCGTGGGGGCCGGACCCGTTCCCCGACAACATGCCCGTCCCGAACGGGCAGATCGTCCCCCCGGGCACAGACGGTCACGTTGCTGTCGCGGACCCGACGACGAACCGCGTCTACTCGCTGTGGCAGGCGACGCCCACGCCGAACCCCCGCAGCGCCACCTACGGCGGACTGGCCGCGCTCAACGGCAACGGTATCGAGACGGCGGGCTCAAGCACGGCGGGCAACCTGTCCCGCTATGCCGCCGTGATCCGAGCTGCCGACCTCACCGCAGCAGCGGCGGCAGGCACGGGGCTTCCCTATGCGCTGTTCTGCTCGTCCGACGTCGTGGGCACCTCGTTCCGCGCGCCGTCCACCAAGGCTGACGCGACCGCCAACAACGCCAACGTGGCAACCCCGATCCCGAACGGGGCGCGGATCTTCCTCGACCCGACGATCAACGTGGACGCCATCCCCAGCATCACCGCCGGCGAGAAGGTCATCGCTCGGACGCTCCAGCAGCGGGGCGCATACCTGGCCGACAAGGGCGGGTCGCGGCTCGGGTTCATCTGCGAACTTCAGCCGGACGGCGTCTCCGGTGGCACACCAGGCGCGGCGTACACGGCCCTCGGCTGGAACTGGGACTACTTCAACATGACTCATATCCCGTGGGGATCACTCCGCGTGACTGCTAACTCGAGCGGCACCTGATGGCCCCGCACCGGCTGAAGTCGAGGCTTGATCTGCGCAAGGAAGCAGCGGGGTTCACCCCGCCAACGTTCCGGTTCTGGCTCATCGCCCGCACCCCCACTGTCCTCATCGACAACCTCCTCGAAGTGCTCGCGGCGATCGTTGGCCTGATCCTCGGCCCAGCGTTCATGACGGGATTCGTCGCCACCCCCGTGTCGAACCAGATCTCCGTACCTGTGACGATGGCGTTGAGCTGGGTCCTCATCATCGGAGGGGTCGTCGTATTCATCGGACTCCTCATCATGAAGTACGGGACGACAGTTCCGGCGGGGATGTTCATGCTCGCCGGCGGCTTCCTCTGCTATGGGGTGGCGGTCATGGCGTACGCGGAACTTCGGGTCGGCTTGGTGACGCTGGTCCTCCTCGTCGGCCTCGCGGCCCTCACCGCATGGAAGGGTTTCCTGTTGCGGTCTACATTCCTGCTCGTCTCTGCCCGGCCGGTTCCTACGGACCACAAGGGCTGAGCGGGTGGACGTCACCGCAATCCTGCTCGTCATACTCGGGATCCCCAGCACCGGAGGTCTGTTTGTTGCAGCCAGAGCGGCTATCCGTTGGCTCAGCAAGGGCCGCAAGGGCCGACGGGCTGAGGTTGAGTCGAGGCGCATCCACGACGACGTAGCCGCAGCCAATGCGAGCGTGCTTGTTGTCGCTCAGTCGCAGCAGCAGCTCGTCGCCGACAACGCTCGCCTTCGGGTCCAGCTAGCCGAGTCCGACGCCCGTCATGCGGCAGAGCGCGCGGAGTGGATGGCCGACAAGGCTCAGATGCGCGCCGAGATCGACGACATGGAGATCCGCCTGCGCACGGCGATGGACCGCCTCAACGAGGCCCTCGCCGAAGTCCACGAATGGCGACGCAAGCACGGATCGGACACCGCAACGTGAGTGCTCGTACATGGCAGGTGTGGGCTCACGTCCAGGAGTGGATCGACGGCGACACCTGGAAGGGCTACGTCGACCTCGGCTGCCACGTGTACCTAGGTACCAGCGACAGGCCCATCCGCTTCCGGTGCAGCCTGATCAACGCACCAGAGAAGAGCGCGGGCGCGGCGGGTGCAGAGTCGACTGCCTACGCCCGTTCACTGGTACCGCCCGGTGACTACCCGGCCACATCTACGGGGCTCGATAACTACGGTAGGCCGCTCGTGGACCTGCATCTACCCGACGGGCGCTTGTTCAGCCGCGCGATGCTAGACGCTGGATTTGCAGTCCTTTACCGCTAGGAGCACAGTGCCTCAGTACCCGCTAGGTCGCCTGAAGCAGCACGATGAGCGCTCTCGTGCGTTCGCCTACCGTGCCGCCGCACCCGCCGTCCTCAGGTCGGTCCGCCACACGTCGCACATCGGCATCCTCGACCAAGGGGACGTCGGCTCCTGCACCGGTAACGCCACCGTCGGAGCGCTCGGCTACGACCCCTACTTCTCAACCGTCAACGGCACCTCGCTGGACGAAGACCTCGCCGTCAAGGTCTACAGCCTCGCCACGACACTCGACCCGTTCACCGGCACCTACCTACCGGACGACACCGGATCGTCAGGACTGGCAGCAGCGAAGGCAGCGCAACAGCTCGGGCTCATCTCTGGATATCAGCACGCGTTCAACCTTGCCGCTGCACTTACCGCGCTACAGGCTGGGCCAGTCATCACCGGAATCACTTGGTACGAGTCCTTCTTCACGCCCAGTAGCAGCGGACTCGTCAATATCCAGACCGGCGACAAGCCAGCAGGCGGACACGAGGTCTGCGTAGACGGCTACGACGACGCCGAGCAGCTCGTGTGGTTCCGCAATTCGTGGTCGGACTCGTGGGGTGTCGGTGGCCGGTTCTGCATGCCCGTAACGACGTGGGCGCAACTCCTGTCCGACGACGGCGACGCGACGATCCTGACGCCGCTCACGCTGCCCGCGCCCGTCCCCAACATCACCCCCGACGCCATCCTCATTCGAGCGATGGACCCGTGGGCGTCAGGTACCTTCGCCACCTACACGAAAGCAGGCAAGGCCGCATCCGCCTTCCGTACGTGGCGCGCAAGTAAGGGGATCTAGGTGGTCATTTTCTCTCACTACTCCCCCTGCCCTTCCTTGAGTCGCCGCAACTCGGCCTCAGCCGCTAGTGCCCGGGCATCCTCGGCGTCGTTGACGATCTTGTACGCGACGCACTGACCAAACGCGTCGTAGACACGCTCAAGGTGATGCGGCTCTTTGAACGCAAATCGGCGGACGCTCCAGCCGAGCCCTGACGTCTTCTCGCTCATCGTCCCTCCAACTGCTCGGTGTAGGTCCACCAGAAAGATCATGTCGGCATCAGCCTCCCAGAGGTGGGATTCCTCAAGCGATTCCGCTGGAGTCACTTGTTCGCCATCCAGTCTTCGTAATCTTCGTAGTCTGACTCATTCAACGTCCCCAGACCGAGTGCACGACGTGTCCTGCAGGGCCAACAGGGGTCCGACTCTCCAAGGACGTAGCACTCCGGCTTGAAGTTCATGTCAGCGCACTTGCGGCAGTCTGGTATCCCCCTGTCCGCTTCTTGCTTCCAGATCTGACTCGTGTAGTCAGTCACGTCGCGAGTTCCTCTCCATCCACTTTGGCTTATCCCAGGGCCGATCTGGCATCGCTATGGCACCACAGGCGCACCTGACCACCTGCAAGTGCAGCCCGAGCCAACCCTCTGACTGCGCGCGGCACCGGTGCAGGTAAAATGGGCGTGGTGCATCCATCCAAGACACGCCGTCTTTGTGAACAAGCTCAAGGGTTTCTTGCCAGTTGCTCATCGGCTGTACCTCTCTAGGAACTTTCTAACCGCCTCACTGACGGTCTCGCCCTTCTCGTCGGCCTTCAGCAGCGCCGCATCCCACACTGCGTCACCGACGCGGACCACCCGGTTCTTCATCGGCTCTCGGGGCATGTCCTCAGAGTAGCGTACGCATAGGCATCTGCATAGGCACTACATCGGAGGCTTCGTGGTCATCCTCGCCGTACCCCGCACAGCCGGCGCGCCCTCAGGTCTGACGGGCGCACACATCACCGCTGCCCTCAAGGCCGCCGGTGCGGGCTCTGGGCTCGTCATGCCCGCCAGTCAGATCGCCGTCGCGTTCAACGATGCGATCAGCAAATATGGCGGCGGCCTGTTCACCACCATCAACTCCTACGCGGCGCTCGTCTCCGAGTGCATGATGGAGTCTGCCTACTTCCGCACCACCGCCGAGTACGCGACCACTGGCCCTTACCAGCCGTACAAGGGGCGCACGTTCATCCAGATCACCTGGAAGGACAACTACGCCGCGTTCGGCAAATGGTGCTTGTCCGTCGGCCTCGTCACTGATGCGGACTACTTCGTGAAGAACCCGACCAAGCTCGCCGACCTCAAGTGGGCTGCGATCGGCGGCGTCTGGTACTTCACCAAGGTCCTGAAGAAAGACAAGCAGGGCAACCTGCACCCGATCGTCTGGTGGGCCGACGACCCGCTCGCCATCGGTCGCGCCGTCAACATGGGCAACCCGTACAGCACTGCCACGCCCAACGGTCAGAAGGCACGCGACGCCGCCTACGTTGCCGTCGTCAAAGCGCTCACCGCAACCCCACAGGAGCCAGACGTGTCAGTCGCTTTCCGTGGTGGCCGCACCTGTTCGTGCGTCGCCACCAGCCTCCCCCTCGTCGAGAGGGACATGATCAGACGAGGCTTGATCAAGTACAACATCGACGTCTACCAACTCGGCTACCGCAACGACGTCAGCGCCTCTGCCGGCACGCATGCGGGTGGAGGGAACACCGACGTCGCCCAGTTCTCCGACGCGCAGATCGACGTGTGGCGGCTCTGGGGCTGGACTATCCAGCACCGCACCAAAGCCCAGGGGTTCGACATGGACCACGGGCACGGCTGGCCGCTCGGCTGCGACCACCTGTCCGCTGGTGGTCGTGCGCAGGCCACGCAGTGGGCGAACCGTCAGAACGGACTCGCCAGCAAGGGACGCGTCGAAGGCCGCTGGCCGATCGACGACTGGAAGACCGCCATGAAGAAGCGGCAGGCGGAACAGCAGGCACGCGACGACGCGGCAGCCGAAGCCGAACGACAGAAGGAGCTTGAGTTGCCCACGACCAAAGAGGTTGGCGACTACCTCGCCACGAACGACAAGTTCCTCGACGCGATCGCCAAGAAGGTCGCCGAGGCAGTGTGGAACGCCGACGTCATCCCGAACGCTGGCGTCCTTACGTCGAACGTCGACAACGTGAACGTCTCCCCGAAGACGGCACTGACGCAGATCGGCAAGAAGATCAACGACGCGAACGCCGACCTGGACGCTCTGTCCGCCCGGTTTCCCAATCCCAGCCCCGAGCCCCCTCCCGCCGCTTGAGCCGCTGACGTTCAGTGCGTTCCAGTTCAACGCGCGCTGGCCGGGGTTCTCGAGCACACCCGCGTCCCCGTCGTGGGCGGTCCGTATGCCGATGCTGGTCGCTCGGGCGAAGGCATCCAAGGCGTCGGTCCTGATCGTGCAGGAGTTGGGCGCAGACCAGGCGCCCGGCTTCTTCGCCGCGATGGGCTCCGACTGGCACTACGACCGAGCCGGTCTGAACGTCGTCGGCTGGGACACGCGGCAGTGGACGTGGCAGGCGAGCAACCCGCTGGACTTGTCCTCGTTCGGGCAGATGCAGCGGACCCTGATCGCGGTGACCTTACAAGAGTTAGAAGGGTTTAGCGGATCCGACAAAAACGGGTCAAGACTCGGCCGGTTCGCCAGCACCCACCTTGCTGCAGCAGCCTCTGACCTGACGGAAGCCAGAGCCATCGTGGCAAGGGCTACGCAAGCCGCTGAGGTCGCAGGAGCACTCGCCCTAGCTCCAGTACCCACCCTGCTCGGCGCCGACTGGAACAGCCGCGCAGCTACCGACAGTGGACCCTCAGCCCCCCGCACCATCCTCGGTGCGCTCGGCTGGACGTTCGACTCAACCCCGCTCGCCGCCGATGCCAAGAAGGGCATCGACGGGACCGCCGCCAACTACGGCATGGGCATCACCAGCAGCCAGGTCGTCGACCTCGGCACAGCATCCGACCACGACGGCCGCCTGGTCGTCGCCACCACCCAGTAGGAGCACCATGTCCGACCCCACCACGTACCCCGAGCCCGTCTCGACCGACCCCACGCGAGTCAGTCCTAAGGTGGTGATCAGCACCGTGCTCGCGCTGATCGTCCCCGGCGTCATCGCTGGCCTGTCCTACATCCAGGACAACTTCGCCGTCCTCGGGATCGATAACCCGATCCTCGGTACCGCTGTGCTGGCTCTGATCCCCGGCCTGCTCGTCTTCTTCGGCGGCTACCTCAAGCGGGACCCCGCCCGCAACGGCTAACCTCCGACACCCCGCCTGTCGCTCATCCCGGCAGGAGGGGTCACACTTCCGCCCCAACTCTCGCCGCGATCCGGCTGAGGGTTGGGGCGGTTTCGTACGTCTATCGGTAGACCACCGAGATCGTAATCGGCTGCCGAACAGTCCACAGCGCGAGGCCGACAAGAGCGGCCACCATAAGGGTCAGGGCAAACCGCGTTACGGGCCAAGACGTTGGCGTTCCGAGACGCAGGGTAGCGAACACAATCGCCGCGAGGACGAGGACGAGGGCGTTCACTGCCCAGACCCAACAGGGATGTCGCGCAGCAGATTGAGCACGTCGATGTAGGCGCCGCTCAGTTCCTTATGGATCGTCCGCTGCGTTCGGGTGACGCCATCGGCCTTCATAGCTGCGGTCTCTTCGTGTGCCCAGGCATCCACCAGTGCGATCACTTGGGGGAGAGTCAACGGCAGTCGAAACTCAGCCATCGGTTGAGGTCCAGAGTTCCATAGCAGTATCCATGGCGTCGGCGGGATGACAGAACCCGTCGCGCCACAAGAGTTCTGCAAGTGCGATAGTGCGTGGCCTCAACAGGCCTTCTAGGCGAGTGGCGGCGTCAACCTCACCTTCTCCGGTGGCGCGTTGGCGATTCGCGACTAGATCCCTACGCGAAACGATCATCAGAGGTCACCCGACATATCCATGCCGACCAGCCAGCCGACGACGCATCCGAGCACCAAAGCCACGACCGTGATAGGGACCCAAGTGCTGGCGGCCACAAGAGGAGTCAGGGCTACGAAACCTGATTCCGTCATTTGTCCCCCTCGTGTTGCTCGCGCCCATCAAGTGAGTGGTGTACATGGAGCCAGCCGAACGATCCATCCTCGCGCTCGACCGGCTCGACCGTCGGAATACAGGGGCAGTCCTCGCCATCGACTTCGTGCTCGATCAGGTCGCGGGTTGGGTAGACGTGCCAGTCGTTGCTACTCACCGGCTCTCCCAGACCACGGCAGCAACCTCGTTCGGGTCAAGGTGGAACAGCGACATCTCCCCGTGCCCGAAGTTCGTCCACGAGAACCCGGAGAAATCGCCCAGCCCGTTCTTGCGCTTCACGAACTCGGTCACCCGCGCGGACACCTTCGCTCCGCTCTTGAGGGTGATGTGCACCCAGCCGCCCCCGTCGCTGGAGCTGGACGCTTCGTCTACGCTCATCTTGTCGACTCCTTCATAGTCGGCCTTGCCCCTCATCCGTGTCTGCGGGTGGGGGGCGCTTTCGTCTGAGAGTAGCGCACCCCCAAGAGTCTTAACTACCCCCAGCGCCGCCCAGTCCCGCGAAGGCCCGCAGCAGCCAGCCGCGCACCCAAGCCAGCCCGGCGACGAGCAGACCCGACGCCACGGACGCCCGCAGCAGAGACCCGACGCACGCCCAGCGAGGCAAGCTCAAGGTGCCGGGTGTAGCCAGACGGGACACGGCAGACGTGAGCGACTGACGCTTGGCTGGGTGGAAGGTACTTCGGATGCTGCGTCAGCAAGGTCCGGGGTGTTCAGCGTCGCCGCAGTAGGTGCACATCTGGCAGACCTCATGGCGAGCGATCTGGATAGGCGAACTGCCGCATAGACCATCTACATCGGCAGGAAACAGCGTCTTGCGCAAGTAGCGCGACCCGACCGCAATCGGCTTTCCACACTACTCGCACTTGTAGGTGCGGCGAGAACGTTCTACGAAGCGCGTGGTGCTCACGGACGCGGCTTCAGGTCGGCGCGGATGCGAGTGGCGATGGCCGCTACTGGCGAACCCCCGAGGCCGATCCAGAACTTCTCCGTCTGCAACTGCTCGACGAACGCCTCAACGCGCAGGATTGCCTCGCATGCTTCATCGCGCTCGGCCTCCATGCGTGCGGCAACCTGGGCGTTGATCTCAGCCATGGTCAGATACTCGATAGCTCGACCTCGCTCTTCAGAGAGCGCGTCCTGCAATCTTGCGCGCTCCCACTGGGGCAGTCCGTTCGTCAGCGCTTCAGCCAAGCGGTACGGCAGGCAAGGCGGCGCAAGAAGAGTCAGACGCACACCCATGTTCGGGCGACCGCCCTCATTGCACCAGTGATCACCCTCGTGCTCAGCCATCACGGCGAGTGCGTCGATGTCAGGCATCGACAATCTCCGCTTCAATAGGGCCGCTGGAGCGAGCCGCACGAATCTCTCGCGCATTGGCCTTCGCTTCATGTCGAAGCTGCCAAGGAGAAGCAAGGTGATAGCCCGTGACTACGCCGTAAGCAACCTCAACGTCTCGCAGCATCTTGCGCCGCGCCCCCTCCGCAGTGAAGGCGCGTCGGCAAAAGCGCACGCCCTCGGCCTCTGCCTGCCACGGGCGGTGAGGACGACGAAGCGAACGCAACTGGCGCCAAGTCACTCTCAGGTACCAGATGCGCGAGGCTTTTTTGCCAAGTTTTGGGGTCCTGCCCGTGATGGCGCTACGAAGCGCCCAGGGGTGAGGCCACCAGCGATGAGTCCACCAACCGATGCGGTAGGTCTCGACGTCAATCACTTGTTCCTCCTGACGTAGTTGACGAGAGCGCGGCGGACCACGTCAGTCAGCGTCTCGCCCTGCTTCTCGGCCGCTGCCTGAGCAGCGGCGTACTCCTCGTCAGGGATGCGGAAGCCCCTGGTCTTCGTCTTCGGCTGATTGGGCACGCTCGACCATACCGAGTATCTGGTGTGCATGCGACGACAGTAGCACGGTGTGCATGCACTCTGTAGGCTAGGTGCATGCACACCGGGTACGAGCAGTGGGCGTTGCCGTTCATCTATGCCAAGAAGATCACCGTCCCCTACAAGACGCAGATCGTTGCCACCACGGACCCTTCTAAACCCAAGATCGCCACCACGACTTCTACCGGTTCGCTGATCGGCATCACCAAGCAGAAGGACGGCACCGAGTGGGTTTGGTGGTCGGCCAAGGGCAGTTACCTGCGAGCGGCGGTACTGGTCAACGGCAAGCTGCCTATCGTTCACATCCCGAAGCCCAAAAAGCCGCGCATCCCGAAGGTGCCGAGTTGCCGGGTCTGCGAGAACCCGCTGGGTCCGTGGCGTACGCACAACCAGAAGTACTGCTCGAAGGCATGCCGAGACGTCGTTGTGTCCGCCCGCGAGATGAAGAAGCGGGCGCGTAAGAGGCCGTGCGAGATGCCGGAGTGTCGTCGCAAGGTGTCCGGTCGAAGCGGTCTGTGCAGCAAGCACTACCCCCACGGGCACCGCGAACGGGCTGCTTACTGGGGTGTCAGGTCAACGTGCAGTGCAGCCACCTGATCTGCAACATCCGGAAGTCGAATCGATTGAGTCTCTAACAAGCAGCGCGGTGGCACAGGATCGCTGCGGCCTAAACAGACCGCTTCGGACTCTCGGGCTCGACCGGCTGCGAAGGTCTGGCCCTTGCGCCTGCTTGCGCCTGCTGCCGTGATCCCTGCCTGCGGCCCTGCCTAGGCCCGCTCCGGTTGACAGGCACAGCCGTTCCTGACAGGACAGACAGAGCGAGCTGCCGAATGGCTGTTGGAGGGGAGGGGGCTGCTAGATTTGGGGTTGAAATCCGCTAGCGGATTTCATGCTAACCGGATCAGCAAGCGTCCTTGCCATTTCAGCAGGTCAGGCGGCGTGTCGCGCGAGTCTGGTATGTGGCACGGAAGGGCTGCGGCTGGCACCGGAGGGCAGGCCGTGGATGGGCTGGGCGGCGGGGTCACAGGCTGCTGGGCGGACACTGGCGGCAGGGTCGAGCTCGGCAGCCGGGCGAGGCTGGGGGTGCGCAGGCGGACTGCGGAAGGGCCGTCAGCGGGACTGCGGCGGCGCGGAAGAAGAGACCGCGCAGTCAGCGCCAGCGGTCGGCAAGCCGTCGAATGTACGTCGGGTCACCAGTTGCCCCACACCACAAGCCAGCGAGGTACGCGCGTATCAAACGAGGGCGACTGCTAACTCGACCTCCAGCCGTCAATGCGTAAACGATGTGCTTGGCGACTTCTTCTGCATCTACGGCAGTGGCGGTGGTGTTCTCGTGGATCGCTTTCGCAACCCAAGCAACGTCATCGGCGTAACTCACTGCTCCCCCTTGGTGCGTCTCAGCTCGGCCTCTGCCGCTAGGTGCCGCCCCCGCCATGCAGCAGAAGGGACCACAACACGGTTTTTAGTCAACACGCGAAAGCATCCGCGCGTACACGACTGGCCCTCTCGGACAAAATCACGTGAGGTGTAGTCAACCCATTGCTGCGTCCAAGAATGCAGATGAAGGATCACTGCCCTCTCCTTGACCTGATTTGCTTCGGGTGCTTATCGCAGGTCCCGCTACCGTACTGAAATCCACCGTGGGTGTAGCAGTAGCGATCTCCGCCGTACTCGATACGACCAAGTGAGCATCGACCCGCCTGCACGTCCTCCTGCTCAAAGGTCTGTGGTGTCCAGCCGCTCACAACTTCTCCCACTCGTCCGGGTGCTCGCGCTTCGTCTTCTCGACGTAGGCGGACCAGTCGCGTCGGGTCACGTGGCTGATGTTCTCGCCGTTGATGTCGACTGCCCGCAGCATGTCGCTCCACAGGGGGTCGGTCGCTTTGACGGTGCGCGTCTTCAGCGGCGGTTCGTCTCGTGGGCGATGAGGCACAACTAAGGGTATCGACATGCCGCCACTCTAGCGGGTGTACACGACGCGGCTACACCGTGTGTGTATTCTTCTGGCATGCAGCGGAGCCGCCGCCGCACCCATCCCCGAAGGGAGCACGCATGAACCAGGACCGGTCCCCGTGAAGGGCGGTCCGGGTGGGGCGTCGTTCCTCGCAGCCGTCGTGGTTGTCTGCCTGACTGTCTGGGTCATCTTCCTCGCTTCGGGCGAGGCCGACCCCCGCGTTGTCGACGCTTGGCTCGGCAGCCGACATGGCTAAGTCGCAGTTCGTGAGCGACCAGCAGACGGTCGCTTGGCTAGCACGCCACAAGGTCGGGCTGCTGTCAGTCCTCGCTGGCGTTGTCGCTGGTGAGTTCTGGATGGTGCACCTGACTGGGCTCTACCTGCCGATCTCTGGCATGATCATGTTCGCCCTGCTCGCCTACGGGATCCGGTGGCTGGCCGGCCTCGCCTGGTGGTGGAACCGTCGGAGGATTCTGCTCGCCAAGCACAGCCTGCCCGCCCCCGGACCCGTCGAGATGTGGCGGCGTCGCAGCGAAGAGCGTAAGAAGATGCGCTACGTCACGAAGCAGTGGAACGCGTTCTGCACCGCCAACGGCATCGTCGGCACCGGGAAGATCGTTCCCAAGCTCCACCAGTTCGCGGCCACCGTGAACGGCGACCTCACCGCAGTCATCTCCCCCGGTGCGATCGGCGTCAAGGACTCGGGCCGAGGCTGCGGATCCGCTCGACGGCTGTCATGCCAGCAGCGTGCATGGCTGAGATGCTCGGCAGGCCGCTACTACCCGGCGAGCAGGTTCACCACCGCAACGGCGTCAAGGACGACAATCGCCCAGAGAACCTCGAGTTGTGGGTTGTCTCGCAGCCGTCAGGCCAACGCCGCGAAGATCTCGTGGCCTGGGCGTGGGAGATCATCCGCAGGTACGACAGTGAGAAGGGTGCAGAATGATCTGGTTTCTAGTTGGTCTCGTGGTCGGGCTGGTGCTCGGAACTATCACGACGGCGCGTCACCTTCGGAAACCGCAGCCTGTCGCTCCCGCAACGGAACGCCAGCTCGCCTACATCGATCGACTAGAGGGCGAGACCGGTGAGCATGCTGACTGCACCGGTTACAACGTTGATCAGGCCAGCACCTACATTGATCGCTTGCTCAAGGTTAGGGCTGAGGACGAGGCCGGGGATGAAGATGACTGAACTGTCAGCGGCCAGTGACACGATGCGAGCAGGAGGCACACCATGACCGAGGGCTTGATCTCAACCTATGAGGGCCGCATGATCCTGTGCGGCATCCTCGCGTTCCTCGGCGTGCTCGGCAGCATCGCCCTCACCCTTGCCACGCATGTACGCAAGGGGCTGCCCCTCACGACGCAGACCGACCGCGTGACCGGCGTCAAGGAGCACGGGTTTTTTCGCTGGTTTGTCACCTTCGCCGCATTCCTCGCCGGCCCTTGGCTGCTGCTCATGTTCGCCATGACCGGCACCCACTACGTCCTGATGCTGTGGCACTGGGCGGTTGCGAACTGGGGCGTCCTCGTCATCGCCGCCGCCGCTAGCTCGCTCGCTGTCGGCGCATGGGTCCTGCGCCGCACTAGCCGCCACGAGCTTGCCGTCGAGCCGAACGCCCTAGCCGCGTCTGTCCCCGCGCCTGCCGTGGCCGCACAGCCCCTCGGGTGGTCGCTTGACCCCAACGCGCCGCAGTGGAGCGACCGGTGAGGATGCTCGGTCGGCTGGGCTGGTTCGGTCAATGCTCCTGCTGCAACGGACCTAGAGGCAAACACGAGATGAAGCGGCTTGAGGAACGTCAGTGGCGCAAAGAGGCGCTAGACGCACGCCCGCCCCCGTGGACGGCTCCTGCGGTCGAAGGGAACTGGAGCGACCGCGTATGAGCGACCAAGAGAAGTGCATCGGACGGATGCGCAAAGAGAAGGATCGCGCTGCTGACGGTCTGGGCGGCTGTCTTCGCTGCGGCCTCGGCCCGTGTCGCGACCCCGAGATGGCTGCCGAACTGGGGCGCATGCTTGCGAAGTACACCAAGAAACGGGCCTAGACGCACAGCAGCCCCGGACCCTTCGCGGGAGTCCGGGGCTGCTTGCTGTCTGCTACCCGTTCCGGTCCGCGTTGGCTAGTTCAAGCCTCTCCCACTCGAGAAGGTTGGCGAGATGCAGGAACTCAACTGCGTGTTCATCTTTCGGGTCAGCGTGAACCACCGTCCGCAAGGCTTCGGCGGCGTTCCGAAGTTTCTCGTCTTGGGTCAATGGGCGGTTAGGGGGAGCCGCGTTGCCCATTCGTCCATTGACGCAGATGTGGTGATGAAGCCAGCCACTCTTATCGACAACGAACGGACCGCGCCCGCAGCGGTCACACATGCGCTGGGCAACCATCAGGGCTCGCGCTTCTCGACCAGCAGCAGAAGTTCGAGCACGGCTGCGTAAGCCTCACCCGAAGCCTTGTGGCAGGCGCGCTCGGTCCGGCTCGCCGTAGTGGATGCAGCGGCCACGAACTTCTGGGCGGCAGCCATTGCCCGAACCATGCCGATCACCTCGGCCAGCGTCGGCAGGGGTTCGGCATTAAGCCGCTTGGACCCGCTGCGGATAGGGAAAGGGTTGTCGAGGTGCGGCTCAGCCTCTGCTGCGGCTGCCCTCAGCGCATTCAACCGCGCCGTGACTTCTTCGTTCATCTCGGAACCTTCCCGCCGAAGTACCCGGCGATCGTCTTCTCGGCAGGCTTCCCCTGCCACGAGAACGACGTGTCCGCCGCCCCACCATCCGTGGTCGCATTCATCGTGCGGTAAAGCATTACACCGTCAACCTCAGACCATCCTTCCACCGTGTGCAGCAGAGCATGAAACCACCGCTCCTGCACCTTCAGATCCACCTTCGCCGCCGCAACCTCAGCCGGCGTCTTAGCGAACCGGTCATCCCACGCAATCGACCGCAACCCCGTCTCAGCCAGCACGATCCGCTTCCCGTACCGCTTCTTCGCCGACTTGAACTCGCCATGATCCTGCGCAAGTTTCCGCTTCAAGTCCCCGTAGGTCGCGCCCTCCTTCGGCACACGCGGATACCAAGTCGCCGAGATGTAGTCGAGCTTCTTGACCCACTTCGGATCCAGCAGCAGCAACTCGTCCCCCGTGTGCGCGGCGTACGTCAACTTCATCCGCCGCCCAGGGTCAGCCGCACGCAGAGCCGCGATCGTCTTCAGCCACCGCGCCGTGTTGCCCTTCGCCGTCATCCCCTTCTGCTCGATACCGATGATCAGCGTGTCCGCACCCTCATCGAGACCGATCCCCTGGTACTTCAGCAGCCACTTCGTCCACTCGCGGAACTCCACATCCGACCCGGGAATCTTCGCCCGCCACGAATGATCGACCAACTCCAGATGCGGCGCGATCACCACACCCAAGCCGCACGCTCGAGCGTTGCGGATCGCCTGACGGAACTGCACATCCGTCGCCGTCGGCTCCACGTTCTTCTTCGCCTTCCGCTTCGTGATCACCCGCGACGTCGGCGTGTCCTGGATGAGGACCGGGTTCAGCGTGACGTGGTTTAAGCCCGTCGTCTTCAGGTCGCAGTAGACGGCCTTCACGCTGGCCGAGTCGAGCTGCTGGCCCGGCATCGCCTGGATGTTCGCCGACTGCATGTGGTTGCCCTTCACGTCCGCGTGAGCAGGCACGGCGACAGCAGCGAGGACGAGGCCAGCAGCGAGGGCCGGGAGGATGCGCTTCACGAACGGACCATCCCTTGCCGAGATGCCATCTTGGCGTATCGGTCGTAGATGACGATGGAACCCGCTACGGCGACGTTCATCGACTGCGGCGCAGGGGTAGGAATCTGCACAAGGTGATGACAGCGGTCAGTCACTGCGGGCGGCAGGCCGTGGTCCTCAGCGCCGAGCAGGTAGATTCCGCGCTCCGGGTGCGTGAAGTCGTTTAGCATCCGCGCTCGCGGGTCCAGTTCGACGCCGATGAGTGGAGCCGAGAAGGGCAAGTGCTTGATCAGATCCGAGAGGTCTTCGAAGTGGAACAGCGGCTTGTGCTGCGGGGTGTTCATCGTGTCCGCCGCACGGCGCTGATAACGCAAGCCGACCGTGAAGACGAACGCTGCTCCGTAGAGGTTTGCCGTTCGGTAGAGGCTGCCGACATTTACCTCGGTCTTCGGGTGGTAGACGCCGATGGCGAAGTACCCCCTCACGAAAGGTTCGCCACGTCGGAGGCCACGTGCTCACCGACCACCCGGTAACCAGCGTCTGAAGGATGCCCGGTGGCCTGGTCGACGTAAGGGTTGTCCTTCCACGCAATGCCCGGTCGAAACCAGCCCTCGCCGATCGCGTCGATGAACGGCACATCCGCAGCCCACGCCGCAGCCCGGAGCTTGTCGTTCACCTTCACCGTCGCCGCATCCGGTGTACCCGAGATCGCAGTCGGACCCACGACGACGATCAGCGCCGACGGATACCGCTTCTTCGCGGCCTTCAGCGTCATGTTCGCGTTCGACGCCAGCGTGCTCACATACGCCTTGTCGTTCGTCGACCCTTGGAGGATCACCACGTCGTACGCATCCGCAGGGTGACGGTAGACGCGCTGGCCGAACGTGTTGTCGCCGTACGTCGTCCGGTTCACGTAGCCGCTGCCCCCCTTCCCATCCTGCGTCAGCGGCATGCCGAGCAGAGACGCAGTGACGGGAGCCCAGCCGAGGCCGTTACTCGAGACGCGGTCGCCGACACCCTCCGTCCACGAATCGCCGATGACGAGCAGGCTGTCAGTGGCAGCCTCAGCCGGGACCGCCACCGTCAACGACGCGGCGATCAGGGGCAGGGCTAGCGGGGCGAGGGTGTGCTTCACGACTCGCCCTGGTTTGCGGCGCGGACCTTCGTGGCTGCCTCGATACACTCGCGCGCGATACGTAGCAGTTCCATTTCCGTCAGGGGAACTCTCACAACCCGCGATGACTTGCCGACGAATAGCGCCAGCTCGGGGCGGGGGTGGTGTCGAACATGGCGTCGCGTCTCGGGGTCAAGCGTCTCCGTGGGGGCTTCAATGCGCCCTAGGCGGTACTGAGGTTTTGCTTGTACGTTCATGTTCAGCCGATCCTTTGGTCGTGATCCATTGGGTTAGGTCAGCCCTCGTCACGCACGCCAGTGCGGGGCGAGGGCGCTTGCTGCTTGCGGTAAGGGTTAGACGGCACGGGTCCACGCATCCAGAGTGTCCGGGCGCTCACGAAGCCACCGCTCCCGCTCCTCGTCGGTCACGTCACTCATCGCGAGACTCCTGGTCGGGCTGGTCAGCGAGGGAGAGCAGGGCCTCGTGGCTCATCGCCGCTCGCATGATGTCGTAAGCGTGCACATAACCGCCGGCGCGGTAGCCCTCTAGTGCGATGTCTTCACAGGTCCCCACCGTTCTCGATTCGCTCCGCCTGATCGTGTAGCCACCCCTTGATCGCCCACCCGGTTTGCTTGTCGTCGCCAGCCCACCGCAGCGCCTTGACGGCTCCCCCGCGCTCCGCAGCCTCGACCCGGCGCAGCAGCTCGGCGCGCTCCGCCAGCAGCCACGCGAGGTCAGCGGGAGCGTTGGCCGCAACTTCGTCGCACGCTCTGATGTGAGCCCAGAGCGCATCTCCGCGCAACCACTCGCTGCCTTCTTCCGTTGACGCTGCTGCGAGGCGTGCGCTGATCTGCGCGGCGCGGTCGACGTCAGGCATCGGGCGTCCAGTCGGTGCAGTCCTCGACCAGGTACGAACCCATCACGGCCTCCCACACAGCTTTTTCCGCGTCACGGTTGCCACGGCGCAGGCTGGACAGGTCAAGCTCCTGACAGTGGCGGTCGTCGGGACCCGTGCCCCACCAGAGGGCGTCGGCACCCTGCGCGTTCTTCGCTAGGAACAAGTGCGGTTCGGTACTCTCGGCCATGCTGACTCCTTAGTTGGTCGGCCACGCCCCCGGTCAGTTCGACGCTGACGCGGGGGTCTTGCGTTACTTGGACTTCTTGACGTACGCGGCAGCAGCGCGGCGCACAATCTCGCTGGCAGACTCACCGTTCGCCTTCGCTGCCGCGATGAACTCCTGCCGTAACTGGCGAGGCAGACGGAACGTCGTCGGCACCATCGGCTCTTCGGTCACCAGTCAGCCCCGTTCTCGATCGCGTCGGCGCGGGCTAATGCGTTGAAGTAAGGCCATGTTGCACCGCGTCCCCAGCAGTCATCGGCAAAGCCACGCAACTCCTTGACGACGGCTGCGCGGGTCCGGTCGGGCTCGGTGAGGACGGTGTGCGCGAGGTCACGGATGCCATCGACTCCCGGGTCTCCATCTCCGGCGTCGATGTCAGCAAACGCCTCCGCAAGCCATTGCTGCGCCTCCTGTGGGGTGACGATGCGCGGGGCGGTCTGCTCGGTGCTCATGCCCTCATCATGGCACACCGCCATACGTCAGCGCAATACGTCTAGCCTGCGAGTCTTTGACCGAGAATCTGCATTCGACGGGTCAGACGCCGAGCGACTTCTCCACAGCCCGCACCGTCGACGCGTACCACTGCTTCCCCGCCTGCGACGTCGGCTCGGCACGCTCGTTCAGCAGCCCCGAGATGTGACGGTACGACCGCCCCTCCTGCCGCAGCACCCGGATGAACGTCGCCGTCTCCTCGCTCACCCCAGACGGCCGGCCCAACACCTTGCCCTGAGACTTCGCCACCGCCAGAGCAGCCTTCGTCCTCGAGGCGATCATCCGCCGCTCCCACTGAGCCAACGCCATGATGATGTTCGCCAGCAGCTCGCCGTTGATCGTGGACGTGTCAATACCAAGGTCGAGCGCAACGATCGACCAGCCGTTGTTCTGGCCGCGCTCCATCAGCCGAGCGAAGTCGAGCAGGCTACGCGACAAGCGGTCGAGTTTGCTGATGACCAGGACGTCAGCCTCGCCAGCGTCGAGCGCCTTCAACATCTTCTCCAGCTCAGGACGCCGCCTCATCGACTTCCCAGACGCGACGTCCACGAAGATCTCGCCCATGTCCCAATGTCGGTAGGCGACGTCGGCCACGATCTTCTCGCGCTGATCCGCCAGGCCGTAGCCGCGCTCACCCTGGCGGTCTGTAGAGACGCGGCAGTAGCCGAACGCGGTCGTCACTGCTCGGGCTGGTCGGCGAGAAGTTCCTGGATCCTCTGCGCCGCCGCTGCCCGGGTCATAGTGTCGAGGTTTGCGGTGGGGCCGCTAGCGAGCCAGCGCGACTCTGCTTCAACCCGCGCCACCTTGCCCTGAAGGTCGAGCGCGAGAGTTGCGAGATCGTCAATCAGTGGAGCGAGGTGTGTTGCTAGCAGTAACGCGTGGTTGTACGAGCCGTTGCCTATCACCACCGGACACCCAGCGGATTCCATCAGCCGCACAAGAACCGTACCTGTCGGATCGGTCAGCACCTTGGCGGGGTCGAGGCCGTTCTGCTCGGCGGTCACAGGGTCGCGCCGTTCTCTTGCGCAGACTGGCAGTCGAGGGCACGAATCGAGGTTGCGGCGGCGTTGGCTGCTTCCTGGATTAACTCGACGTGCGACTTCGGCTGCCACTTAGGATCGGTGTCGCTCCACCTCTCCGTGTGGTGGTAGCCCTTTCCTGCGGCGCAGACGGCGGAAAGAGTGCGGTCTACTGCACCCACGCCAGTCAGATCGAAGCCGAAGTAGTAAGCGTGGTCGCGCAACTGCTCCTCTGCGGGAGACTGCAAAGCGGCGATTTCCTCTGCCAGCGCCTTGACCGCTCCCGCGCGCTCCGCAGCCTCAACTCGGGCCAGCAACTCGGCGAGGGTCGCGTGGTCGATCATGTAAGCGCAGTCGCCTTCGCTGCCGTCGTGCTCGTGGTACAGGTCGCAGGTCATCGCTGCAAGGCGGGCGCTGATCTGGTCGGCGCGGTCGGTCTCTGTCATCATTTCCCCTAGTCAGACCCCATTTGGAGGGGTACTTGCTGTACACCTGAACCTAATGTACACCAGTGTTGAATGGGTGTACGCGTGAGCAGAACAACCCGATCGTGTTACCTTGAGTTTTGGCAGAGCGTTCTGAAACACGGACGTGGTCACCACTTCGAGCGGCCCCGTGCCTGTGCCCCACCTACTGGGGGTGCAGTACCGGGGCCGCTGCGGTTGTCGAGCTAGTTGGCCCAACGTCTTGCACGCCGCGTGCATAGAGTCTACAGTCGGGGGCATGACACTTACAACGCCGGAACTTGACAAGCAGGCGGCGCTCATCAAGAGCGGTCAGCCCCAAGTTGTCGAGGACTTCATCGACTGGCTCAACGCCAATGGCTACTGCATCTCGATCAAATGCACCGTGGAGCACGACGGCTACTACTGCGGCGTCTGCCAAGACACCGGGATCTCTCAAGCCGCTGTTTACGACTTCGAGTCGCTCATGGCCGAGCACTTCGGCATCGACCGGCATAAAGTTGAGGAGGAGCGTACTGAACTCCTCCGTAGCATCCGGGCATGAACGGTTGGAAGGTTGTTAGCCCCGAGGAAGCGAAGATCGTGATGTCCGGTCGCTGGGCTAGCAATCTTGCTCATACCGTTGCCACCGAACCAGACCGACTCCGCGCGGAGGTTGTCCGGGCTTTGCGTGATCATGCGTTTTTGCTACTACGACGAGCCGAGACTACGGCTTCCGTGACGCTCTATAAAGCAGCCGACGTCATTGAAAACGGGGCCGACTGGTGACCGACCTCATCGGCACCCCCGAAGCTGCACGACGCCTCGGCAAGCACCGGTCCACGTTCAGCCGCCTTGTCACCGCCGGCCGCATCACCCCCGTGATCCGAGCAGGCAACCGAGGACCGATGCTGTTCGACCCCGCTGAGGTCGACCGGCTCGTCGCTGAGATCCTCGCAGCTCGCTGCGCTGACTAGTATGAGCACCGGTCTCCGAGTCCTCGACGCCTTCTCCTGCAAAGGTGGTGCCGGCCAGGGCTACCTCGACGCAGGCTGCAACGTCGTCGGCGTCGACATCAAGGACTACTCCGACGAGTACCCGGGCCTGTTCATCCAGGGCGACGCAGTGGCGTTCATCCGCGACTACGGACGCGCGTTCGACCTCGTGCACATCTCCGCGCCGTGCCAGCCGTACACGCGCGGCAACGCAATGCGGCGGGTGAACGGCGTTGACCCTCGCTGGCCGACGCTCATCGACGCAGCGCGCAATGCGGCGATCGAGGCCGGTGTGCCGTACGTGATCGAGAACGTCGAGGACGCACGCAGTCAACTCCGCAACCCGATCCTGCTGTGCGGGCGCATGTTCGGCCTTGGTGCCACAGACACAGACGGCTGCCCGCTGATCCTCGACCGGCACCGCCTGTTTGAGTTCGGCAACATGCCGCAGCCTCAGCAGCCCGCTCACCCGAAGCACGTACGCACGTCAGGAATCGGCTTCTACGGCTACGACGAACTGGAACTCGACGCCGTTGACGCCTCGAAACTCGCGATCAGCGGGCGGCTGCGAATGCTTACCGGCCAGCCGCACGTCGCGGGCGTGTACGGCGGAGCTCGACGTGACAAGTGGGAAGCAAAGTACGTGCGTCACGGCGGCTACGTACCCAAGGACATCCGCGTCTTGCAGGGACTGCTCGGCGTCACGCACATCACGACCGAGCACGAACTCTTCGAGGCGATCCCGCCGGCCTACACGCGCTGGGTGGTCGAGGCTGTCTCAAAAGGAGCAACTCGTGACTAAAGATGCGCGCACCGTTGGGGTCGAAGAAGCACGCGCCATCGCAGAGACTTTTGACCGAGACCTATACGGCAGCATCATTCCGGACCTCGCTCGCACGATAGTGGTTCAGGCCGAGCAGATGGCTGCCATCCATGTCGTAGAGTGCTCATGCAAGTGCTCTCAAGCGCGCACTTGACCGCAAATGCCGCTCCTTCGCGAGTGACGTCCCCTGCCCAGAGGACTCGCGGAGGGGCGGTGCATTTCTGGCTGGCAACTAGCGGACATGGCATGTTCCTGCACCCGGAGTCAGCAGACAACCGCCCTGCCTGACCCCTAGCGTCATATCCAGGTCGGAACCGCCGGCCACCTAAGGAGACCCCCGTGAAGACTCGCCTCATCGCCCTCGCCGCCACCACCGGTGTCAGCCTGCTCGTCTACGGCACCGAGATCGCGTCGGCTGCCGGACGCGCATCCGGTCGCGCCTGAGCTAGACGAGGGCGGGCCTGCTGCGGCAGGTCCGCCCCTTGCGCTACCTTGAGAGCGCCACATCCCCCACGCCTCTCCACGATGCGCACTTGGGGGATTTTCCTTGCCCAAACGGGTAGACAAGGCGAGGGAGATGTGGGTACTGTTGTCCACATGAGCACACCGAACGATTGGCGCATCGTCACCCCGCAGGAGGCAGATGCACTGTTGAAGGCATCCGAGACGGATCGCACGGGACGATCTACGTGGCTGCTGCGTGACCAGGCCGAGCGTTATGCCCACACGGTTGCCACCGAGCCCGAGCGGATCGCCGCAGCCAAGCGCGCAGCCGTCGTCAAGGCGCTGCGAGACCTTGAGGATTCTTTCGACGGTCGCGACCAGGTTTGGATCAGCAGTAAGGCTGACGCAATCGAGCACGGTGCGGAATGGTGAGCAATGAGTGCACGCGCTGCGGAGGGTTCGGTTTTGAGCCGCCCGACGACGATGACCCCGATGAGCGCACTTATCCCTGCCAGAAGTGCGGTGAACTCAACCCCGATCGTCTGACCGTGGACAGCAGCAACGAACCGCGCATCGCCACCCCGCAGGAGGCGCAGGTGCACAAGACTTGGCCGCATCTAGTCTCCACCGAAGATGTCGGTGCGCTCGCCCACACGGTCGCCACCGAGCCTGACCGGACCCGCGCAGCCGTCGTCAAGGCGCTGCGAGACGCCGCTCCCGAGTCACCAAACTTTTCGGCGGAGCGTTGGCTGATCTTGCGCGCAGACGCGATCGAGAACGGGGCCGACCTCTGATGGCCGAGTTCCTGACCATCGGCGACGCGGCCCGCATCACCGGCTACAGCATCAAGACCCTCCGCCGCTGGTCCGACACCGACAAGCTCCCCGTCCGCCGCAGCCCCAGCAACCAGCGCATGTTCCGCCGTGAGGACCTGAACGCGCTCCCCAAGCGAGCCGCGCAGGAACTGTCAGACCAGACGCCTAGCGTCACCTAGACGGCGACCTAGCGGTGTGCATCCCCCAGCACCATCCCCGCCGCTAGGTCGGTCCCAAACCAACCAGCCCCGCACCCTGCACTCAGCCAGAGCACACAGGACACGGGGCCAGCAACGAAAGGCAAGGCTAGCAAATGAGCATCCACAGAGTCGCATTCACTGACAACACGATCGGCCGCAGGCACGCGGTCGATCCCATCGAGATCGAGATCAGCGGAACTTTTCAGCGTCGACTCGATGACGCCGCAGAAGCCATCTATCGCCACGCGCTCAAGAACCTTGGTAGTCGCGAGGTAGACGTCTACGTCGGCTCAAGTGGAGGCGAGATCATGGTGGGTGGCTTCCGTCGGGTCAGCGAGTTTACGATCACGCCAGCAATCGAGGTCGTTGCATGACCCCCATCCACCGCGACGAGGCCCAGTACCTCCCGCACATCCCGTGGCGCCGCGCAGGCTTCACCTTCGCCACCATCGCCAGCGTCGCCATCGTCGGCCTGCTCAGCTCCGGGCTCATCTGGGCCACCATCCTCAACGCAAGCAAAGGACTCGGGTAGATGAGCGACAGCACGATGATCTACGTGATCATGCTCGCGGTCTTGTTCCTGGTAGGACTCGGGCTCGGCAACCTGATCGGCAGGTTCTTCGAGTGACAAACCTGACCGCCACCTGTGAGGTGTGCGACCTCAACATGCGCCTCGGACGCGGCGCTATCTGCGACGGCAGCGGCATCCTCGTCATCAGCGACATCCCCACCAGCCGCGTCCCGGTCTGCCCGGCCTGGCCAGTGGACGAGGACGAGCCGCTGGCCTACTTCCAGGCCGTCGAAGGCTGGGACCCGATGCCCGCCACCATGCAGCAGCGGATCCGCGACAACGCCATCGCCGAGATGGAGCGCGAGTACCGGCACGCGCCCTACCTCGACGAGCCCGCCGACGACCCAGAGCGGATCCCCATGATCGTCACCCTGTTCGTCCTCGTGCTTCTGATGCTCGCGGTCCTCGCCGGCATCCTCTACCCCTGGGGAGGCCTCGCATGAACTACAGGCAGATGGTCGAAACGGCCGGCGACGCGATGTGGCGTGACGATGCCGCCGACGCGTTCATGTCCACCGACGGCAAGACGCTGGACGACGCAGTCGGCGCAGACGACTACCGGCGGCGCGCCAAGGCAGTCCTCAACGCGATCCTGCCGCAGGTCACCACCGTGGCCGAGCTAGAAGCACTGCCGATCGGAACGCTGTTGCTCAAACCCGAAACGGGCCAGTGTGAACGGATCAATGAGGCGCGACTGCCTTATCGCCTTCCCCTGACTATCGTGTGGACTCCCTAGGCAACGGCATGAACGACTGCATCCGCTGCGCCAACGAGAACCACGCAGCCTGCGATGGCGGCGCCTGGGACAACGCGCTGAAGCCCGCCGTGTGCGAGTGCTTCATGCGCTACCACCACCGCCGCACCTACGCCGACGAGCAGGCCGACCGCTTGGCCGACCGCTACGAAGCCTCGCTTGAAAGGGGCGCGTCGAATGCCTAACAACTACCGACACCGCTGGGTCAGCGAGGCCGGGCGCGACGTTCGAAGCCGCCTCACCGAAGATGACCGCAAGTACCGCGAAGAGCACACCGCCAAGTACGGGGAGCACGTCTGCACACCCGACCCTGCTGACCCGTGGTCGACGTGCAGCCTGCTCAGTGCGGAGGCGAAGGCATGAGTCTCCGCGTTCTCAAGAACCTCGAGCAGGGTTCGGAAGTAAAGCCTGCCGATGAGGCCAGGTTCGCCAAGTTTGTTGCCGAGTCTGACCCGAAGAAGTGCTGGGAATGGCAGAGCGTTCGCAACCGACGTGGCTACGGAAAGTTCTGGCTGAATGGTCGAACTGACCTTGCACATCGCGTCGCGTACCGAATCGGCAGCGGTGACTCGATTCCGGCTGGGCTGCTAGTTAGGCATTCATGCGACAACCCTCCGTGTGTGAACCCGGCTCACCTGCTTGTCGGGACCGTGAAGGACAACTCCCGAGACGCGATTGAGCGCAACCGCATGGAGTGCGGATCGGAGAACGGCAACGCCCGGCTAAATGAAGAGCAGGTGTTGGAGATCAAGCGTCTGTGGGCTTCGGGCGGTACCCAGGTTTCTATGGCTAAACAATTCGGCGTCTCTAGGGCTGCTATCCAGTGGATCCTAAATGGCAGGAGCTGGAAGAAGGTGCGTGAAGCATGAGCTTCCACGTATTCAATGAGATCGAGCAGGGGTCCGATCAATGGCACGCCCAACGACGCGGAATGGTCACTGCGTCCGTGGTTGGCCGGCTGATCTCGGTCGGCTACCTCGGAGCGGACGGCTACGACTGCCCCGAGTGCAGTGCCCTTGCCGGGTTCGCCTGTGTGAGCAGAGCCCGCAAGGTCGCCGAGCCGATCAAGACGCACCACCGAGCGCGCTCTGACTTCGCATCAAGCAACCGCAGTGAGTCGGCGCAGGTCATTACATCCAGCACCGGCGACGAAGCACGCGGGCTGACCCTCGTCCTCGCAGCCGAGCGCATCACCGGGCACACCGACCCGACCTGGATGAGCAGCGACATGTGGCGGGGAGTCGAAGACGAGTCGTTCGCACGCGACGTCTACGCACAGCACTACGCACCCGTCGAGACAGTCGGCTTCATGGTCCGCGACGACTGGGGCTTCCAGATCGGGTACTCGCCGGATGGTCTAGTCGGCGACGACGGACTGATCGAGGTGAAGTCGCGGCGCCAGAAGACGCAGCTCAGCACCATCCTCGACGGCGAAGTGCCAGCGGAGAACATGGCGCAGATGCAGGCGGGACTACTCGTCTCTGGCCACGCCTGGTGCGACTACGTGAGTTACTGCGGCGGCATGAAGATGTGGCGTAAGCGAGTGCTACCCGACCCGCGCTGGTTCGAAGCCATCATCGCCGCCGTCGAGAAGTTCGAAGAGACAGCCGCGCAGATGGTCAACGCTTACAACGAGGCAACCCAGGGGATGCCCGACACCGAACGACTCGACCTAGAAATGGTGATTTGATATGACGCTTTACATCTTCGGCGCTTCTGATGATTTGATCGAAGTCGAGGGCTTGCTTAGTGACGAACTCAACCCGCCGTACGGGAAGCCAGCACGCGTCGTCGTCAAGGTGGACGAGACTGTTTACGCAAGTCTGTGGGTTGAGTACGACCCAGACGACAGCGGTGAATGGCGGCTCTCCCCGGGCGCCATGCGAGGTCGAGTCGAAATTACTGCCGCTCGCGGGGAAGAAGACGGCGAAGACGAGCACGGATGCCCTGGCTATAGCGATCTGGCAACCATTCACTTAGATGACGTTGATGTTCGGCGCGTGAGCCTTCAGATTGAGGGCGCAGCATGACTACCTTCGACATCAGCGACACGCTCGCACCGAACTCCGACCAGCTCGACGCGGTGGATCTTCTCGGCGGACCGCAGACGTTCACCATCAACAAGGTCAGCAAGGGCAACCCCGAGCAGCCCGTACAGGTCCACCTCGCCGAGTTTGACCGACCTTGGCGACCTGGAAAATCAATGAGAAGGGTCATGGTGGCCTGCTGGGGACCTGACGCGAACCAGTACGTCGGCCGCAGCATCCGCCTCTGGTGCGACCCCAAGGTGGCATTCGGCGGACAGGACGTCGGGGGAGTCCGCATCCTCGCCATGTCCCACATCGACAAGCCCCGAGGCATCCCGCTACTCATCTCTCGCGGCAAGAGCGCCACCTACAAGGTGGACGTACTCAAGGTCGATGCGCCGAAGCAGCCGGAGCCTGCCGACGACCAAACCATCGCCAAGCTGATTTCTCTACTCGAGCAGAGAAGTGTTCCGACAGACGAGTGGCCCGACGTTCACGGTTTTACGGTCGATGAGGCGCGTGACGAGTGGCGCAAGATCAATGCGAAGTGGCCCGCCGTCGCCCAGGCAGGCACCAAGTGAGCGCGTGGACGTGGCAGGTCGAGGCCCGCATCCCCGGCGACCGCTTCTCGTGGAAACGGCTCGTGGATAAGCTCCCGCACGACAAGGCTACCGACGCCGCAGCCGAGTACGCCGAACGCTACCCCCGCTGGCAGGTCCGCATCCACTGCCCAGACACGGGCGAGATCCAGCACGTAGAGAAGGGGCGCGCGGCATGAGCTGGGACGCGAGCCTTACCTTTCAAGGCGTGAACGAATGGCACTCGATGGGCGACTGGAACTACACGCACAACACCAGCCGCATGATCTACGCGGCTCTCGGCGGGAGGAAAGATTCGGCCTGGTACGCCACACTCGACGGCACCAGCGGATCGGGTGGAGCGGACTACCTTCACCAGATCATTGTCGGGTTAGAGGCCGACCCCGAGAAGTTCCGCGCCCTAAACCCAGAGAATGGCTGGGGAGACTATGACTCGCTGCTCGAGGTGCTTCACGAGATGCGCTCCGCTGGCCGCGAATGGCCCGAGGGCAAGTGGTGGTGCTCCGGATGAACAGTGTCGTCCTCCCGATCCCGGCGAACGAGCTGCTAACCGCGAACCAGCGCATGCACTGGCGGGCGAAGGCGGCGCGTACCAAGGCACTCCGCAGCCGCACCTACGTCCTCGCAGGGTTCCCCACCAAGCCGTTCCCCGACCGCGTCCGCCTCGTCGTCACCGTCCAGTACCGCGACGCCCGCCGCCGCGACGTCCACAACCTCATGCCCACCGTCAAGGCCTGCATCGACGGCCTCGTGGACGCAGGCTGGCTCACCGACGACAGCGACAAGTACCTGCAGGGTCCCGACCTGCGCCCCTCCGACGAGCGCTGCGACAAGGGGCTCGCCTGTACGTTGACTTTTTCATTCGAGGAGCCCGCATGAACCTCCACGACGACCGCGTTCGGCAGATCCGAGAGCGCATCGAAGCCGGCCGACCCGTCCCCGGAGACGCTGAGTACCTACTCGCCGCCCTCGACCACGCCGTCAGCGGAGACCCAGAGAACTACCGGTTCGCGCTGCTGTGCGAGAGCGTGGGGGAGACCGACGACGACCAGGAAGGCCCGGACTGTGGTTAAGACGTCGCATGACCTAACGCTTTATCTGACTGATCCGCGCGTTCTCCGTCGTTTCTGGGCCAAGGTCGACCGTGGGGGACCAGACGAATGCTGGCTCTGGAACAGCTACCGCAAGCCGCCGTACAACTACGGGCAGTTCCTTCTCGGCAGGAGCAAGTTCGTCACTGCTTCTCGTTTTAGCTTGGCGCTGAAGATGGGCGGATTGCCCGAAGGCGTGCAGGCATGCCACTCCTGCGACAACCCGCCCTGCTGCAACCCACACCACTTGTTCGTTGGTACTCAGTTGGAAAACAACCTGGACTGCATCAACAAGGGCCGTGGAAACAAGAGTCACGGAGAGGCGCATCGGGATGCGAGACTGACAACGGAGGTTGTCCGCATGCTTCGAGAGCTGCCTCACACATATGCAGTACAAAAAGAAATGGCAGCGGTCTACGGAGTGAGTTCTAACGCCATCTATAGGGCGCAAGTTGGACGGACGTGGAAGCACGTGACGGCAGCGTGACCGCTCGCAGGCCAGCGCCTTATCCCGAGTTGGGCGCGATGCCGGGGACTTGGGCCGACGACGCAGCTTGCGCCGGGAGCGCAGTTCCGGATGCTTGGTTCGCCACCGACAGCAAGAACGCCGAAACCGCCTACGCCAAATCCGTGTGCGCCCTCTGCCCGGTGACTGCGGCTTGTTTGCAGTTCGCGCTCGAGATCGGACCCAGCCAAGCACAGGGCATCTGGGGAAAGACCACGGAAGAACAGCGCAGCTACATGCGCAAGAAGAGGAGGCCCGCAGCATGAACACCGAACCTATCGACCCCGCCTCCGTCATGGCCGCGCACCCGCAGCGGATTGTGGCTGGACACGACTGGTGTGATACCTGCGGCGACTTAGGGCTGAATGAGTTCGGCAAGACAGGATGTTGCGAGCCGTACCGCTTGGCTGAGGCACTGGCCGCCGGGCAGGCCAAGGTGGCGCGCGTTGAGGCGCAGCGTGATGACTGGCGCATTCGTTCGGAAGATGACTATGTAGGCCGCCCGTTGGTTGACGCGCCTGACGATGTCCGCCGGTACTACCGCAGCGTGTTGGCCGCCGCCGCCGATCGACTCGACTCCGCCCTCGCTGACCAGCCCGAGCAAGAGTCGACGCGGTGCAGCGGGACTCTCGGCTCGCGCCCGTCCTGGATGAGTGAGGGCCAGTACGACCCGTGCCGGTGCAAGCTCCCTGGCGGACACTCTGGCGAGCACGCGTGTGAGCACACCGATCCAGGCCTCGGCCTCGCTGACCAGCCCGAGCGTGACGCATGACCGTCCTCCAGCTCACCGACGAGCAGATCATGTGGATCCGCAGCGACTACGCGGCCGGTCTGTCGCAGCACAAGATCGCCGTCAAGTACGGCATTGGTGAACGCGTCGTCCGCCGCCACGTTGAGGACATCCCCAGCCCAAGACAACGGCAGGACGTCGTCCGCAAGTGCCCCGCCTGCCCGATCCTCTTCTACGACCGCAAACGTGACCGCGTCTACTGCTCCGGCGCCTGTCGACTTCGCCATCAAAAGCAGGAAGCCGCGCACCGCATGGACGAGTTCAAGTGGATCGCCGGCACCGACACGTGGGCCAACATCGCCGAACGCGTCGGACTGTCCAGCGTCAAGTCTCTCCGCGAGTGGCTGCGTACGTACGGCGAGATCGCGTGGGCCGAGCGGGTCGTGGACGAGACCAGCGAGCGACCACGGCAGGGACGCTGGGCCGCATGACCGGCAACAGCGGGATGCCCGTGTGCAAGAATGACCGATAGAAGAACGGCCCCGGCTGGCGCGGCGAACGCCAGGACCCGGGGCCTTGCCCTCAACGAGTACAAGTCGGAGGACTTAGCCACCATGTTAGACGAACCAACGCCTACGAACGACCAGTGGGCCCACGAGGTCATCGCACAGTCGCAAAGCTGCCCGCTGTGCTTCGGAGCAGCCGTCGGTCACCACACCCGAAAGAACGGTCGAGTCATGCTCGCCACCTACGAGTGCGGCATGACGCACCGGTGGAACCTGACGTGGGTCCTCGCGCAGGTGATGGCATGAGCGACATCGACCCCGCCATCGTCATGGCCGCGCACGCGAACGAGCAGGACCCGATGTACCGGTGGTGGTACTGCCCTGCCTGCGGGAAGGCTGGTATTCCTGACCGGTGCGAGCCGTACCGCTTGGCTGAGGCGCTGGCTGCCACGCTCAGGGAGCGCGACGAGTGGGAAACGGCATCCCGTCAACGCGGCGGCCGCTACCTCAGGCGAGCGAAGGACGCTGAGGTAGCGCTGGCCGCCGAGCAGGCCAAGGTGGCGCGGATGTTGGCTGTGCACGCCCGCTACTTCGACCTCGACGGCCGCCCAGGATTCGACGACTGCGAACCCGAACCGGAAGACGTGTGGCGCTACGACCGCGACCTCCGCGCCGCCGTCGCTGACCAGACCGAGCAGGCCACCTGATGGCCCGCAAGCGCCCCGCGCCGTACGTTCCGCTGTCGGTCTACTACGCCGACGACGAGGCCATCATGGAAGCCGGCGAGGACGCCGAGCTGATGTACGTCCGCATGCTCGCCTATGCCGGACGGACCCCAACGACCGAGGGCTACGTCCCCAAGCGTGTGTGCCTGACCCGTCTCGGTATCGCCGTTCGTCCGGAACTGGGTCCGGAAACGAGTCCGGAAAGCCGACTGGAACGGTTAACGGACTCCGGCCTGATTGCGATCGAGGGTGACGGATACCGCCTGGTGTCGTGGCTGAAGTGGAACCGTAGCGTCGAGGAGATGAACCGCGAGCAGAAGCAGGACCGCGAGCGTAAGGTGCCTCTGACTAGGCGTGCTCCGGAATCGGGTCCGGAAGACGTACCGGAAACGAGTCCGGAAACGGCACCGGAGTCGGGGCCGTTTCCAAGCGGCAGTACAGAAGCAGAAGAGAAGAGAATTAAAGACATGTCCGCTCGTCGCGGACGGTTCGATGAGTTTTGGTCGATCTACCCAAAACGCGGCAAGCACTCCAACCCCAAGGAAGCTGCTCGGCAGAAGTGGAATGATCTCGTCAAGACGGTCGATCCCGAAGCGATCATCACTTCTGCTCGCGTGCTGGCAAAGACGCGTGAGGGCGAGGACCCCCAGCACACGCCTCAGGCGATCACGTGGCTACGGCAGAAGCGCTGGCAGGATGATGCGCCGATTGAGGTCGAGGCAGGCCGCCATCTTGTCGCGGTGCAGACCGGTCCGTCGCGCGATGCGCAGCTCCGGTACGAGGACGCGCAGCAGCAGGCGCCCGATGCAGGAGCACTGCCATGGTGAGCGCCGACGAGTACGAACGCTCCCTGCTCGGTGCCGTCCTTCGCGGTTACCCAGATGTACCCGCACTGAGCCGCATCGTCTCGGGTGCCGACTTCGGCAGGTCGGGACACGGGGCGATCTGGGATGCATGCCTGACTGTCCACGCCACGGGCGACAAGGTCGAGCCCATGGCCGTCATGGAGGTTATGGGCAAGACCGCCCACCGCCTTCCGGGCGGCGCGGCCTACCTGACCGAGTTGGACGCAGACGTCATCGTCAAGGCACCGCACTACGCCAGCAAGGTCCGCGAGTTAGCGATCCGCCGGCAGGTGCAGGGCCTGGGCATTCGCTGCCAGCAAATGCTGGAGGATCCTGACCTGGCCGTTGACGATCTTTTGTCACGGATCCGCAAGTGGGCCGACGAGATCCAGGCAGAGCAGCGCACGGGAGCCACGACGGTCGACGCCGCGCTCGAGCAGGTGCTGCGCATCGCTGAGGATGGCGCTGCGATCGGCGCTTCCTCGCCGTGGCTGGACTTGACTGAGGCGCTGGGCGGTGGCTGGTTTGCTGGCTTGTACGTCGTCGCGGCTCGACCGGGGGTGGGTAAGACGCTGATGCTTGAAAACATCAGCACTGACATGGCTCGGCGTCACCACAAGTTCGTCGCCTTCGCCTCGCTTGAGATGACCGCCGAAGAGATCACGCAACGGACCCTCGCGTACACGGCGAAGGTTGAGCTGTCGAAGATCCGCGCTGGTGGGTCGAAGTTGTCACCGCAGAACTGGGAGGCGATCCAGGAAGCCTCGGGCCGAATGGTGGGGACGCGGGTCAGGTATGATGACCGCCCTTCGCAGACCATCGATCACATCCGGGCTTTCGCTTGGGAAACGCGGCAGGAAGCTCTGCGTGCGGGTTCCGAACTGGGCATGGTCTGCGTCGACTACCTGCAGTTCATGGAGGCGCGCGATCGCCGACTGTCTCGTCAGCAGCAGGTCGGCGACATGTCGCGTGGCCTGAAGCGGCTGTCAAAGGAACTCGGCGTACCGGTTGTTGCTGGTGCTCAGCTCAACCGTGGTGGCTCCCAGCGTGCCGACGGGACACCGCTGTTGACTGACCTGCGCGAGGCCGGAGACATCGAGCAGGACGCGGATGTGGTGATGCTCATGCACGAAGAGGTCGATGCAGAGAAGACGCCGACGGGGACGATCGACGTTCACTTGGCGAAGAACCGGCACGGCGCTCAGAAGCACGTTAAGTTTCAGCGCTGGGGCCACTACTCACGAATGGAAGCAGCATGAGCGACGTCGTTCACGTTCGCCGCACGATCGTCGTCGAGTACGACGTGGGCCGCGACGAGTACGGGAGTCTGACCGATGACGAGATCGTGGCGTACGAAACGCTCGGCCACAACGAGGATGGCGGTTGGCGGATCATCGATTACGACGACGGCAACGTGAAGTTGAGCAGCGCCGAGGTGATGTTCCGGTGAGCGTCGCGTGGGACGGTAAAACGCTGAACGATTGGGAGAACTCACAGCTCTCGTATGGGTCTTTGATGGCTATTCGGAATCGCCGCAAGACCGACAAATTGCATGGTTACACGATCGAAGTAGAAGGCAGTCCCTACAACGTAGGTTGCGGATTGCCTTGGGCTTGGCACGATTGGGAGGGTCGGTGTCCGAAATGAGCGCGACTGAATTCTGGCGGAACTACTGCCCTCACTTCATGCCGGGACGCAAGCGCATCGCCTCGAATCGGCTGGCTGCGGCAATCGAGGCACGTGGACGCAGTTACCGAATCTGGTTCGTCTGGGGGCACTTGATGGTTGTTACCGAGTCTCGCGAGAAAGCCGAGCCCGAGCATGTGGCCTACGTGCGTCACGATCTGGGCGTCCGGTGACTCGAGCGCGTCAGGTGGCTGTCCACACGCCCCGCTTTCAGAATGGGATGGGCGGGAAGTTCATCGTCTGCTCGTGTGACGATTTTCGGACGGGTGTCGCGGATCACGCGTACATCCGCGAGCAGTTCGCCGACCACCTGCGGCTCGTAGGTGGGGCGAAGTGACCGTCAGTCTCGGATACGTTTTCGGCTACACGCTCATCCAGTTGGTCGCAATGGTCATCGTCATGATTCCGGCGTACTACCTCGGCCGTCAGTCTGCCCAGCTCGAGGCAGAGAAGAAGCGCGACGAAGAGTGGGATCGAAAGCACGACCGAGAGGCGGCGAAGTGATGACGTGCGTGGAATGCGGGGTCGTGCTGCCCGAGTTGTACGCCGACGTCTTGGCGCACCTGCGGGACGAGCACGGGCTGGAGCCTGAGCGATGGCCTGATGGCGGGCTGATGACTTACCAGGAGCTTGAGCCTGCGGACTTCCTGCCGCGCGACCCCTACGAGCGATCGGTGGACATGTCATGAGTGAAGCGTCCGATCGAATTAGTCAGATCAAGGCACGGCTAGAGGCATCGAGAAACTGGCAAGGCATCATCTTCACCAATAAAAACCTGATTGAGCACGGGCCCCACGATCTTCTGTGGCTAATCACCGAACTTGAGCGGGCACGGGCTGCGAGCGAGGGCGTGGACATGCTGATCGCTGCGGCTGATCGGCGAGGGGCGGTCAAGGCGCTGCGCGAGGCTGCGCGAGAGTCACCGCAAGCTAAAGGTGCTCTCACGAAACGCGCCGACGAGATTGAGTATCCCGAAACGTTTGGGTACCACGTTGAGGGCGGACGTGCCTTCGACGGACAAGGGCGTCCCCTGTGACCGACCAGCATTTCGACTCGCAGATGCAGCGGACAGACCTTTACGCCGACACGTGTGTTACATCTGAGGCTATTGGCGTCCGAACTAAGACCGAAAGCCGCGACGTTGCTGCGGTCGCCCACCGCCAGTGGATGAGCCGAGAGCAGTTGGCGGCGATGGTTCAGGTTGGTCAGGCTCTGTTGAGCCGGTGGACGTTAGAGGACCGCGTCGACGCCATCGAGAGTGGAGCCGATCTGTGATCCAGCAGCCGTGCCAGCACTGTGGCCAGCCGTCCGAAACGCCGACATGCCTCACCTGCGCCTCCACGATGCAGCGCCTCGGTACCGGCGACGCCGACCGCAGACTGGCCCAGCGGATGCTTGAAAAAACTTACTTGAAGACTCGGCGTCTGGTCGATCCCTGCGTGAAAGGCCATGACATAGCCGTTGTCGGACGAAGTTCTGCACGACGATGCCGCGAGTGCTCGCGGATATACGCCAAGACCCGCTACTGGAGTTTGAAGGCGAGCGCCTGATGAGTACGCCGACCTGCTCGGCTTGTGCAGATCGCAAAGTTCAGCATGACCAGGACACGATTTGCCTTTCCTGCTTGCGGAAGACCCGCACTCGACTTCAGCGGCTGCCCGGTCTGATCGCCGACTTGGAAACCAGCCTTGCGGGTATGGCGGTGCTGGCTGAGAAGAACGACGGAGGCAAGAGCGCGGAGACAGCGCTCGCCTACACCGAGGCCGCTGGCGATGCACTGCGTGACATCCGCCAGATGTTGATCGGTTGGTGCCGCTTGCTGCATGAGGAGAAGCGCGTTCCGCTCCCCGCCGACCGCCTGACCAGCATGGCGGCACACCTAGCCGCCAACGCTGAAAAGCTCGTGGCGCATCCTGCCGCTGCTGAATGGGTGGGAGAGGTAGAGCAGACCGTCCGCGACGCGACGACCGTCATTGACCTGCCGCTCAACCGCCTGCGCGTCAAGGTCGGCCCGTGTCCCGAGAATCAGGAAAACGAGGAAGGCGACTACCTCGGACCGTGCCCCGGCAAGGTGACGGCAACCATCCCGACCGACGAGCACATCCGCCCAACCATGATGTGCGGCTACTGCGAAACGGTCTGGATGCCCGAACAGTGGAACGCGACCGGGCACAAGATCCTTCAGCGTCAGGGTCAGGCCAGGCCGATGGATCTCGCGGCTGCTGAGCGGCTCCTGAAACGTCTTGCGTCTTGATGCCGCCGACTTGACAAACATCTGTTAGGCTGAGCGCGTCGCGCGAGGAGTGTCCCTGGTGTGGCCCCGAAAGCGCCGTTGAGTCCCCCGCTCCGGCGCTTTCGCCTTGTCTCCGGCCACTGAGCCCGACTACCTGCCTCGGCGGGAACGGTCGGTGAGTGTCCACCTTCCCAGGAATCCGCCTGACACGCGGTGGCCGGATCTTACTTTGACGCTGGGAGGACCGCATGGCGTTCGGTCCTACTCCCCAGCTTGACCGCAAGGTCGTCGCATGGGCTGGCGTGAACACGGACGGCAGTCCCTGCGAGGGGCAGATCATCCTCCAATATGCGGGTCCGGTAATGCTGGACGACAGCGAGCCGACTCCGATCAGTGTCTATCCCACACGTCTGGTCATGCCGCTGATTCAGCGGACGCTGATCCTCGACCAGGGTGACGGTACGACGGTCACGCAGGTTGTCGGTTATGCGGAAGCTCAGGTGCCGGCGTCAAACGATCCTGACTTGTCGGGTTCGGGTGGCGCGTACACGGTTACCGAGAATCTGTCTTCGCGGAACGGCTTGACGCGCACGGTCGTGATCGACAAGGACGCGCAGGGTGTCATCTGGTTGAACCGTTTGACGTCTGCGGATGTGCTTGCTGGTGAGGCTCCGTCGTACGTGTCGGTGGCGACTGTCAATGCGATTCGGCGTGACGTGACTCTGCTGTCTGCCGAGATGACGCTGCTCTCGGGGACGGTCGATGCGATTGCTGGGGGCAGTTACGTCACCGACGAGGAACTAGACGCGCGACTCGAGCAGATGTACGCCGACTTGGACGATGGTCCCGACCTCACGCTCCTGTACGAGAACGCTAAGGCTTAGGAGACGCGATGTCGCTACAGGTGCGGCTCAACAACTTCATCACCTCGGTCGGTACTGACTACAAAGTCATTGTCGGCCGCATCGGTGATCTGTCGGGGTTGACGACCACAGCCAAGGGCTCCCTCGTCAGCGCAATCAACGAGGTCAAGGCTGGTCTCGCAACCGCTGGTACGACCGAAGTCAACGACAGCGCCGCGACGAGCAGCACGACTCAGACGTACAGCGCGAACAAGCTGACGACGCTCATCTCGGCTAGTGCAGCGCAGGTCAAGTCGGACCTTGTCAACGGCGCAGGTGCGGCCCTTGACACCCTCAGCGAACTCGCCAACGCGCTCGGTAACGATGCCAACTTCGCTACGACGATCACCAACGCGCTCGGTCTTCGGCTGCGCGTTGATGCGGCTCAGTCGTTCAACGGCACCCAGCAGCAGCAGGGGCAGGACAACCTGAACGTCTACTCGCGCACTCAGCTTGGTGACCCCGAGACTGATCTGGT
>Ga0066648_10000278_pt1 | contig 36851 bp, 24 predicted proteins | sample CryGeyCG12114_NA_FD_59537 | JGI IMG/M metagenome (GOLD analysis project Ga0066648, IMG submission 59537) | Groundwater microbial communities from aquifer - Crystal Geyser CG19_WC_8/21/14_NA | ecosystem: Environmental > Aquatic > Deep subsurface > Groundwater | place: USA: Utah: Grand County... | reverse complement strand
CGTCGAATGTCAAGATTGCGGATGGGGTACAGGCTTGAACCAACGCTCTGTATGATTGCTACGATAAGAGGCGAGGCTTGCACGACAGCAATAATCTGCTGATGGGTGACGGCCGACCGTGGTAGTATCGTTCTGGTAACTAGCGCGAGTCCTGGAAGCACACCGCCAACGATGTAAGCAAAAGGGAGTGGTGCAGCATCCCAGAGCTGAATATATGCTTCCTTAGGTCGGTGTTGAAGTTGCAACCAAAAGTAGATTGGTAGGACGACGGCTGCACCAATTGCGTTGATGGCAAAGCACCACAGAGTTGGGCTGTATTTGCAGTCAGTGCGAGCTTCATTTTGTCGAATATCCCGTCGCACTTACTACGCAAGCCATGCAGATGATCTGCCCTTTCTCATTGAGTCCATGGATATCCACACAATCGAACTCTGCAGTGTAGACATGATATCGAGCATGAGCAACCAGGATGGTTTGTCTTGTCCTGTTGTCACGGGATACTCGAAAGCCACTATCACTTGGATCAATTGGTCAAGTGGTCGGATCCCTGTATAAGTAGCCAATAGCGGTGTGCCATCTGCATGTCTTCCACTGCCAATCGTAGCCTGCAGAGCCTGGGCTGCGCCATTGTGGCCCATAACGATCCATAGATAGTATGTGAAGACAGCGCTCAAGATCGGGAACGCAACGTATTTGGGCACGATTGAACCATTCTGCTTCAACGTCTTTGCTAGATTGTTGAAGATTGAGACGAAGCCGATGGCCAGCTTCGGATGTTGGTGGCTTTGAGGGGTGATGTTCATTTTAGCGATTGGGGATTTTAGAGCTTCAGGTCACCGTGATGAGGTGACACGATGCAATGTACAATTGGGAATACTTGATTATTAACAAAGTATTTGTCGAAACCATTCCCATACATGCTTTTGGGCTCGTAGGGAGTTGTCTCCACCGCAGAATTAAACATACACGGCTCAGTATGCTGCTTCGCTCTGTTCTCCTTCCGCACCATAGAAAAGCATCGGCCAGATAACGGTGTACATTGACAAAAGAGAGTAAAGCAGAGCAGACTGGTTCGGTGTATTATTTGCCTGAGGCACACACGGATTGACCCGAAAGGTCGAGAAGCCGCCTTAGTTCTCTTCCCTTCGGTCACTTCCAGCTTCGGGTTAGTTCTAAGACACAAGCTCGAAGCAGTCCGTTTCAAGGTCCGACCTCTATTATGTTGTGGGTATGGTTAGAACCAGTGCATGCTAATACGCTCCAGGACATGAATATCTTTGAGCCGCGAGGCGGACGAAAAATGGCGGGTGAAGAATACGCCGATCGCTGTGTAGGCCATACTTTTGACTTCGGGCCCCAGATCGTCATATCTTCTGCTCCTAGAATCCTACCTGGCAGAAATGGGTCGAACGCTTAAGATATCCAATCACACTGAGGTGCACCAAATGGCAAAACTGTCAGGATACTGTTCCCTAGAGCCAGCGTACATCATGAAGGTACGTAAGGGGTCAACATGCTTCGCTTTGTGGTGAACTAGACTGATGGAAGGTTCAGGTGTACGTCTGCGCTACCAGTCCTGTTGGGAAGATCCCCCAAGGATCTACCTTGGTGCACTACGAGTTATCGGCTGGCTCGATGACTACAGTTGAAGGCTACAAAGGCCCCCACGTCGAAGGCCAAGTAGTCTATGCGGCTGACTCTCTCTACATTGATCCATCACAAGATCATGCCTTCGTGAACGTCAAGGGTGTTATTTCGGTCGTCAGTGGGGCTACAATTGGCTTCAACTGGACCGGCCATGCGTCTCTGAATGACAACACTCATAGAATCTTCGAGAAATCTCCCGACGCAAGGACAGCCGACTTCGGCAACTTGACGGTACTTGTCAGATTTGAAGTCGGTGATCCTCTACTTAAGACATTAGGCACGACGAACTTCGTGGGAAGCGGTAGATATCTGCTAAGGAATGGACAGATGGGCATTGAGGTTCGCATCTCAAGAGTGGATGCTCCTGTCTGTGAGGACTAGTTGCATTAATGTTCGACTTCTGCATCCTTGATGAGACGCATACCACAACCGACAGATGTCGGACTTCATTACTGCTCGCGCCATTTCGTGGAACTGTATTAGTGGCACGGGCCATCAAAAGAGCTATTATTGTCTAGTATAGAACACGGCTGATCAAAGGAGGATGTGTGGAAAATTTCAGCATGGTGTTGGTGCATTGTTTTGCGGGTGGAAATTGTGTTTGAGGCGCATCCGGCGGCCATGGCTCGATCTGTAGGCAGTCGAAATCTGTATGCTCCGTGCGATCTAAATTCACTACTCTTCCCGGTTTTACACCAGTTCTCGCTGCTGTTGCGTTCGAAAAGACCAACGTTTCGCGGACCAAGAGGTCAGGAGGATCTGGTAGACAAGGTCGTGTGACGATCATAAATGAGGAGTCTGGTCTGCAACAAGCCGAAGGAGCAACGTGAACTGAGAGTGCTAAGGAGACTAAGAAAGTGCAAGTAGTCACGAGCAGACGTCATAGCAGGTCATGAATGAATCTAGATTTCATGTTTGAGTTGTTTGTTCAAGCCTTCAGCATTCATCTCCTGAGCCATTTCTGTTGCTGATCAATACACCAAACTTCCTAGAAATGAATTCGATCATCTAGAGTGTTTACTGGTCTACAATCCACGCCCACTGATCGTATACGTACGAGCATTGTGGCGTACAGCTGGAAAGCACAAACCACTTGATCAGTTAATGCAGAAATAGGCCGAATGCAAGCCCGGCTTCGGTGAGTATTCTGACCATCGTGATGAATACGGCCCATTTTCCAAGTGGTCAACTATGGACGGCCTGTTCCAATCACTGATATTGCCGTACACTGGATTGCCGACGAAAGAGACACAGATATGTGTAATCTTATATATCGATGGCCTGGGCAAAATGACCAAGTCCCTCGCTCTACATTATCAGTCAACGACCGCTATCCCTCCAAAGTCCACGTTCTCGAATCGAGTAACCATAGAATACGTTTCCGCTCTATATCCGGTTTACGCTGTTCCTTGCCATGGCTATTGCTAAAGAGCCAGTGGCGACGAAGCCAAACATGAATGAGCTTCCAAACGTCGAAGGGCTTACAACCGTTACCGAGCGAGAGAAGGGAAGCACGGATTCTTCGGATTCTGATTCGGCGAGCAAGGATGGCGAATCAGAACAGGCCAGCAAACAGGCAATTGAGAACTCACGCCGGCAGATAGGTACAATAAGGTGGATCTTGGTGGTCATCGCTACGCTATCGTCCCTCTTCTTTTTCAGCCTGGACAATACCATTGTGGCCGTTGTGCAACCCCAGATTGTTGAACGCTTCGGTACGCTTGAAAAACTGCCATGGCTCGTCGTCGCTTATTGTCTTGGTTCTGTCTGCATGGCTTCGATCTGGGGACGCCTCTTCAGCTTATTCGACGGCAAAATACTGTACATTGTTGGCGTCTTCCTCTTTGAGGCTGGATCTGCTCTTTGTGGAGCAGCGCCTGCCATGAATGTTCTCATTGTTGGGAGAACTTTGTGCGGTGTAGGCGGCTCAGGCATGTATGTTGGTGTTCTGTCGCTGCTCACGGCCTTCACCACAGAGAGGGAACGACCGATGTATATTGGGATGACCGGCATTGTGTGGGGGCTTGGAACTGCGCTAGGACCCATCGTTGGCGGTGCGTTTACGAGCTCGTCAGCAGGTTGGAGATGGGCGTTTTACATCAACTTGGTAATTGGAGGTCTCTGTGCTCCAGTCTATCTGTTCCTGCTCCCCACATCGAAGCCTCGACCCAACGAATCAAGCAAAAGCCTTTGGAAGACTCTCGACTGGGCTGGTATCGTCCTCTCTATTGGTGCTTTCTTGACTGGTACCATGGCAATCAATTTCGGCGGAGTGATCTATCCATGGCACAGCGGCCAGGTCATTGTCCTCTTCGTCCTATCCGGCCTCCTCTTCATCGCTTTTGCTATCCAACAAACCCAGACCTGGTTCACCTCCAGAGAGTTCCGTCTTTTCCCTGTCCAATTTGTGACAAACAAAGACCTTTCAATCCTATTCGCATCCATCGGTGCAGGGACTGCTTTGATCTTCCTTCCGATATACTTCCTACCGCTGTACTACCAATACGTTCACGGCCTGAGCGCTCTTGAAGCAGGCGTCAAGTTGTTGCCCTTCATCATCACCATGGTCGTTACTGTCTTTGTTAATGGCGGTGTCATGAGCAAGACTGGCGTCTACTGGCCTTGGTATGTTGTTGGTCCTACGCTGGCCTTGATTGGTAACGCGTTGATGTACACTATCGACGTCGGCACCAGCGATGCTAAGATCTATGGCTACACTATCCTTGCAGGCATTGGTACGGGATGCTTTGTGCAGGCGTCTTTCCCAGTCGCTCAAGCTCTGGTCAAACCTAGCGAGGTTGCGTGGGCTACTGGTTTCATCACGATCGGTCAGCTTGCGGCTGGCACAATTGCTATGAGTATCGCTAATACTCTCTTCATTAACAAGGCTACTCACGACATTATGGCCCTGCTGCCTGGCTCGACTACAGACGAGGTGATGGCTGGCATTTCCGGCTACGGCCCCTTCTTCCAGTCGATCCCGACTTCAAAAATTGGCGCAGTTAATGAGGCACTTGTGAAGTCCATCAACCAGGCATGGATTCTAGCCATGGCTGCGGCTGCTTTGGTACTTGTGCTCTCTATGTTTTTGAAGAGACAGAAGCTGTTCTTGGATGTTGCTGCTGGCGGCGCTTGAATGCTCCCCAAGCAACACAAGTGCTTCTATGGTTAGCATACCGGTCTTAGGTGAAAAGACATGACAGTCCCGGCGGAGAAGTATCAATCTTTCGTCCTATAGCTTAAATGGATATACTGAGGTAGGGTTTGAATTTTGTGGAGTTGAGGACCTTATCACACCCGGGCCCGGGGTTGGGAGCGGTTAAATAACTGCATCTGAGAGGGATTAGTCTTATCGGCCACATTATGAGCAAAGGTAGCAAGCAATGATAAATATTGAGAGTTCCTCAAGTCTCTACATGAAAGATCTGATAGTTGCTAGCATGAACTATGTTCTCGTAAAGCTTTCCCTGAAGTGTCTATGTGAACCCAATATACCCTGGCAGTTGAAGAGCTTAATGGTGTAGTATTGACTTCAAGTCTAATTATCATTGGCCGCGATATATCCTGACGCTATATGCTGGATCGGCTGTAGCGGACGGGCACCATAACCAAGCTACCTGAATTTTCTTCACAATTTCAACATGTTCTTATTACGTATCACTGCATATCTTCTGGCTTGGACATCGTGCAGAATTCCATACTGTCCTAGCTGGGGACTTGAGTGTAGGTTCAAGTCAAGGGTTTAGTTATGAATGATGAGCAGTGCACAGTCATCTGGAGGGCAGTAACAGAGTGCTAATGAGCACTACTAATCTTGATTCTTATTTCCTAGTGCTAAGTCCTTCAATAGACTTAAGATGCGATGTTTGAAATAGCACAGTCTGTCTAAGCTGCTTACTTTTCACTATTGCTAAGATGTGTGTTGTTTTGGATCGGATCTTCCTCTAGGCATGATTTCGGCACGCCATGCCTAGATTTTGGTGAGGTTAGGTTGATTTTAAGCCCACTCACGGGTATAAATTCCAGCCTCCTGATTAGCTCCAACACCCTAGAAATGCACCACCCTGGGTGTAGGGGTTAGTCCTCGAAGAGCTGCTGTGGACAAGGTGACCTGAGCTCCTAAATTGACTATATTTGCCGCAGTAACAAGCCTTGAACCCACTTTTGGCAGCGGTTCGAAAGCGAGAAGCAGCCATGTCCGGCGCGAGCGGTGCGTGCGCCGTCAAAACCCTCCGTGGTCGGCAAAACCCTCCGAATCTTCCTTGACCTGTGTTGGATAGTCGTTTTTCATTGATGAAGGTCAACCCGTTGTAGCTTCGAACGACAACATCGGCTTCTCCATTGATCGTAACAAGCTGCGTAAAGTTTATGCAGAGTATCTGTTTCCGTTGTCCACGTCGTAAAGCCGACACCTTTACCTTCCTGTTCGTCAAGATGAAACCTCCGCCCATCACTCTCATGCATGCTGTTCGTTCCGAACCTCATCCTGACTTCAAGTTCCCACCACTAGACACTCAGTTCTGCTCCGTGGGGTTACCTTGTGGGACTACTCGTTCTCGCACAGCAGCAGTCATGTCCTAAATCAGCCGTGGCAGAGTCACGCTATCGTGCCTAGGTCGAGTATTGCCCGAACCACTACAATAGATCTATCAACAATGTCTACGATCCTGATGAAGGGTATAATTTCGCATCATGAATCGAGGTTTACTTTGCTAATTGACCACCACCTTTCCCGTGAGCTGTACCCTTGTTCAGATCTTGATCTCAACATCGTGAACTACTCGAAGAAGCTTTAATCTGTGTGTTCTACACGACGACTACTTACCACAGCTTGCACATAGACACATGCATTGCGGCATGTCCTCTACCGTAGTGTCAAGCCCTTCGTCGACCAAAAGGAAGTCACCAAAGTCGAAGCAAATGCTCAAATTGAGCTGTGATGCATGCGCTCGTCTCAAAGTCGCATGCCCTAAAGAACAGCCTGAATGCGGCCGCTGCGTCAGCAAAGGACTTCATTGTGTATACAGCTTGGCTTGCCGAACTGGGAAAAGGAAGAGAAGCAAGACGCCTGACCTCACGAACCACGCCCAATCACCATCCGCAAGCCCTCAATGCTGGGTCTGGCAAACGCCTAGTCCTTTTACACTTCCAGAAAGTGAAGATGCCTTGGCTCAAAGAGCCGCAGCCATAAATATCGACAGCATGAGCGCAGAATTACCAGAGCTTCCGCCAAACAACAGTTCTGTCCTAGGAAGTCCAATTGGTCTTGCAACTGGTATTGCTCCCACCATGAACAGTCTCCAGGACGCTCTCTGGCAAGCAGCCGATCAGCCTATGCCAAGCGTCGAGCCATATAGTCCCCACTCTGCTCACCATGCATACCAAGAGGCTTCAATGTGCCAATTCCCATACAGCTACTTTCCTCTATATGTTCCGCAGACGAACTGCAGATGGTCACAGCAGCCAAACTCACCACTGTTTGGATCAATATCAAGAGACTACTGCAAAGCAGCAGCATCAGAACCGACACCCTCACTAAGCTCGGCGTGCTCCTCGTACTCTTCTACAGCAGACTTAGAAGCCACTTTACTCAACGGCATGGGGCTGCAGCAGCTGTCCCCACAACCACAAGATAACTGCTTCACGCGTACATACATGCTGTTGCATACACTGCAGCAACCTTCTACAAGCATCTGTGCCTTCCAGTCGACAAATGTGCCTTCTCCTTCGCGGGAAACAAACCATGTTCATGAGGGCATCGACAGGATCCTACTCAAGACCGATAAAGCGGTACAGGAGGTCAAGTCTGTCATGCAATGCTCGTGCCACACCACGTCAAGCGTTCGCTGTGCGCTTACTTTGGTCCTGTTCGAAGTGATGACATGGTACGAGACAATCGCTCACGAAATCAATGAGCTACAGACCGAGGCATCCACCCAAGCCTCCAGTCCTTCGTACAACTCGAACAATGATGAAGGCTATAGCACTGGCCAGAATTCGTATTGTTCGGGATCCAAGTCGAGTGCTTCCTCTGCTCCCCCAATAATAACGGAAAGGTTCTCGAACACTCCTAGCATCGCGATTGGAGAGATGCAACTTCCTCACAAGGACGTCAAGAGTGTGCTGAATTACTTTGTGCTTTCACGAATTCGAGCAGTGCGAGGAATCGTTGAGAGTCTCAGCACGGATTGCGACAACTCGATAGAGCGCGTTGCAAGGCTGGATAGCATGATTGACCAATTTGTGAAACTGCAGAGGCCGCAGTCTGTTTCATACTGATAAACTATATACTACGAAATGACATCCACTTCACAGCACGCCTTTTGTCCGGACATTCCCGGTTTCGTGGGCGTTTCTTGGCCGCGATTGCTCGTCGAGCGTTGTTTTTGATAGGTTGTGTATCGGAAACGAAGACCATCAAACAGGCTCTTGTGTCCAACGGCATTTTCAAAGATTTCCATGTTTGATATGACTTAATATTGATTCATTACCGTGACAACCCAATCTGCGAATCTTGATTCTTCGTTGCCCTAGCAACTCCGTGATCAGACGTATGGCTCAACTAGCTTTACGAATATGACTTAACAAGTGGAAAGGGGGTTGACTTTTTAGTCGCAATACCGGAAAGTCCTGTGGTTTTATGGAAACAGCGTGCTCCTAAAAACCAACTAAACAAGCTGGAGGGCCGCGCCAAAGGCCGATCGGAATAGTCTGGAGCTTGAGATAAAAGGGTTCAACTTCCGAGCATAGACTCATGCGCTCAAGGCCGACAGGTCAAGGGAAAAGCCCCAACCGACAATGTATGTGCCTCCTTACTACCAGGGTTTCTAATTCTCTTCCAGTCCCAGCATTGTATCAAAGCCTCCACAGTATGGCCAAACAAGAGGATTTTTCGACACGTATCCAGAGACGTTACCATCTTCCATCAAACTTTGCCACCAGCGATAAAGCACCTTTTGCTTTTCGCAATTCCAAGATCTTCATCCACAAAACGTTGGAGCAAAGATATGGTTCTTCCGAACACAGGCCCAGTCCCACTTCTCCTCCTGCTTTCACAGCTTCCCGATTGCTAGTTCAGCGCGCAGTCGCTTCTCTCTGATAGCCAAAGCAAGTGATCCCGCGCCAGCGGGGCCCAGGACAGCGCTACCGACAGCCAGGTACAAGAACTCCTTGTTGGCCTTTTCTGGACCCACCCAGTTGGATTTGCCATTTTTCTTGGGGATGTTCTGAAGCATCCAATGAACCCATACTAGGCACGAAGCTCCTGCAATAAGAAGGTCGTACTGTGTGAACAAGTGAACTCCTTCATGAAGAGCCTCGTACGAGCCAGGAAGCGCTGAAAAGACTCTACGTGGCGAAGGCCTGAAGACACGAGCAATGGTGACATCGGAGCCTACCATGCAGGAAAGGGCGGCACTAACAGTGCAAAGATGCGCAAGGCTAGCGGCTATTCCAGTCATGTAGTATGCAGCCACTACCCATGGTGCGTCTATGTTGGGATTCTTCTCATCTTTGGGCGTTTCGTGGACTGTTGAGGATGTGCCGGGGCGGCTGAATAGAACGACAGCGATACATGTCATCACTGGGTTTAGTTGGTAGAGAGCGATATAGCTTTGACGGTCGTAAGTTGACCAGTCGAGCCACGTCGGTGCGAACAGGAGTAGTATAAGGAGGGTGTTTACAAGTATCGTCGGACAAAATGCGCGTGCCTCATTGAGAGGAATTGTGCGGTCCCGGGAGGTGTGTCTGCTTCGAGCAATGAGGTAAAGGTAGAGCGGAATGACTAAACCTGCGCCAGCGATGTTCTGCAAGAACCAGAACCCGACTGCACTATTAGGAAGTCAGCATATGTGTAGAGTTAGACTTCGTTGCGGACCAATCTTACTGTCTTAACCATGGCGATCTCACGCCTCTCCGACGACTCTCGATAAGAACCCAGCCGGAAACTGTGCGTGTGAGAACGGAAAGTTCGAACAATAACCAGCTTGACGGGCTCGCATATTTGTTGGTCAAGACTTCGATAAAGGCGACGAGGCCTCGAATATTGAAGTCGAGGGACTGCCATCCAGTGTAGACCATTCTTAGGGAGCGACCATCAGGCAGTGTAGCTGTCTGTTGAGCAAGGCTCAATGCCTCGAATGTGCCATTAAAAACCAGAACCCCCCAGAGTAGAAATGCGCCAGCCACAGTTAGTGCGAGGAGCTGGTTCGGCGTGGTCGGGGAACTCGAGATGGAGAGTTTCGCCATTTCTTCTAGTAGCTTTTGACAGCAGGAGACTTAGATAAGTAAACGAGCTACCAGCACTCGAAAAAGAATGAAGTCGTTCGCCTGGAGGGTGTGGCATGCCCGTTCCTCATATCCGCAAATGGGACATGGACCTCTTAAGTTCCTTCTTCTTCACTGAAGGCTCGGTATTCACTGCTTGCATCGGAGTCCGGTCTTTCGATGGCATTCGCGGTGACGAATGATTCTTAGAAAAAAGCTTGTGATCTATTTGCCGAAGACACGGGAGATGCCAGCGGAACTAGGAAAAGGCTCTAGTGTCAAAGGTTCTCGATCATGCATAGTGGCAAGTGGGACGATGGTCCAGCTTGTTCTCGAACATTACAAGGAGATGCTCGGATGAATTTGAATGCAGTTCGGTCTATTCGTGCATTCTTGCTTTCGGTAACGTTTTCCAAGGGGTGCCTATGACGGATTGTAGTCCATTTCCCCACAGCTTTCATGCAGCCTATCACACGTCGATGTGTGTACCAATATCCGAGTGGTCTCGTTGTCGCTTCGAACTTTGAGCTGTCGAGATGGACGTCGAAACGGACGTTCTCATAAAAGTGTGTGGCTGTGGTGTCACAACTTTTGGGGCCACCGTGAATTGGCCGATGGAACTAGTCAGAGAGTGGTTTAGCTTGCAGGAAGCCGAGACGGACATTAAATCTCACTCGCAGCCCTGTATATCTGGTCTTTACCACCGACTGCCATCGAAAATATTGACCGCACATGATGCTTTCGCGCAATAAGTCTGCTCAAGGTATGCGTGAGGCCGGAGCAAGGTCCTGCCACTGGCTGCAAAACCTGTCCTAGTAGCGAACCCCTGTAACCTCATACGCCAAGCATGGTAACAATTGCGATTTTCGGCTGGAAGTCATACGGAGTTGCCGCACAATGAGCCCAAATCTGGTATACAACTATCCGAGTATATCTGAAGTAAGTGTCGGTACATGAAAGTTATTAAGGCCAAGGGCCATGGCCTCAAATCAATGGAGGCGATCTGCTTTTTGGCGTTCTCCGTAGTACCAAGGACAGACAAGATTTAGTGGTCCATCATGCCTGGAATCACTAATGAGCACTATGAGGTGGTGGTAGTAGGTGCCGGTACGTGCGATCCATTTGCAAGGATGAGACACTTGACTGACGACCTGATCAGGATGGACGGGTCTCATCTGTGCTCAGACTTACCTCAAGCTTGCGCCGAAAACTTCACTACGAATACTGGACGGCAGTCGGACGATAGGAGGAGTTTGGAGCAAAGAGAAGGTGTACCCAGATCTCTATGCTCAGATAGCCCATCCGCTGTTTGAGTACAGCTCTTATCGTATGCCAGCAGAGGGTCTAAGTCCGGATGGGTTCATCTCAGGTGAGTTTTCAATCCTATCCGAAACCTCCCTTGAGTCACGACTAACGAGATGAAAGGTCATACGATACACAAGTACCTGAATAACTTCGCCCATGACCATGATCTGGTCAGGCACATGCGATTAGAGACGAATGTTACCAAGGTTGCCCGCACTCCTTCTGGAGGATGGGTATTGGATGTAGACAACGGTCCATCTGTGACCTGTGACAAATTAGTTTGGGCTGTTGGTGGTACCTCCAGCCCGATCAACCCGAGATGGCCCAGCAAGGCTTTCACCAGTCCCATCATACACTCGTCGCAAGTTGGCGATAATCTTGAGCAGATCAATCAAATTGAGACTGCCATAGTCGTCGGATCAGCGAAGTCTGCGCTCGATACTGTTTACATGTTACTGAAAGCAGGCAAGAAGGTCACTTGGGTAAGTGATGGGTCAGCGTCTACCCGAGATGCCAAGCATGGGCACAAGCATAAACCAATGAGTCACATTTTAAAGAAGAATTGACACTGACAGTTTTGAACTCTAGGTCATCCGAGAAAATGGTGCTGGACCATTGGCTATGGCCTCTCCAACATTTTTTGGACTCTGGAATATTATCGATGTGATCTCTACTCGGTCTGTGGCGAGCTTCAGCCCAAGCATCATGAATACGACAGGTATGTGGTATAATGCATTGAATCAAACACGGCTAGGTCGATTCGCAACAAAGGCTACCTGGTGGGCGATTGACCGATACTCCTCGTGGTGTGCCGGCTACTCAGCCAATGAGACCTTTGAGAAACTGAGGCCGGAACCTCATGGCTTCGGGTAGGTCAAAGCTGTTCATCTCACATAACCGCATGACTGACAGCACTGCTAGATTGTTTTGGGCCAAGGCTGGCTTAGGTGCAGCATCAGCTCCGGACTTTTGGAAGACGATGCATGAGGGAGACCTTACTGTTCATAGAACTGAAATCACGTCTTTAACCGATAAGGACAGTGTACATCTCAAGAATGGCATGTCCGTTCAGTCAGACATGATATTCTCCTGTACTGGTTACGAGAAGCCATATCGATCGTTCAGTGAGGCTGATCGACTCGACCTTGGTCTGACTTACGACAAATTTGAGAACGTCAAATGGGCTAAGCTCGAGGCTCAGGCGGAAGGGGAAGTCGACCGCCTTCTACCTATTCTCAAGGAATTCAGCCCCGAACCATCAGGTATACCGCCAACGCCAAAGGACGAAACCCATCTTCACGGACCAAGTCGACATTATCGACGACTAGTGCCACTATCTGAAGCAGGACAGGATGACCGCACAATCTTCTTCCCCGGCATGGTTCACAGTATCTTTACACCCTTGATAGCGGAGACGCAGGCTCTTTGGGGTAGTGCGTACCTGCTAGGCTACCTCGACCTCCCTAGCGAGGATGAAATGAATAGGGAGGTTGCGACATTCAATGTGTGGACCCGCAAGCGATATCTAGCTCAAGGCCAGAAACACGCTTATGCCATCTTCGACTTTCTCTCCGTATGTGGCAGATTGTGAACCATGATTGTGGTATAGGGCTAACAGAATTCATAGTACATTGACACACTCTGTGGTGATCTTGGGATCAAGACCGCAAGAAAAGGGAATTGGTTTTCGGAAATGTTCGTACGATACAAGCCTGCTGATTACAGTGGCATGCTGGAAGAATTTATAGAAGCTCAGCGTGCCAAGGGGAGGCATATCACACTCGAGGAGAGGACAGTGTAGCGGCAAACGACGGAAAAATGGTCGCACACTGGGCTTCATATCGTTGCTGAGATTTCAGTGTAGAAAGGCGTTTGTGCGCTCACTATTCCTAAGGATAGAAGGCAGACAATGGTGTGACTGTGAGGCCCATTTCTCAAACGAGGGGCAGTAAGACACATACGCACACTGACATTCGAAAATTGCTGGTTCAGTTCTTACATGCTCGAGAATCTCATGCGCAAGTCGAAAGACACTAGTCTACACAATTCTGATATTTGAATCTGCCAGTTTGACGGCGGCTTTCACCCATTCGATTGCTTGACTACGCTGATGCCGTGGACAGTCGACAGACCTGGGGCGCTTCTGAACTAGCCATGAGTATCAGTAATTTCGAGCCGTCGTCTGTTCGAGAACATACATTAGTTTCATCCGCAGCGTTGACGTGCCTGTCGCCAGTTCTGAAGCAGGGCCAAATTCTGTTAGGTGAGCCGGCTTCCGTGACAAGGGTTGGAACAGTGAGAGGCCGTGGATCAATCCGAACATATTTATGTCAAGCAGCTTGCGGAAATACTCGGTACCTTCGTATGACTATTTCGTAGAAGCTCTCAGGCCTCTGTGCCAGTTCACCCAGCTTTGCGTGATGCTATTTCCAGCCCCATCGGTGGTGTTCGGCTGAGATCTGGTAAGGAAATGCTCATATTGGAGTCCAACTTCAGGCAGAACGAGCAGCCGAACTTGAAGAAGCTGCAAAGTCAGAAAAGAAGTCGAATGAGTCTCACGCTGCGCCCAGCACGATTCTGTCAACGTCAGGTTCTCCAGATTTAAGTCTTGATACATACCAGTTCGTTGATGCCTCGCGGTCAACCGATTTTCAAGAGCATAAAGGTGAGCATATCTCTCGAAGTTCCATACAATCTCGAGTCGAAGGGTCGGTAGTCAGTCGATTGGTCCACCTCCTTCTGTGCGGCTACCCCCACACATCGAGACTTCTCACGGAATTATGAAGCAGCCAATCCTACTTCAACGGCTCTAGATTTCGCTTCTCACTCTTTGTCCCTGTATCTCCCCCTACTAACCAAAGACCTGCTGTATCTTCCTCATAGCGGAGACTACCCAAAAAGGTACCTAGTATTATCTTTCTTCTCCTATCACCGCAGACTTGATGACCGCACTATTTCCAGGGTCCTCTGTTACGGATGTTGACTCTTCCATGATGGTTTTGTGCTACGCATAGCGACCCTCTGTTCACGAAGAACACTGCCAGATTTCTCTTTTTACCTTAGTATAGCGCGGGCGCTGATGGAGATGGACAAGAGACCTGTGGCCTGTGATGTCTTGCTCGTAGGGATCATTGTGATAGTTATAGAGCAGTGGTTTGGACAGTCATTAGATCAAGTCTGAGGAGCAGGGACATGCTAACTCTCTCTTTCAAGTGCGCACGTTGTGTCAATTTGGAAAGAGGCTTATTTAGAGTGTCATCACTGAAAATGATCTATAAAATGCTCATAAGGCCAACAGGAAGCATCTATCTATCATGAACGACATACAAAAACCCAGATCCTCAATTTTCCGAACCTGACGCCAGACACTCATTTTTTCAACGCAGTATCTTTGGGCACCTTATTCCTGCAACTCCTCAACAGCTTGCTTGGTAATTTCAGGACTCAAGTACTTGCTCTTTGCAGCAATCTTCATTGAAAGGACGTTCAACGGCATTGGACTGAGGATCTCGAACACAGAGATGTCGACCTTGGCTTCTCGGAATAGCCAATTGCGTACTTCGACGGCTTTGAGCGAGTCGACTAGCATCTAGTTAGCAAAAACCCTTGATAAAGAGTGAAAGGGGAAAACTTACTTCCGAAAGAGTGCAATGGTTTCTCAACATCCACCTCATCAGGCGATGAGCCCATCGAATTGGCAACATTGGACTTTAGAGCCGACTCAACTGCTTCTGCTGCTTCGCTGACGGACTTGGCATTGGTGAGAGTGACTTTGAGTGGAACCTTCCCGTCGCCACCGTCTGCGCTTCTCTCCTTAGCCCGGTGATCGAATTTGCGGTCTTTAGGCCATAAACTGGTGACACTGCCTTCACGATCGAGGTCACCTCGGATACCGACAACAACCTGTGTAGGAACCTTGACGCCATCGCTTGTGACGCCCCTCATAGCAGCAGCCAAAGCAATGTTGACTTCCTTGTCCTCAACAGACACAGGGACCAGATGACCGTAAAGCTGCAGGAAATTCTCGACAGTAAAGTCCTCGGTGAAGTGCGTTGCATCAGTCACGAGACCAATATTCAAACTTGTGGCAGCAAGGCCTTTGCTGTGTCTATAATGGGCGAGAGCATCGAGGTAGGAGTTACCGGCAGAGTAGTTGGCTTGACCGGTGTTTCCGATAACACTGACAACTGAAGACAAGACGATGAAGAAGTCCATATCAACTGGTAGGAAGGCGTGAAGATTCCAAGTACCAGGAATCTTGCAGGTGGTGGCGCCGACCCATTTGTCGTAGGTCATGTTCTCGAGCACTGAATCACGGAGAACCATAGCACATTGAATAACACCCTTGATCTTCCAGCCACCCTTGACGGCCAAATCCATGGCCTTCCTCATGTCGTTGACGTCACTGACATCGCAAGCAAGAGCGTCAGCCTTGCAGCCGCCAGCCTCAAGCTTTTTCAATATGGCTTTCTGCTCTGGAGTTCGCGCGCCAGATCTTGAGAGGAAGACCAAATGGCGGGCACCTGCCTCGTACATGGTGCTAGCGATGTTGGGTCCAAGACCACCAAGGCCACCTGACAGCACGTATGTAGCTTCAGGATCGAGCCTCAAAGCTGGTGGTGTAAGAGGTGTGGTGGGCACAATGGCATCCTGCTCGAGACAAATAACGCTAGCGTCATGAGATAGCTCGACAGTCGGGATAACCTCTTGCAGCTGTGAGACCGAGTACGAGTTGGCCGGAAGTGGGCCAATAGCCTCGCTCTCAAGCAGTTCAAAGACCTTCTCCATCAGGCTACTCATCTTAGAGCTGTTGTAAAGGTGCCCGAGATGAACATTCGTGACACTGACATTGCGAGCGAAGAGACTCGAAGAGAGTTGCTCGGCCGCAGCATCTGTGCTGACGTTGACAAAACGGCCGAAGTCGTTGACGAGGGCGCATAAGTCACGTAAGCCTATACCGGATGCGCAGCTGAACATGACATCCACGCCACCAGCAAGATGCTGGAGCTGAACCTTGTAATCGCTCTGCTCATCGAAAATGTGGTCGGACGGAACATCCCACTCGGTCAGGATGTGCGCAGATTCCGGATTGCAGGTGACGTAGATCTCAGCACCCTTCCATTTAGCAATTTGAACAGCGGCACGGCCTAGGCTACTACTGCCTCCTTGAACCAAGACCTTGTCAGTTGAAGAGATTCGAGCGACCTCGACCAAGGCGTGGTATGCTGCCGAGTAGGTCGTAGGTAAGGCTGCAGCGTTGACTGCAGACAAATTCGCCGACAGTGGCTGAACGAAAGACTGATGTTGTCTGAGGTGCGTCCTGTAGCTATGGGCCTTGAGTACTGCAACTTCTTGTCCAGGCTTCAATTGGGTCACGGCAGAACCGACACGTGTGACAACACCTGTGCCTTGGCGACCGACGGCAGCCCCTGACCCTTCAGAGATGGCTCGAACATCTAGATTGTCGAGAGATACAGCACACATCTTGATCTCAACATCCTCTGATGCAAGCGTGGCCACCGCTTCTTCGTCCTCGACCCAGCGAGACCCCGAGGAAGCAATATCGAGCTTGAGCGGTCGACCGTTTTGGTGTAGGCGAGCCATAGTAGGCCTTACGTTCTCAGAGTGCAACTCGATTTCGCGATCGAAGCTGGCATTCTCGATGACTCTTGGAATCATGATTTTGCCGCGAGTCTCGACAAATTCCATTTCTGGCGTTTGTGCTGTCTCCCTTGCAGTGGCATTGAAGACCTTCATGATCAGATCCGCTGTGGCGTCAGTACTCAGATCGATGCTAGGGGCCAAGTCGATGTGTGGCAGTGTAATCTGCGGGACCTCAGTGCGAATCGTGCGCAGCAGGCCAGTAGCTGGGGCGAACTCAAGAGCCTCGGAATCGATCATCTGACCACCACGAGTGATCCAGATAAGGTACGGGGTGGACAATGCGAGCCGTTTAAATTGCTCAAGCTCACCACTGCTCCATCTGATAACCAGAGGCGTCTCAGCTTCCAAGAACGAGATCACTGCCTTCTCCTCAACATGCTCAATAGCACTTAGAGTAGTGATCTCAGTCTGAAGACCTATAGCCTTGAGCTGAATCGCCAGCTTGGCCATTGTGGTTTCGAGTTCTTGAGAAATGGTGTCCTGTTTGAGGAAGACGACCTGGCTATATTGGACGGCTGATTCTTCCTTCGCATCCGCAGAGCCAACAGCGAAGATATTACCATTCTGCTCAAGGCAGAGAGAAAGCGTGTCGAATCCAGCCTCTGCATAAACGGCTTGCCAGGCTGCGTGGTTGCTTACTTCTTCGGGGATTCTAGTGGCAAAAACCAATTTGCCAGTCTGTGCCAGTAGAGGCTTGAGGGATGATGCCACGTTTTTGACTCCAGCCTCAGGGGCTGTGTTGATGATCACAAGGTCAAAAGCACCCTCTGCCAAGTTTTGCTCGTTGGCTGGCATTGCCAAGTCAAGGCCCTGGTACTTCACAGATAGATTGCTAAGCTCTTCCACAGTGCTGGTCGCAATTTCTTCTTTGCTAGCAATGGTCAATTGTCGGAAGCGTAGGATTTGGCCTTCTTCTGGTCCGAATTTGCGAACAATAACCCGCATATCTTGGGATAGAGTGTCCGCAACAAGAAGAACTCGAAGGTTTGCGTCCTTGTGACATGCACGGTCGAGCCACAGAGCAAGCTGTGCGTTGCTTTCCATCTCCATAGCGGGAAACACAGCCTTAGCATTTTCTCGGATAAAGCTTTCCACAACACTTGTCTCCATAAAAGAGAAGTCTTCTTTCCACTCAGGGGTAGCAGTACGCTTCGCCTCAATGAAAGAGGCACCTTGGCTGTCAGAACTGCTGGACGTGACCTTTCTCGCTGAGATGGAGATGACGACCTTCGGCTCAGACCATTGATCATCGGATAAGACAATGTCACCGGCTAGATCGCGGCCCTCAGCTTTTGTGCCCTGTGTGTAACCAAGGTACTTAGTACCGGCTCCTTGAGGACACTCAGCAGCAATGAACATTCTTTCCATGTTGACCGGGACAGCTGACTCTTTCATTCCCTCATCTTGAGCAAAACCTGCAAAAAGGAGATGAAATATAGCGTCCAGTGTGGCTGGATGGATGAGATGTGGGTACTCATATTGGTGGGGCATAAGAGCCTTGGTATCGGGAATAGTCACGACACCGTGAGCGCAGAAGGTACCTGGAGCAGCCTTGCTCTCGGTCAGGTTTCGGAAGGAAGGCCCATAGCCCATTCCGATGGCAGCCAAGTCCTTATAGAACTTTTCCATGTTGATATTAACGGTCGAGATTTTCTTGATGGTCTCGTATGTGGAGGTTTGGAACTGCCATTCGGTCTCGATGTCATTGACCGAGTCAGTCTGGTTACCATAGATCAAAGCCACAAGACCTGAGGAATTTTCGATCCATGACGAACCTCCTGCTGGGAGAGAGTACAAAACCCAGTTCCAGCAATTCGGGAATGTCTTATGCCGACGCAAGCTGAGGGATGTCTCTACTGCTTCTTCGGCTGACGGAATCACTAAACCACGACCGAAGGTAACATCTCGCAGCTCAATACCTTTGAGGGTTCGTGCAGGATCAGCCAGTTGGCGCGCAGCTTCTATCGCCATGATCAACATACCGGCCCCCGGGTAGAGGATGGTTCCAGTGATTTCATGATGCTCCATCCAGGGGTTCTCGGGGATGCGGAGGATCTGCCGCCAATGTGGCTCTAGGTCGTTCTGATTGTCGATGGGTGCACCGAGTAGATCAGTTCGTGGCTCTTTCTTGAAGCGCTTTGCAGTGGTCATCCGAGGTTCGAACCAGAAGCCCTTTGAATGATTCCATGGATAAGTGGGTAGGTCTGAGAGAACTTTTTTGGTAGCAAGTTGATGATCAAGATTGTTGACCTTGACCAGGTCAACGGAGTGTCCTGAGCACCAAAGCTGACCAGCGGCCTCCAATGCAGTGACCTCTGCGTGCTTGTTTCTGAGGATCAGGCAAGTGTATATAGTGTTCGTCGAGAGCTTGCTGTCAACGGATGCCATAATCTGATTGATAGGACCTTTCAGAGCCTCGTGTGGGCCAATTTCGATAGCGGCACTCCACTTCACTGGTGTCTTCCGGCGGACGGACTTGCTTGTCGAATGAACAAGCAGAGCACTGACGGCGTCGGAGAAACGTACAGCTCCTACCATGTTTTTGACCCAGTAAGTAGCATCGAATTCAGCCGCTGAAGCCAACTTTCCGGAGACAGAAGAATACATCACCGTGCCTGGATTCCCTTTCTTTGGCTTTATGGTGCCCATGGCTTTGAGGTAATCATCAGCAATGACTTGCATATGCGGCGAATGGTAAGCTGTCTTGACACGAAGCTTGCGCGCAAATTTCCCATCCTTGGTCAGCATGTTTTCAAGCTGAGTGACAGCAGACACATCACCTGAAATGGTAACACTGGATGGACTGTTGATGCAAGCAACAACGGCAACACCATCGGTCACCTTTTGAAGGTACTCTTGGGCATCAGGCTCGGAGACACCTGCAGCCATCATAATACCTTTCTTGTTGCCCAGCCGGCGAGCAACATCCTCAGAGTACAGCCCTCTGAAGTATGCAATTTTGATGGCGTCTTCGTGAGAGATGTATCCCGCAGCATACGCAGCGCCTATCTCACCACTCGAGTGGCCCACAGTGGCTTTTGGTGTGATGCCCCAGTGGCGGAGAACGGAAAGCAGCGAGATCTGTAGGACAGTGCAAAGCGGCTGACTGAACTCTGGCGAATCAATTCGGGAATCTTCACTCCTGAGTAGCTCTGTGAAGACATTCCATGTAGCACCAAATTTCTCGAGATAGGCTTGTGACTGTGCAGTAGCTTCGCGGAAGACTGGGTTCTCCAATAGCTCTCTGCCCATCTGTGGCCATTGAGCACCTTGGCCTGTAAAGATAAACATGATGTTATCTTCCTTGGAAGCTCTCTTGAGCTTCGGAAGTCCTTTTGACAACTTAGTTGTCATAGCGCCAATCGAATCGGCCACAGCAAAACTGCGGTAATCAAACTTTGTCCGGCGGACTCCCAATGTATACGCAAGGTCGTCCAGGTATGTCTGTTGGTCGATGTATTCTTGAGTATTCAGCTTCCGTTCATGATCCGTCTTTGAGAAGGCTTGTCGATAGGTTGAGGCTTGTCGTTGGAGACCGGCCTGATCTAGACTGGAGAAGACCATCAACTTGTTCTTGCCCGTGACGGCAACATCGTTGCTCTCGTCTTCTGACGGGGGCGTAATGGTGCCACCCACACTGACACCCGAGTCTGATATACTGTCGTCCTCAACAAGTGTGGAATGATTGCCTAGTAAGTTGCGGTTCTTCAAGTAGTGAAAGGCATCGTCAATGATCACATGGGCATTGGAGCCTCCGTAACCGAATGAATTAACGCTGACTCGGCGCAGGCCAGATGTAGGCCAAGCCATGGTTGTCAGAGGCAATGCTAAATTCCAGTCCTGTAGTCGAAGCTTAGGATTGAGGTTCTCAAAACCGGCATTAGGTACTAGAATGCCTTTCTCGAGGCAGAGAACAGACTTGATAACACCGGCCAAACCAGAGCATCCTTCGGTGTGACCAATGTTAGACTTTATACTTCCAACATAGAGAGGTGTCTGGCCAGGCTCTCGAGCGGCTCCCAGGGTAGCGCCGATAGCTGAAAGCTCCATTGGATCACCTAATGCTGTACCAGTGCCGTGGGCCTCGAAAAACCCAGTCTCCGACATGTTTAGCCCAGCTTGGTCATAAACGAATCGAATGAGATCGGCCTGCGCTTCGGGACTGGGCATGGTAATACCTGGAGTTTTGCCATCCTGATTGGTGCCACTGCCACGAATGACTGCACGGATTGTGTCTCCATCAGCAAGTGCGGCCGAGAGTGGTTTCAGAAGAAGACCACCAATAGCTTCGCCCCGAGCATAGCCGTTGGCGCGATCGTCAAAAGAGTGGCAAATGCCATCAGGGCTGAGAAAGTGCATGTTGGTGAGTGAATGGAACATGCTTGGGTAGAGAGCGAGGTTGGATCCAGTGACCAAGGCTTGCTTAGATTCGCCCAATCGAAGAGATTGGCAAGCGCTGTGGAGGGCGTATAGACTGGATGAGCAAGCAGTATCAAGAGTGAAGCTGGAGCCTCGGAGGTCGAAAAACCAGGAAACACGGTTGGAAAGCATGGCTCTTCCAGTGCCTGTAGCAGCATTTGGTGCATGGTTGAAGATGTCGTGGTTAGACAGAAGGTCGTAATCTCCGGTAAAGCAACCACAGAAGACAGATGTTTTGCTGCCTATAAGTTTGTCCATGGGCACTCCAGCTAGGTCTAGTCAGCATCTAAAGCGCGTCTTCGGTAGGAAAAATGGAGTTGCGATGAAGACTTACCATTTTCGAACGTCTCGAAAGATACTTCGAGTAAGAGACGTTGCATTGGGTCCATACCTGATGCTTCACTTGCTGTGATAGAGAAAAACGGGGCATCAAACAGGGATACATCCTCTTCCAGAAAGAAGCCATGCTTAGTATGGACCTAGCAGCCTGAGGTCAGTTTCCACTTACTAGCTTATAGATCGAATATGACTGGGAACACTCACAGCTCCTCGCCGGTCGTGAGATGGATGGTACCAGGTATCAGCGTTGAATCGGTCGGCTGGTATCTTCGAGTTACCCTTCTTGGCTTTTGTCATCATTTCCCAAAGGCCATCGACGGACTTGGCTTCACTGGGGAAGCGGCATGACATGCCAACGATGGCAATCGGTTCGATCTTGTCGGCCATGGTGATGGCTATTGTTGCTGATTGAGTGAGACTTCAGAACATTCAAGTGAGTGAAAATTGCCTGCTCGAAACTCGACGTCGTGCAAGCTAGCCGATTACAGCTCACAGCATAGGTGCACAAGCTGTTGGGACGTAAGCAGCTTCGGAAAAGAGCTGTTTAGGAATGAATGAGTGTATGATCTGAGGAGTCGAGCGAACATCGTGGCGAGCGCGCATATACATATCTTCCTGCTACATCGTACGTGAATTGCTTAGGCCATAGGCCATTAGCTCTACACGGGTTCAAGCCGGTCGAGTCAATGCATCTGAGCCATAGCTGCGCCGCTGTATCAGGCCAGCAGCAGCTATGTTCGGAGAGAATACTGTGTGGATGGTCCGCAGTGGCCTCAACGCGCCGATGCGGTAGTCGGCTGAAGTCATGGCTCGATTGACGGAAGCGTGACATGAATGAGAACGCTGGTTGCCGGGAGTAGTGCTAGGATCAACTAACTAAGCTGTAGAACAATTGTCGGAAGGAGAGAAGGCAACGGCTGCTATCTAAAGGTCCGACTCAAGCGTGTCGGTCATTTGTCCCATTTTCGAAGAAGAAAACCAAAGCTGGTTAGAGAAAATGAAGCTGCCTTAAGTGAGGGCCAAAAGCGTGGCAAGTGGGGCACGGCCTATTTTCTCTAGCGTGAATCGCTCCGGAGCTTTTCAAGTTGTCCTTGAGCTGATGCTCCCAGTTGCTCCGATTGATACTGGTGGAGAGTTTCTCGGCCACCCGACTACTGGCCAAAAGACCAACGTGGCCGCTAGACCTGTTCAAATTGGGCTTAGAGCATTAGTCTTAGCATTTCAAATCGTGTCGTTTTGTATCATAGTCGCGTTGGATGGCCAACTCCTGAATCTTATTCTGTGGTCTCTGGGCGATTATTCCATTTACAATGATACTCTGTAGCCCTCGTGGCTGCGTTTCCCACCACGCTAGGTCCGACTAGAATTCGGGCGCTTTCTAGCACTCCCTTCCGGGGCGGCGAAGCTGGAAAGAAGTCGACCGTATGGCAAGCCAGCTATCGAAGACTCTTGCAATGTCGATGTGAGCTTAGAATCTTCTTCACTCTGTCTATCAAGCTCACACAAATAATGTGAAATTGGTGTAGCTGCTGGACATGACCATCAGCACCCTCACTAATCGATTCTTTGAGCTTGGAAATTTGCGTAGAAATGTTCGAACACTGGACCCTGCAGTCATTCGCACCTCGTCGAAGAATTATGGTCGGGCAACATTAATGATCAGTCCTCTTTACAAGCATGACGGCTACCATGAAGTACACAATGTGGATCGAAAGCACTGAAATAGCGACATGGATCTGCGTACGCGATAAACTGAGGATATACCAAATGCTAGGAACGTGTAGATGCTCGCGAAAGTTACCAATTTTTCTTTTTGTTTGAAAGATCCTATCATGTTCTCAGCCATTCTTAGCAGAATAGTCCGCAGGAGTATATATTCTGCATCAACTTGGGCCTAACGTCCATTTCCACCAAGGTCTTGGTCCTAGGATAGCGACGTCTCTTGTCCCACCCAGACAACTATCCTTTCCATGCCTCATGCTCGTCAGCACATCCGTAAACGACCAACAGAAAGATTTGTTGTTCCCGCAGAACGCCACACAGGTGACCCAGATGTCCCATAATAATATCCGTACTCTTCACTGAGCCCTGGAAGACGGGCATTTCGATATCATGGTTTAGTCGTAGTCTAACGACAAGATCAGCCCTTCTTAGCTGGTATGCTGGCTAGTGCAACCCTCCGATTAGCATAGCCAAGCTAATCATTCCACCAATTGCCGCAAGGCCAGCTCGGACGTTGTTCATCCACCTCCACCGCTTCAGCAAAGAAACAACCTCTCTGCCCTCGACCTTTTGTCTCAATCGCTCGTCATGTGCTATCTTGATCAAGTACTGAATAGTGCTCCGCATGAACAATCCCGTCCATGGCAGTGAAGCAAATGATGCAATCGCTGCAATCGTATAGCCGGTGCTACGATTTGAGTCGTAGTAAGCACCAACGCCGGTGCAAGATGTTGAAAAGATTGTGAGAGGTACAATGACCCAACCTCCGCGATAGAAGAGCTCTTCGAAGACATCGGTACTGGTTGCTGCGGGTAATCGGTACAGTATTGGAAGCGTCAATTGTGAGGCTGAAAAGTTGATGCCAGACAGTAACAATGAGGACATGCCGCCGATGAAGGCGGCAGTATTAGTGAATGTGAATTGTTCCATGCTGTGGTGAAAGGCTTAGTTCAAGCTGGATGTGTGGTGAGACTCTCTTGTGGGGGAGATTCTGCTCTTGATTAAATCATACTCACGAGCACGCACGGTGCCTTAAAAAAGCGTATAGATCACACGGAGGAGAAACCGGTGACGATGGGGATCCGGTGGTTTGGCTGGCCTGACATAAAAATCGTCCGAAGGCATACGCACCGATGGCAAGGGTAATAAGCCGAACCCCTCGAGTGATATGCCCGTAGTTTGTAGAGAACTCAAGCAGATGCCTTGTGTTGGCTATGAAGGTGTTCTTGTCGCTATGTGGGGAGGAAGAGCACCGAAAGTATGTTTGTCATCATCGCTCTTTTAAGATAGCATGCCTCAAAGTGTACTGCATCCAGGCACAATATCAGTGTACTCTGAATTGACGTTATTGCCACTTTTACCTATGGTCTAGTACGCAAAGTTTACAATACCTCGACATCTCTGTATTGGTGTTATGAGGGTCTGACCCTGAAGGAATTTGTGAGACTGTGGTCGCGACACAAGACTGACAAGAACCTGGAGCTGGAAACACTGTTGCAGTTGGCGTTCATCAGAGTAGAGCGCTCTTCACCCGTCACGGGTGAGCGTTGATTTACATGAGGGAACGAAATCTCCAATTTGTCGAAGTTCTTGTTTGTCCCGGCGCAACGCCTAACCAGCACCTGATTTCTAGGCGCACTGAGATGCTCTTAAAACTTGTCCTCAGGCATGCGACAGCCTGCAAGGCTTGTGGCCACAGCAGGAAAGATTAGCAGCTTAAGTTGTGCTTCTATGGGCTAATTCCTATAACTTGAGAGCGCATTATCGAGCTTCTTTAGGTGTCTAAGGTCTAGATATAAGCGTCTAACATAGCTACAAGGCTTGGAGCTGTCACTGATTGTGTCCATTGTAAAGTTGTGCCTTTTTACGCAACTGTAACTACATAGGGGTGGGTCTTTAGACTACTACTCCAGTACGATTAGGGTTTTAGGGACCGAACTCAATGATTCGGAACGCTCTAAGCTAGGCTTAGGCCCTATAATCGATTTCCAAAGCATGCATAATCTCAAGGTGTTAACCTTTCTTTGCGGTTGCCACCAAAAAAACTGTATCCCTGCCACGCCCGAGGCGCACATCAAGAGCGAGTTGGCTGCCGTACGCTGCCCTTCTACAGCAGCAAACGCTCGTCTTGATCTCCTAGAGATTGCCCGCCACTGCATAATCTATTCATCAAATCGCTTGCTACATGGTCACTGAAATGCAAACGCACAGTAGCATGAAAGTCTTGAGATCATCTGAGACCACTACGGAGACAGGCTATAAGAACAGTATTGTCCTGCTCAATTGTATGGATCCTTTGTATCGCCTTTTCAGTAGTCCGTGTTGCTCTTGGTACAGAATCTCCTGAAATTCGCTTAGAAGCGATACGAATCATGCAAAAATTTATACTTGCACGCTAGATCAAAGCTTGACGTGTGGCTTCGAGACATCCATCAATCAAAACCACAGACAGACAGGATATCGGCAATCATGTTGCTTCGATCAAATCGTCCTAACGGCACAATTCCAATATGCAGATGGATCCGGCAGCCAATCTCCGTTTGAGTCCGGTTGTCGAACGCACTCAATGCTTGCCACTACAACCGAGCCCAGACTTGCTGCTGACCTTCCGCGATAGCCCACTCCATAGCTTTGACAGCAGCTTTTGCATCCTGTACCTGGCGTGGAATATCATGACCGCCTGAGTGCTCCAACCATTTTGACAGTGTGGGTTCGCAAACCTTGTACATCAGCTCCGACTGCCGAATCATGAGTGGGTTGTCCTTCTTGCCCACCACATGTATCGTGGGTATTCTGATACGCTGCTTCATCAGATCGGGATGAATGACACGCGGAATCATGGCAGTCTCGCCTCGCCTGAACACATCCTCGTCAGGATGAGCGGGCAGGAAACCACCTTCCTGGCCAGCGCCGAGTGCCTCTGCCATTGTCTGGAACAGTGTCCTAGCGTCTGGTGGGAGGACAGAGTAATCTGCCTCTGGGAACTCTGCAAGTGCCTTGAGGTCTGCATCATTCAGGCTCTGAATCACCCCTTCGCAATATGTCTCATCCGGTGTGAAGGAAATGATGCTGGAAAAAATCGCCGCAAATTTGAACGGCGCCGGCTCGTTGGGATGATCAATCTCGTGTTGGACCAGGTATGCAATGGCCAGCGAACCACCTTGACTGAAACCCAAGACGCCATCAAACGGACCTTCTTCCTCAATGACTTCCGTCAACAGTTCGTGCGCCTTTTTCACATTCGCCGGGTCGAAAGCATCGTAGTAACAATAGAAATAACCTTTGGTGAAAGCACCCAAGCCTGGTCTCGATGTCAGTCATGCAAGTCACATGGCAAATGGGTTGTTCGTCTTTACTTGCGGCCTTGGGAGCTTCTATCTCTCCCTCCAGGTAAAATGTCTCAATATCTTTGTCGGCAATCGACAAGAAGGTCTGAAGCTGATTCTCCAAAACCGCTGCATTCGTGCCATAGCCGTGAAGGCACAGGATCTTCATGTTTTAGTACTGCTGTCTTGATGTAACTTGCAATTCTGCAGTGCCAAAGCTTCCAAGGGTCGGTCCAGAGTCCTCGTTTGGTCTTCTGCGGGCGCCGATAAATATTTCGTTACTTCTAGCTCTAAATGATGTCTTTCAAAGGATGGGAGTCGAAAGCCTGTGGGCTGTGCCATAACTGACACTATGGTGGAAATCAGCAAAAATCACCGAAGAATGCTCCGGAGCATGGCTCCATGTAGAAGTGCGGTCGTACATACTAAGTACTGTTCGGTCCCCGTGTCGCAGGAAACAAGCCTGTTGACACTTCGAAGCTAACGTCGCAGAAATACGCCGCTGGATTTGACCAGTCCTCTTTCGTGTGCAGCGAGGGTTGAGCAAGCTGGCGTCAAGCCAAGCACATGGGTCCTATTGACTGTGGCCCGAGTTGATGGAACGCCGCACTCAACATGGGCTACTAACACCTGACTCATGTCAGAGGAAGTAAAAGATTTAGGTCTTAGAGTGCGTGGATACACTGCATCCACAGCACCTAGAAACAATTCGCAGAGAGCAGGAATGTTTACATGATATGTGAGTAGGTATTCCCGATGTAACCAAAAAGCTTTCTGCTACAAAAATACAGAATCAGGTTTTCTCATCTGTCTAACGCCCACCACTATTGCCGGATTGGTGGCCCCGAACCAGAACGCAGCAGTCGTAAACCTTAAGCTGACGATTTCCGACTTTCGGACTTGCTCGGCCATTCCGTTCTCTTCATTGCTCTTGCGTAAATATTCAAGGGACGAATGACCTGGAATTCTGGGTCATATTCTACCGTGTTAGGACTCGTGCTCTCCCAGTGATATCTATAGACCATGTTACACAGAACGAATTTCGTCTGCATCAGAGCATAGTTGTACCCGATACAACCGCGTGGACCCATAGCGAAAGGGATATAACTTGCTTTGTGGCGGTTCTTCACTTCCTCTGTGTCCCATCGGTCGGGATCAAAGCGTTGTGGGTCACGCCAGTAGGCAGGATTCGTGTGGATGGCCGGAAATGTTGGTATCAGCACCGCGCCTTTGGGAAGTCTGTACCCGCCTGGGAGAATCATGTCTTTCTTGGCGTTGCGGCCGGCTTGGAATGCCGGACTGTGAATGCGTAGGGCCTCTTTGACGAATTTATCGAGGAAATTCATTCCTTCGACGAGCTCAGGAGTGTAAGTAGTTTCCTTAGTGATGCCATGGTCGATCAGTTCTTGTAGAAGGCGGTCTTGCTGACCTTCATACGTCATGAGGCAATATAGCTGCCAGGAGAGTAGCGCAGAAATAGTTGTGAAGCCAGCGCCAAGGACTGAAAGAGTATTTGTTAGGACGAGGTCGTAAGGAAGCTTGTTGCCTTTGCTGTCAGTGGCACGAGTCAAGTAGTCGACGAGACAAGTTGCATTGAGAGCTGCCTCTTCCATCGGCATGTCCTCGGTCCCGTTCCGCGGACAGACTTCGATCAGGTCGTCGACCACTGAAGCAATTTCGAGTCGACAGTGTTGGAGAGCTCGTGGTGCACCTGTCACACTAGTCAGTCGCAGAAGCGAGATATTTAAAGCTGAGTAAGACATGGGAAAGTAAGATCTTGCTTCACTTACCGAATGGCATCTTGCCATACCAATCCCCCCGTGTCTGCACCGCCTTGTTCAATTCGAGAAGGTGTCCGAGAATGACCATGATAGGATGCAGAGGGGAACTTGGCGCGTCGAAGTGGTGGGGGTCGTGGCCAAGGACAAATCTACATAGTAGCTGACCAGATAATTTGACCATGAATTGGTAAACATTGATGGCTAAGCCAGCTTGATCGAGTTTATCAAAAACCGGAAACGAGGATTGCACAGCCTCTTGCATCAACGGAGCGTAATGGCGTATAGCGTGGGGTGACATACTGGGGGGAACGAATTTGTGCGTCAGTGCAAAGGAGGGCGTTTCTGTGTCGCAAGTGAAAAGAGCAGAATTATCTCTGATGCCGTACAAAGGTGCCCCGCTGTCAGAAGTCTTCTTTGTGAAAAGGCCGTGGCTTTCAAGATAGGCGATGTGACTTATCTCTGGATCGTTCGTGAAATAGTTTACCCGTCCGAGGTTTTTGGTCTTGATGATCGGTCCATATTTCTTGAACAATCTCTGGTGGTTACCCATGTGGTCAGGGAAGACTTCGTAAAAGTTACCAATCACTGGCAGACCAGCAGGACCTCCTGGCTCTCTGACGGCATTTCCATCAATCGTGACAGCTATGGCAGTCTCACATGCCAAGATGTCCTCGATCGTATCTAGATGGCGGCCAGCAGACTGAAATGCTACACCTGTTCACACCATCTGGTCAGCAGGCAACTCACGACTGGTTCAAAGTGGCACAGTACCTTTGGGTTTTACGATCGTGTACTCTGTGGCTATGCCATATTGAAGGTCCTCTATATCCCTTGGGACCCCAATGTCGACTTCTCGCTTGCTGGCATTTTCATCGCCCAGCAGATAGAACTGCTTGATACCGTGGTATTTAAGACCCATCGTAGCGATAATTTAAGACGCGAATATTGAGAGCGAAATGCTATAGATGAAGCCAGCAATGAGTACACAGGAGAAAAGGTTGGAGATGAGCAAGGAGGATGTCGTAGCAGTCAAAGACAGAGAGTACAGCAATTTTCTGTCGAAAATTCTTGATCTCATTACAGACGAAGGAGAATTCATGGCGAGAGATAATGCTATGTGGCTTTCCGTCTGAAGTGGTGAGTCTGCTTGACTCTATGCTAGAGGTAGCTATTCACCACCATAATCGGTGTATTCGTTTGAAGTTCAGGAGGTGACAGGAGTGAACGGAGGCTGGCTCGGATAGTTTGTGAAAACAGACCGATGCCAAGGCGAGAAGGTTCCCTACGTGCAATCGTCCTGGATTACAGTACAAGACGGCTGTTGGGAACCGGGTTCTGGGCGGCTTAAGCGGCGCGTACAACCAAAGAGGAATAATTCGGACGGAACCCTGCGTCTTTCAATAGCCCAATTACGCACAAAAATGCTCCTTATAAGCACGAGAGAATAGCAGCCTAAGATACATTTGTACAATTAACGCAATGGATAAAGCTCTCACGACACCTGAGAGCAAAGCGAGCAGAGCACATGTAAGTGATTTGTCATCGACATAATTATGTTCTGTGTAGGCGTTGAAGTCGACCTACCAACATGCTACGCACTTCTCTTCGGGGAGCCCTATTCTCATACGGCACACTTGCTGAAAACCTTCCGAAACTGGTATTTCAAACGGCCGAGAGACCATTTTCCCATCAATTAAGTGCCTTCGGACCGGACTGATACATTTGCACCTGATGTCAGCACCAATGGCGACCATGTGCGGTGAGGAAGCGGCTTGAGATAAGTGTACGTGATTACAACACCGTTGCAGGATCGAAACAGTGCATCACGCTTGTGCTAGGCCTTGGCAGCAGCTTCATCTGATCTACCCAGTCGAAAGCTTTTGCTACCTATAAGTCATCGCTTCCACTCTACCTGTGGTGCCTTGTATCCTTTTTATCTCACAGCACTCCGTCATCTTAAGATGGTCGACCTAGCCAAGGACAAAATGTTCAAGGTGGAGGAGCTGGCGTCTCATAACAGACAAGGAGACTTGTGGATTGCGGTCGATGGCAAAGGTGAGAACACCATCTTCATTCGGTGAAAGCCGCGCTGTCGCTGACAGAGTGTGTCGCGATAGTCTACGACATCTCGAAGTACACCGATGTTCATCCCGGAGGCGTTCAGGTCCTGCGCGAGGTGGCAGGTACCAATGCAACTACCGCATTTCACGACGTTGGTCACTCAGAAGACGCTCTGGAGACCCTGCAGAAGTTCTTGATTGGTACCCTAGATCAGCAAGAGGAAGTACGCGTCCGGCCAGTGTTTACATTCACTGTTGTTGATGCTGCGTCTCCCAAGAGACGATGGGGTTTCGAGGCTTTCGTTACCATCAGCAAGTCAGGCCTTCAGCAAACACTGGCTCTAGTCTGTATAGTTTTCGCCGCCAGACTGCTGTGGCCAGATTTCCTCAGCTTCTCTGCAGCCTCGGAAGCAATCAGCGCGGTGCCATCGTTCTGGAAAGGTGCAGGATTGTCCTTGGCAGCAAGTGCGGCGTTAGTCTCCGTCACGGGAAGAGAGATTGGCAAGTCTCTTGACATGACTGATGGCCTAAGACGATATCCTCCCATCATGAAACCGGTCAAGGCACTGTCTGGTCCTACCAGGGCAGCGCTTCCGGCTTCAAAATCGGGGCATTTCCAATCATGCTCGCTTCTTGATCGAGTCCAGCTCAACTCCAATACCTACAAATTCACTTTGAGCAATAGAGATGGTCGCTCCAAGAAGGCTCTCAATATTCCTGTTGGTCAACACGTACAGATTCGTGCGGACATTCAGGGAGTGTCGACCACAAGAAGCTACACCCCAACTCATATCGATACAAATTCTGGCAGCATGGAGCTAACCATCAAAGTCTATCCGAACAGCAAGATGGGTAGTCATCTCCTGAGCCTGCCAGTGGGTACACTCATTGACGTTCGAGGTCCCCTTGGCAATTTCAAGAACTATCATCGGTTCCTCTGCAATGACTTGTTCATGATTGTGGGTGGTACTGGAATTACGCCAATATGGCAGGTTACTAAAGCGATCTGTGCAGATCCGGCTGACAACACTCGCATGACTTTGTTGTACTCTAATCGGACACAAGGAGACATTTTGTTGCGGCAAGAGATCGACGCTTTAGCCGCCGAGTTTCCCGACAAGCTTAGAGTCTATTACTTTGTCAGCGAAGGCGAAGAAACCGCATGGACCGGCGAACAAGGGAGGATTACCGCCGCGACATTGGCCGAAAAGCTTCCTGCTACCAGCAAGTTTTCGAAGTACTTGTTGTGTGGCCCAGATTCGATGGTCAGTGAGATCAGTACGTATCTGGTCCAATTAGGTTGCAACCCGCCGAAGAGGTTCAACCACACCACTGACCAGGTATTCATCTTCTGAGACAACGTCCACAACTCTGTCAAATTGGTGATCATCAAAGATGCCAAAAGCCACCCGCAATAGGCTCGACATCCGCTTGGTACAGAATTGGCCGCTTCGCCCCGAACTAGGTCACATGGAGGCTATCTGGATGCATCTCGCCTCGCACTGGTCAAGGAAGTCAGAGAGAAAACCGACGGATAAACTGAATTGCCAAGTCTTTTATCTAAGCCATTGCATCAGAACTTTGTACCAGCTTTCGGATACTGGATAAATCAACACACGGGCTTCAGAGCTTAAGTACATGAAATTACATATGAGTACAGTGAAGGGCTCTTAGACTATAGCTCTCACTTGCGCCAATAAAGACCTTCTACCTGGATCAGAACGTCGATAACTCTTAACAGTGCAAGAATTCTTCTTATACACACTCGGACGACCAGTCCATGATGAGATAGTCAGGCTATGATCTTAGTCCAGCTAAGGAGCTCAGATAGGGTGGCACGTTCGATATCCGGGAACGCTTGTTGAAAACGTGCAAGCCTTGGGATACTATAACCATATGCACCCTAAACATTGTACACGATTCCCTTTGTCACATAGTGAGCAGCATCATTAAAACTAATTCCTTCAGCTATACAGTTAAACCCTCGAATTATGGGGACAGTCACAGATGAGGCTCAATCTTCCACAGGAGTCTTAATCAATACGATCCTCTGTTGGTATCACGTACTGATCATTCAGGGTCACAGGTTTTGTACCAGTCTATTAGTCATTCTTGCCTCGTAGCTCTCCTAGGTATTGTTACCCAAGGTCCGATTCAGCGACCATAACTACCAGCTTTTGTATAGATAGCCTCGTTCTTTCTGTGAGGTAACGGAGGTCAGATGGAGGTAACTCCCGACTTTCCGGCCAAGATCGACCGTAGCTGAACAAGTCAACCCGGCTTGCCTGGTACGGCATTTCCTGTCATCCTGATCAAATGTGTCCAAAGCAGTTTGACCGAGGCCGCAGCCGATGCATATCCGATTTCATCCGCGAGGCATGAGTTCGCGGCCACTTTTCAAAAATGGACAAGCCAGGCATTGGAAAGACAGGTAGTGGCGAAGCATGTCGTTGAGGCAAATCTATGCATGGATTGTTACCCTGAAAGAAAGATGGAGACAAGCAAGGTAATGGCAGGTAGCGGTACTCGGTCAATGTACGCTAGTCGAGCCATGAAGACCTGCAAGGCAAAGGTAACAACATAGTCTGTGCTCTGTAGTATCGTCTCATGGATCACAGGGGCCTAGACGATTTCGTCAAACTCTGATGCGTTGTCCCTACTCTCATCGCTCAACAAAGCCACGCTAATTGTTGAGCATGCACCTCTATACAATCAAGACCTGGCATTTTACTTAGACCACATAAGGTGTGCATAAGCGCCGTGGCCTTGCAGATTTAACGAGGCTCTCATACAAATCTTCCCTGCTAGACGTGCCCACACAATACAGAGGTCCTCTCTTTTTATCGACTGGACAAAGGTTCATTGGCTAAAAACCCTGTCATCTTATGCAGTCTAAGCAAAATGCCAGGTCTTGATGGTAGTGGCCTGATCGACAACGAGCGCTCCCTGGCATCAACATCTGGTGGACGGCAGAGATATCTATCTTCATACACTACAGTAACGCAAAACCATGTCTCTACGTAGGACAAGCAGAAGGATGAGATGATCATGGTTGCGCTAATGCGAGTACAGAGTGGGTACGCTCCACTGAATGGCGTTAGGCTTCTGGCGCCGCTCCAGCCCGCGTTGCTGGGGGCGCCGACTGCAGGGTACATGGATCTAAGGTCCGGGCCGATCTTCCGCGCAATTCACAACTAGTCGGCTATCTCTCCGCTGCATCTTGTCCATATATCTCCGCAACACCATCAACAGCAGTCTAGGCGAATCTGAAATGACGCCTTAGGGATTTTCGCCATTGAAAGTTACCCGATCGTCTTCCCAATGCGTCAGTCTATCATTCATACTTTCTTCCAGAAACTGCAGTAGTGCGTGCCATCGTTCGGAAGTTACTCAGGAGCGGCTCAATTATAGTGAAACCTTGAACCTTCAGACATTCAAGGATTAGACACAGTACATGACGAGGATGTTTACCTACACGAGCTTTGTACGGTGGTCGGCATTGGCCACGTTTCATTACCCAGATAACTTACCGACTTGTTACTGGTCTTTGAGTTTATGTAAATTTTTGTTCTGAGCAATCCCAGTAAAAGCTTCACTGTCTGAACAGCCCTCGACCTACCTTGAAAGTAGTGGACCCCACTGGGTTTGATCCTGACTATCTACCCATCCTGCTAGAGTTTTAGTCTAGCCGCATATAAAGACAGGGTTCTAGCAGGATTTGCAGCCAACACATCCTATCCAATCGCAACGCACAGGGAGAAGAGACTGGGTACACAGAGTCTTCCGATTAGCAAGACAAGGGACCTTCTCACGCTGTTTCTCGCAGTTTGTATGTACAGACCTCCTTGGTAAACATCAATAAGCTGTGGAAAAGTAGGCCTGGTTACAATCGTCATTTGAAATCCAAAGACGGTAACACGCTTATCGATTTAGGTGAAAAGGTAGCCTAGGAACTACCATATCTAGAGCGTCCGAGGGCGTAACGCGTGCCTAGAGCTATCACTAAGTTTACCACTTAGAACAGTCATTCAAGGGACCCGCTTTTCCACAGCTTATTGTTGTTTACTAAGGAGGTCTGTAGAGCCTCGTTCGATCTGCAGGGCCACGACGCTTATGCACAACATATGCGGCTAGACTAAAATTCTAGCAAGCGAAAGTAGAAAGTTCCAGGATCTGGCTGTACACAACTGTTCCTCGCAGAGTAATGTGGACCTGATTTCGCTGCATGTTCCGTGTATATCCGCTGCGTGACCGTCGAATGTGTGTCTTGCTGCTAGAATTACTAGATCCCTGCGAGTAACATGCAAGAGTAGGAACACGTGCATCGTCATCGAGCCAAAGAGATGTTTGCATTTACCTATACAGATCAAATCTCGCTCGCGAGCGTGGACCATGTCCACTTACAGAGCCTCTGCTACTCAACGCTTGTCTAGGTAGCCAAATGTTCGGGGTTTGAGAGCAATGCTAGTAACGTCTGAAAGATTTGGACCGTTCGCTATCAGCTCGGACTGTATGACTATATTTCATGTGGATCGTAGTGTTCTCAACCGTTACGCCTTACTCATGTAAACAGGTCAAAGCACTCGATCATTCTATGGTTGAAAGCCCCATCATGCTCCTAGCCGTTGATCTTTGGATTTTCAAAATCCGTCTGCACGACGCCAATCTCCTTTTTAGCGTCCTCGATGAGATATGCTAGCCCAGGATCCAGTCTCTCGATGTTGTCCAGTGCAATGCGCGTTTGCAAGATGTTGCATCCTAGTCTCTTGTACAATAGCATGTTGTCCAAGCTTGATTGTACGTCGGGTAACTCGCCGTGCACAAGTGCTTGGCACAACCGCGCTATGGTTAAAATGGTCGTTATTGCAAGTGCGATAAGAGAATGGTCCGGTCGTGCAAAATCCACGTTAGTGTTTGTACTGCTACTTCTGGTGCTATGTTTGCTGTCACTGCTCGCGCTGATCCTGTTTATGCCGATTTCCTTGGCCTTGGCACGTTGACCCAGAACGAGCTCGAATTGATCTTTCAGTGTGCTGCAAGTGGCGATACAGCCTGCGTCGATGGTGGAGACTACCATTTTGAGTTGATTGTCGCGAGTATGTGCGTAGGAGAAAAGTACGCCAGAGCGGACCTTTTCGTGGCATCGTTGCAGGCGAGAGATGTGGCCGAGGAGGAACGAGAAGCAGCCTTCTGGCCTGCTCTGTTTAAATTGTTGTTGTTCTGTTGGTGAAGGAGGTGGTAGTTGTTGCTGATGAAGATGTTGTTGTTGTTGGAATTGGTGCATATATTGGTGATCATTGGAGGGCATGTTAGTTGGAGATACTGGCCTACTTGTGAATGTACTGGGGAAGAATGAGGTTGGCCCACTTTGGTGACTGAAGTTCAAGTTTATGCTAGTGGCATTACTTGGCATGCTTCCCAGATCACTCATGCTTCCTGAGCTGTTAACACTACTCAGGCTTTTCGAGGTGCCCATTGGGTTCAAGCTTGACTGAGTTGTGCTGTGGAAATCCTGATTGTGTGGATTGGTCATATTGGTGTCCATTCCATAGAAGTCAAAATAATTGTCGGCCGGAGGCACATCGTGGAACTGGAATGACGACTCCAAATCCACATCTATTGGATCAGACTGTGGCATCATGAACGGCTGAGTGTGCCAATCCGCGCTGCCGACGAGGATTGGGAATGCCATGTTTAGATCAGTGTCGCTCATTGATCGACCCAGAGTAGCAGGCCTGATCATGCTGGTGGTTACTGATTGCTGACTTATGGACCTTGATGAGCCTGTTGGTGATCGCGTTGAGCCGGCAGTCAGTCTTGGTCGGGACTGCTGGGAATCCGGTGGAACCGACTGCGAACCGGAAGCATGGCTATCTGGCATAGCGCCATATTCGGCAATGGCAGCCACAGCAGCCACTGCTGTTGCCCCAATACTTGGGTTGGCTTGTTTAGACCCTTTCTGTCTATCTTGACCAACTTTTGGTCGACCACTCTTGTTTCTGGGAAGGAAGAAACATAGTCGGCCACTATTCTGACAGGCTCGACAGCCTCCGTCACTTGTAGAATGGCACCTGATCTTCCTGCTGTGACATTCCTCGCAAGCGTTGCGGACCTGGGGCCCAGTAGATACTTCCCCTCTCACCTCTGACGGCATCGTTGGATTTGAGCGTACGGTGACAGATACATTTGAAGAAGGGAGTGTTCGAAGACCATGTGGGAGAAGGTAACATGATAAACAGCCGAAACGCGTATCTCCAAATACTGTCCGAGCATTGCATGGTGCAGTAGGAGGCCAAACATGGTTCTCCTGCGCATATTGTACC
>Ga0066648_10000277_pt1 | contig 36877 bp, 30 predicted proteins | sample CryGeyCG12114_NA_FD_59537 | JGI IMG/M metagenome (GOLD analysis project Ga0066648, IMG submission 59537) | Groundwater microbial communities from aquifer - Crystal Geyser CG19_WC_8/21/14_NA | ecosystem: Environmental > Aquatic > Deep subsurface > Groundwater | place: USA: Utah: Grand County... | reverse complement strand
TGCTTGCCGTCTGGTGTCTTCTCTGCTGTGGTGCGTAGACCGGCGACATCTGAACCGGCGAAAGCTTCTGTGATAGCAAGACACATGAACTTCTTGCCTGAAAGACATTCTTGGGTGACCTTCTCTTTTAGCGCGTCGTTGTTGAGCCACTGGCGGACCGCGGTGAGAGAAATCATCATGCCTGCCATATTTCCGTCTTGAAAGCCCCGAGCGTTCGCGCGGGACAACTCTTGTGCCACGATCAGGTCGTGGAAGTAATCAAACTCTTCTCCTTTGACGTCGCCGATGAGCTTCTTGCCGTGGAGATGCTTGCCGGGACCGAGTCGCATAGCCAGCAAGTTGTTTGCAGCCATCTTGTCGGTGAGTTCCTGTGATATGTATGTGCCATCTGCCTCCTTCTCTTGTGCTTCTGGGTAGACGTCCCTATCGACGAATTCTCTGACAGCCTTACGCAACTTCCGATGCGAGTCGTTGTAGTATGGCGACTTGAAAGCTGGAGTCAGCCATAGTGGCTCAGCATACGGGACTTGTGAAAGATCACCAGGGTGTGGCTCGATGACTTCTGACTTCTCGCCTTGTAGGGTTCCGATGCAGAGGTCGGCGTACTTGACAAGGACCTCGTGCCTGTGGAGGTTGTAGAATGCCTGAGTGGCATCTTGGCCGGCGACTTGCTGAAGGACCACGTTTCCCCCTGGATGAGCGTCGACGAAGTCTGTGAGATCGTAGACCTTGTGGTCAACGATACACCATAGCGAATCTTCGGTGTTGTTCTTTGCGACCTCTTCTCGAGTGAGTTGCTTGGTGGTGTCTTGAGAATCCTTTTGCGCCATCTTGGTCGAGTGACTGCCTCTGCGAATTTCTGATAGTTGTCGTTGGAACGGAGGGCGACTAGGTGGCAGCAGTAGGTGCAGCAAGCCTGGACATTTTAGCTTTGGCAAGCGTGGTGTCGTGTTACCGAGGCACAATGGCGTCCGCAGCAACCAGTGAGAGGGTGCATATTTGATGCCTTAGGAGCCCTGTACTTGTGGCTTCGGCAAGCTCGGGGCTGGTCCCCTTAAGGCCTGATAATCAAGGCATTTCTCCTTTGGCCATGAAACGGAGGATCTTGTCCATTGGCATTGGTGGACGGAGAGGATGTGTTGGTTCTTGCATTGCTGCCGCCGTGTCTGATGATTGTGGGCTGGGTTTGGCCATGTCGAGATCCATCTTTTCTGGTTGATTTCCGTCCACATCTTCGAAGTCGTCTTCTTCGTCTTGGTCTTCTTCATCCTCATCCTCGTCGGCGTCTGGCAACTCAGGCAGCACCAAAGGGCGCTTCAGACCATGCACCACGTTCTCGACGCCAGCGTCCTTCTCGGCTTTAGTGTAGTCGGCCTGGAACCAGACATGGCTCATGGCTTCTCGCTGGGCAGCTGGAGGAGCCCAGTCCCAGAGGTCGAGGCGGTCTCTTTCGGACAGAGTAGACAGAGTGCCGTCTTTCTTCTCGCGGTCCTGCTTGTTCTCCCTCTCTTGGGCCATGTTGAGGTGCTGGTGTTCCCAGTCCTCGACGTTGGGTTCTAACTTTGTGCGAAAGAGACCCCCGAGATAGTCGAGATGGTACTTGGCAGCCCAGTGGGGGGCAGGAGTCACGACCCTGGTGTTCAGCAGACTCTGGTGGTTGTTGAGTTCGGCGACAAGGTCGTTGGCACTGTCGCGCATGGCGGTGATTCGAGTCATCAGCTGTGGGTAGGGCGGTAGAGGCTGCATGTTGGCGACATCTCGCTGGAAGGCCGCGACGGTGCCATTGAGTAGTTGGAATCGTCGTAGAAGTCCTTCCAGGATCTTGACCGGGTCCGTAGTTTCCGCCGGCGCGTTGTCCTCCTCGTCACTCATCGTGAGTAGCACCTGCTACTGCGAGCATGCAAAAGAGGAACGGGCGTCGTGGCAGGCGCGATCAGTGATTAGTGTCGTGGTTGTGAGGCAGGAACCGCGCAGGGCCCGTGCTGGGGCTGCTTCTGTTTGCATGTGCAATAATAAATGATCCAATGATCGGCCAGGAGGGCGACGCTGCACCTGCCGCTGCCACTGCCACTGCCACTGCCACCAGCTGCTCAGCATCAGCGACTCATCACTTCACCATCACGTCGCCTCTTCACCTTAGCTCCACCACCACGATGCCTCACAGATAGTCGCCGGCCAGGTCAGCCTCCGTCGTGAGGCTCTATCCACCACCATGCAATCAACTTCAGCCAGAGCATGCTCGCGCTGTCTGGCGCCGCTAGCTCGACCATCTGCCTCGACTCGAACTCTTCTTAGATCATCCATCCACACGAGGAGGAAACTACATGGCGCCATTGTCCCCGATGAAGACGTGCAGAGGCAGATGCGCATCCAGAACCAGTCGTCATTCCACCAATACTTCTCCGCCAACGAGTCCATAGATCGAGGCTGGCTCAAAAATGGCCTGCTTGCCGTGCGACGCACCGAGTCTCGCACCACCACTACCAACGAAGCATCGCAAACTCCTGCCAATGTATCACCAGCTCCGAAGGACGAGTCTACAGCCAAGCATGAACCAGTCCAAGTCAAGCCTGGGGTGGTGGCTACAGCGGCTCTGCTCGACAACGGCAACGCCAATGAGGTCCTGCCCCACAGAAGGAGGTGGCAGCAGAAGAAAGCGGCCCAAGCACAGCCTGCAGAACCCTCACCCGAAGAAGAACAGCTACCTCTCGATGCCTCTTCACGACTGGCGACTGCCGCTGCCGCAATGCCTGATACTGCTTCTCTGCGAAGGAAGATGGCTACCTACCTCTCCTTGTCCAAGCCACGCCTGTCCTTCCTCATCCTCTTGACCACCACTTCGGCCTACTCCCTCTACCCCATATCCGACATTCTCTCAAGCACAACCTCCGTCGCTGATGCAAACACCACCCTCTCCACTTCAACCCTGACTTTCCTCTTCCTCACCACTGGAACCTTCCTCTCCTGCGCCTCAGCCAACGCCTTCAACATGCTCTTCGAGCCCAAATATGACGCCCTGATGACCCGAACCCGAAACAGACCTCTCGTCCGGAAACTCATCTCTCCCAGAGGCGCACTCCTCTTTGCTGTCCTCACTGGCGCAACTGGCCTAGCTCTGCTCGACTTTGGCACAAACCCCACAGTAGCTGCTCTATCCGCCCTAAACATCTTCCTCTACGGCTTCGTCTACACTCCCATGAAGAGGATGTCTTGGTTGAACACCTGGGTCGGCGCTATCGTCGGCGGTATCCCTCCCCTCATGGGCTGGGCTGCTGCTGCAGGAGAGACCGCAACAAGCGAACACCACTCATGGAAAGATCTACTTTTCTCCGACACGTCATTGGGCGGCTGGCTACTCGCAGGTCTGCTCTTCGCATGGCAGTTTCCCCATTTCAACAGCTTGTCTCACACCATCCGAGATGACTACAAGAACGCTGGTCACAAAATGCTCGCCTGGATGAATCCTGCTCGTAATGCAAGAGTCGCCCTCCGATACTCAGTCGCCATGTTCCCCTTATGCTTCGGCTTGTACTACGCCGGCCTCGTCAACCCCGGTTTCCTGGTCATCAGCTCTGCTTGCAACGTCTGGATGCTGAAAGAAGCTGTCAAGTTCTGGAAACACCAAGGCGCCCAGGGTAGCGCAAGAGGCTTGTTCTGGGCTAGTGTCTGGCAATTGCCTCTGGTCCTGGTTGGAGCTTTGGTGTGTAAAACGGGCATATGGGATGGTTTCTTGGCCAGCAAAGAGCAAACTAGCATCTACGAAGAAGTGGATGAAGCTGAACTTGTGCCTGTGGAGGAGGGTTCGTTAGGTATGGATGAAGCTGTTGCCAGGGCAGCCTCGATGCAATCCCCTCGTCAGAACAACAACAGTCCGCCTATGTTGGCCTTCAAGAGACCGGGTTGAAGTGGTAATGGCCGGCCAATATATGTACATCGCCATGCTTGAGATGACATAGCTTGCGTCGGTGAGCATTTGTCGTCTGCGGACACGGCCGCTTCCATATTGAGAAGCCACATTACTCGGCACTTGGCCGACCATGTGTATTGCTGGCCTGTCCCTGCTTCAATCTGATCGAGATGAAACTCACCACCAGCAAACCAAACAGCCGGCGACTGACTTGGCGCGCACAAGCAGCACAAGGAACACGTCTTGTTGCCTATCAGAGATTGCATCCATGGCACGCTCCTTGACTCTGAGACCGTCTCATGCTTAAGAGACGGGCCGGCCTGATGATTCGGCTGCGTGAGGCTGTCTTCGAGTCACCAACAAGCAGAAACTCGCAGAGGGACAGACCAAGATTAAGTATAGTGTATATAGCACGGCTGTGTAGAAGAAGATTTTAGCACACACGAAAGATGTGCTGGCGTATATATGAATGGACAATGATCCGAGGATGGTTTAGCACTGTGTCGAGATATCAAAAATTGTATATCATTGCCCACTGTGCATTCATTCGTTCAGGAGTAAATGAGCCTAGTAGAACACTACTACAAGTCACTAGCTACAGTAGCTAGTTTCCCGACAGGATTCCACCATACACACATTGTCTTTCTCTGTCTATCTCTATCTTACCACCTCATTCCGCTCCCATCACATCACAACTTCGCCTGTCTCTTCCCCTTCATCCCGCCCACCACGTCCGCCAACTCCGTCCCCGGCACATTCCGCGCCAACGGCCCCACCTTGCCTCTGACCTGCGTGCGCTGCTCGAACGCGTACGCCATGCCGATCAGCTTCTGCTCGCTCCACTTCTCGGCCATGAAGGCCAGGCCGAAGGGGATGCCGGGCCCCGTCTGGTTGAGGTCGCCGCGCGCGTTCTGCGTCACGTTCGTGCCGGCCGGGTACGCGCCCATGGGCACGGTGACGACGGGCGTGCCGAGGATGGCGGGGAAGTGGCTGGCGAAGAAGGTCGGCATGATGAGCGCGTCGAGGGTGTAGTTGCACAGGGACCCTGTGAGGCCCTGGGGGCCCGCGAGTTCGAGGCCGAGCGTGTAGTTGGACCAGAACTCGGGCGTGGTGTTGTTGAGGCCGCCGAAGTAGTCGAGCGCTTGGTCCCAGACGGCCGTGTCGCGGTCGGGGTAGTCTTCGAGCGGGAAGGATTGGGTGAAGTTGCGCACGTCTTGGAGGTTGTGGACGTCTTGCGGGTTGTACGTCAGCTGGTTGAGGTATTGAGGGAGGTCGGAGATGAAGTCGGCGTCTAGCACGACGGACGTGCGGTTGAGGGCCGTCTCGATCTCGTAGCCTGGCCAGGTGGTGTTGTCGATGATTATCGCGCCTGCGGCACGCAAGACAGGCAGCGCGTAGTTGTCGAATGAGTCGATGATGGCGCCGTAGGGAGTTTGCCTGATGTAGGGGCTGTCAAAGACATTGCGAGGAATGCCAATGCGTTTACCCCGGAGAGCGGAGAAGTCGCATGCTGCCACGTAGTCGGGTATTGTGTAGTTTGGGAACGGGATAGCTGACGTGTAGTTGTCGTACGGAGAATACCCGGCGATGGCATTGAGGACGTATGCTGCATCCTTGACCGTGCGAGCTATGGGGCCAACTGTGTCTTGATGCTGGGAGATAGGGATGACAAGATCTCGAGAAGTAAGGCCGACTGAAGGCTTGATCCCAACGACGTTGTTGATCTCACTAGGACTGATGATGCTGCCGTCCGTCTCAGATCCCAGCGAGGCGAATGCTAGACCTAGCGAGCTTGCTACAGCACTTCCACTGCTACTCCCACTTGGGTCCTGATCAGGAAAGTAACCACCGATGACTTGACCGCCAAGAGCGGACCAGCCGTTAGAGCTGTTGTCTGATCTAAAGTTGGCCCATTGAGACAGGTTCGCCTTACCAAGGATGACCGCACCGGCCTTCCTGAGCTTTGCTGCCAGAGTGCTATCTCGTGGTAACTTGGCGCCCGCCAGAGCATAGGACCCTGCTGTATTGTCCATGGAGTCGTTGGTGCCGATGTTGTTTTTGATCAAGATGGGAAGGCCGTGTAGGGGTCCCCGCACGGTTCCCTGTGCACGCTCTGCATCGAGCTGTTGAGCAATCGCAAGAGCATCAGGATTGAGCTCGGTGACTGCTCGAAGAGTGCTGTTGACATCATTGATCCGAGTGCTGTACGCAGTGACCAGGTCAGCACTTGTGAACAATCCACTTTCAAGGCCGGTAGCCAACTCCTCGAGCGTGACATCAAGCAGTGAAGGAAAAGAAGTGCCGTTGATCGACGTCGTTGTATTGCACGACGACTGTGCAGACGTGAGGAGGCCAAAGGCGATGGCCAAGAGCGCGAACAGCAGCGACCATCTCATCATGACGGCACAGGTTAGACCAAGTGATTCTTCTTGCGAGCGTAAGCGTCGCGGTGCAGCTGGATAAACCATGCGTGCTGGCAAATCGAATTCTATATATGCATGGTGTTGTTGGGCGTGCAAGGTGGTTAAGACCAATGAAATCATGAACGCCTCTACGCTAAGTAGAATTAGGCAGGTACGGACAAGGTTTCTTGCACCCAGATAGGAAGCTCAAAGATAGTCCGGAGGCATAGCGGAATTGCTGATGCCGTGTATCAGTGCTCGGACGTAACGAAGTCTTGATACCACTTTCTACAGGTGGCACATTATTAGTCCACGTCCAATGGTCGACTGCTCCGCGATGTCCTCGGGTCGGCTATCATAACTTTTGAAGTTCCTGGAGTAGGCCAGACTGGCACAACCTTCGGGTTGACATTGGGAGTGCCAAGGACGCGGGGTTCTAAGCAGTGATAACGCTGTGCACTACTAGAAGGGTCGGCAGGGGCTAGGGCAAGGATCTACTGCGGTTGGTTGAACGTTAGCTGCTCAAGGGTCTCTGATGTGAAGCTATTGACCCATGATCGAACGGTCGCACCAATGCTGACCGAGGATGGTGCTGGTAGTGGCGAGATTCTGGACGATGGAGGAGCGCAAGCCTGCGTTCCAGAGACCTGCAGTCACAGCCGATGAAGCCTTCCTTGGGTCGAGGTTACTGACAGAGGTATGATGTTTTCAAGTCTTTCTCCTTCCTAGCAATGACTTGACCTCCCTAATCAGGCCAACAATCAGTGGCACACCAATTGGACCAAGCAGAGGTAAATAGACTGCAACCTTGTGCTCATCTGGAAAGTAGACCTGGCCAACCATGGATTTGTCGAAGAATGCCTTTTCCGAGTCGACAAATGCTTCACGAGCCGAGTGTAGACAGCTGGACCAAGATGCAGCCGAGGTGCCGCTGAAGCATTGGCGAAAAGTGCCAAGTCGATCGAGTGCGTGCTCTACATGATGTAGGACGTGACGCGGAATAGGTATGCTGCTCAGATGCTGGGCAAGGCGTGCCAAAGACCCCAGGTTGGCAGAGGTCCGCAGGTACAAAGACAATCCCGACAGGCGTTGGAAAGACTTCAACCTTTCCCTCAGTGGCAGGTTGGACGAGTGCGGTACACCAAGAAGCTGCAGTAGCTGTGTCTGGAAGTTCTCAAAAGCTGGAACAAGGGACTGTTGGTCGAGGTGTACTGGCAGGCGTTTCAGGCCTAGCTCGGAGTCTTCCTGATCGATCAGCGGCGGATTGAGGATAGTGATGCCGCCCCATTGTGGCACTAGCCAAGAATTGCTCGGGCTGTCCTCGAGGAGCAGAGGAATGTACTTCTGGGCTGGAACGTAGGCGATGAAGTTGACCGTAGGACCGGTGCCGATGGAGGGTGACAGGGGCCAGTCGGCAGTGTTTACGAACGATGTAAGATGCTCTTTCTTAAGCGTCCATCCCTCTTCGCTTTCTTGTGGTTGCACTAGGGGGGAGAATGAGGAGTATAGCTGGACCTGGGAAGCCAGGGAGATGTTACTCGTAGATGAGAGAGCGTGGAGAATGGGTTCGATGTAGGCATTGAGGGAGTCACGCGCGTCCCAACTAGACGGGCCAGGACCTGCAGTGAACAAGGAGAAGGTCAGATGGTAGTTGGAGCTCGGCTTGAACGCTCGGTTGGCGGATTTCTGGATCTCGGCCACCAGGTCCTGTGGCAGAGAGCGTATGAAGTCTTGGATCCTGTCGTTGGTGTTGCCATTGGTATACAACAAATATGCAATTGAGGCGTGTTCTTCGAGAAACAGGGATTGCAGAGACCGAGCCATTTGAGTGGGAAGACTCGCCCAATCAGCTTCAGGATAGCGCGCATCGAACTGGGCAGAGTGGGTCGAGTAGTCAAACTGGTATCTGTCGCCTGGCTCGAGGGAGACGATGGTAGAGGAAGGGGCTTGCGAACACGTGTGGTCGGTGGTGATGCTGAACTTGAAGATCCCTTGCGGTCCCTTTGCGGCATCTTGTATCTTCGCAGCGAGAGTCTCTAACTCAGCTGATGGGACGGTGGAGGAGTGCAGGCATAGAGGGAGCGAGTACCAGAGGTCATCATGGCCGGCGAGCATGGCGTCGGTGGGGAGAGCGGCGCGATAGATCGAGGTGGTATAGTACCATGTTGGCAGGCCGAGACACAGAATGACCAGCCAGTAGGACCAGATGACTCGTGACCGCTGTGAAGCCTCTCGGGGCGTCTCTGGAGGCGGTAAAGCCATGACAGTGAGGTCAACGACAAGTCGTCCAGTGGTCAAGGACACTTTGTGTATACAGTCGGAGGATGGCCAGGCCTGAGGCCGACGTTCTCGGTCGATCTGGTGCCGAAGACCATTATTTCTGGCGGCAGTGACGGTGACGATATAATGCAGATCTCAAGACTCTTAGTTGAGTCACTGCACAGGCGCATAGAGAGATCCAACGAGCTTGTCATTCTACGACGATGAAGAGCCCGTTCCTGCGCAGCTGCTCAGCGTTGCTGGCTCGACCGTCGCTGGTGCTGCGGCCACACGCTCAGACGCGAACATTCATCGACTCTCTCCTCAGCTCTGCCCTCGGGGCCTGCCCCCGACGAAGTCTGACGCACACCAAGACGCTGCCATACTCGGCCTCGTCCATCTTCAGGGCGGTGTCGGATGTCTCAGGCTACCCCTCGTTCCTCCCCTTTACTGTCGCGTCCAACGTGACTGCTCGAGACGACCGGGGCTACCCTGCCAGAGCGAGCTTGAAGATTGGCTACGAGAAGTTTGGGCTCGAAGAGATCTGGGACAGCAAAGTCAACTGTGACCCAGACAAGGGGATCGTCGAAGCACAGAGCAGCGAAGCAAACAGCAAAGGTCTATTCGAGGTCTTGCAGACCCGCTGGCATATCCAGCCAGCCCAAGGCTCCGACACGCAAACCTCCGTCAAACTAGACCTCGACGTCAAGTTCCGCAATCCTGTCTACGATCAGATGTTCGCCCAGGTGGAGGCCAAGGTGGTCAACGTAATGATTGGCGCATTCGAGAAAAGAGTCCAAGAGCTGGAGGCTGCTAAAAGATGACCACGCCACTCTATCTTCCCCAAGATCCCCTCTTCCCAGCCTGATAATATCCACTTGGTCCTGCCATGGCCTCTTCAGCCACTCCACTATTGGCCATTCCAAAGTACTGCTCGTGCAGGTATGGGTCCTTCGCCTGTCCGGGTGCAGGTCCGACATCATCTCGAGGCCCTGCGCTCAACGGCACTTCAACCTCTTCCTCCGCATCATGACTCCATCGCCCTTGTGCTAGCCCCGGACTCGGGAACCGGCCGTCTTTAGGCGTGTGCTGATAGCTTATTCGCTCCATCTCTTGCTCGGCCTCGGGGCTCTGCCATGCATACTGTGAAGGCGGTGTTCTGCCAGGCGATGCACTGGCAGGGTGTCGCTCGTGGAAGGTCGACATTCGCCCAGTCGCCGCCATCCTCTGCCGCCGCTTCTTGGTAAACTTGAAACAGCAAAAGCACGACAACCCGAAGAGCAGCGCCCCACCAACAACCGGCAGCGCAATCACAAGTCCCAGCTTCCACCCGCTCAACCCGGAGCTGGCAGCGCTTCCACTCCCGGGAGGGCCAGGTCCTGCAATGGCTGATTCGTTGAAGATCGCTCTTCCATCGGGGTAAAAGGTGTCGCCAATAGCAGGAGGTTGTCGACAAGCAATGTGAAGAGCTTGCATGAAGTTGGCAAGGAAGAGCTGCTGAGGTATGTAGGCGTAGCAGGCGGTGCAATTGTTGATTGCGTTGTCCCCTCCAAATCCATTGTTGCAAAAATCCAGGTTTGGTACGGTATCGTCCGTTGCACTCTCCACGTTGGTCCCGACATCATACGTGATTCCAGGCTGAAGTGGTTGACATAGGACTTGGCAAGGGCTCGATATCGATACGATCTCGGCCGGATAGGCAAACATGCATTCGCCAAGAGTGTATCGCAGGTTGACTGTCCCAGGTTAGCAAGTTTCGGGCCCAGCTCCAAGCCGGCTCTTACATAGGCCCCAGTAGACATCAGACACATTGGCAGCAGTATCGACTGCTGTGCTGTTCAACAGACATGTCGTGCACTCTCGAAACTGCCGCCCACCTCCCGTCTGGTAATCTTCATCGAGACACACCGTGTTGTTTGCATAGCTGAGATCGTCGCGCGTACACGTATCGGTGCATGGCGAGCCAGGTACCGTCTGGAGGGCTGAGACTGGACTCGAGAAGCTTGTCGACAGTACAGCAGACAAGATGTAAGCAGCGCAGATACCCAAAAGCGCCCGAGGCCCGCTATCTTTGTCGCCCACCAAGCGCGACGCCATGTCTGTTCATGCAGTGCAAGATATGAAACACAACTAGATGGCACAGCGACGGTGTCTTCTCATTTTTACATGTCGATTTGCCCCTAAGCACCACAAGCGCTTGAAAGAGCTAAAATGCACAAATGCAGTCGAAGACGTGAGATCACGGCTGGCGGCCACATGCACCAACGTCGGCGGCTATTTCGAGTCACTGGACGATCTGTCACAGAGCGACTTACCGCGTGCCAGGCCAACAGCAAGCGGAGACAAGCTTGGCCATTCGAGGCGCACAGCATGAACATGCATTCGACCACTCGAAACGCATAGCTAGAAGCAAGGACATCGTTGGACAGCTCACCGCGGTGCAAAGTGATTGGCATTTTGTATGCAAGAACGTCGTGAGCAAGTGTTACTGGCTGAGAGCTGTGATGCTTAAACGCAGCTAAAGGCACATCACAGCGGGCTAGGCCCCAAGGAGGAATGGCTTAAGCTGCCCATGGCACGTACCCACCTATCGCACAAAACTACCCCGTCCAGACTCCTTCCTTTCGTTCCTCGATTACTGCCAGTGGCTGGCTCGGCTGGAGACCTTCAAACGACAAAGCTCCAGGGCCGTCGTACTGTACATATCTTCGCGGTTGACGTTGCACCCCTGGACCTTCCGTCGTCCAAGCTACATCTTCAAGTTGCCCCATGTGTGCACTGACGATCAATTCTCGCTTAGACTTCGCCGAGAGCTTGTCCTCTCTTGTGGATGCCTTTCAATGGCACGCTCGATCGGCGAATATCTATTACGGCCGCCCAGGCAGACCATCAGACGAAAAGTCCGGTTTGATGAAAGCGACGCGGACCTCGGCGGACAAAACTAGTACCACCATGGCAAGTCGTGGTCATCGTCCGGAGCTACGTCAGGCTGACTTTGGTCATTGATCTACTTGTAACAAATGTCAAAATCTAGAGCAGGTATCAGAGCAAGCTTTGTGGTAAGTGATCATCCAAAAAGCCCCCTCGTCAGCTCTTCTTGTTCAACACACTGCAAACGTGCGCTTGCCTTCTCACAGCTTCGTTCCTTTATCACTCCGAAGCAAACAAGACATCCTAGCCTGATGTCTTCCTTCCGTGCTACTGTCAATGAGCCCAGAAGTCAGCTTTCCGGCCGCATATAAAGGCCGCAGCATCGGTGATTACTGTCACCCTCTCCTCAACGCAGACGCTGTTCCTTTTGCATGTGCGGCCGACAGTCGACCCAACAAGCGCCTCCGAGTCGCGGCGAACGACCTATCATGTGTCGAAATCGGTAGTGCTGGCTACAGACACTCGGACCGGCTAGGGTCTGCGCGAAGCCTGAATGGAAGTTATCCTCCGCGCCAGGTGAACAATCTGGTCGAAGAACGCGAACAGCAACGCCCACAGTCTGTACCACCACCAAGCAGACGTGGCAGAAAGAAGAAGAGCAAGCAGAACCCTCACAATGGATCATGGATCCAAGAATCGTTTGCGTTCCCGGCGCAACAAACATGGCTGAAAGTGAAACCACGACACCGGAAAGTTGCAGTTGAAGTCGAAGCGGTGAAAACGGTGACAGGTCCCTCAAGCGCAGCCCTGGACGCAGGAGAAACCTTGTGCTTGGACAAGCATGCCGATAGAATAGCTGCACTCATCGCTCGAAAGAGGCAGGAGAATGAGTCGAAGCTGTTTCGCGAGCGGATGTCCGTGCAACAGCGCTTGCATCGCGGTGAGGCAGACCACAACGACAGACTGATGGCCGCTAGTCACGACGAGCTGAAGAGGAAGATGGAGTTGAGCGCGAAGGGCATATTCGAAGAGCATGCGCCAAACGGCAAAGAGCCAGCATTGAAAATAGAGGGACGGCCACCAGCGCCGTCGCCTACTTCTAGCCGGGCGAGCAGTGTAGCATCAGTGGCGAGCACTGTCCCGACCTCTCCAACCCCTGCACTTCTCGAGACTGAGGACGGAGACAATGAAGCGTCCCAAGTTGCCACAGACGAGTCGGATATCGATGAAGAGCTCCCTCGTCACACGCTGAACGCAACGGATGATCTGGTACAGGTTAAGCCTACCGAGCCATTCATACCTCAAGCATCACAGCAACCCCCGACCATGGTTGTATCGTCTGCATACGCGCCATATGAACAGCCGGTGTACTCTCAAATACAAACGACGGTCACCACTCAGGCATCTGCGTTCTCAGCCGCGCCCAACGAATCTTATACTACTCAATTCTTCCTTACCCAGCCCAGATTCACGAACCAGCGATACCACAATCCCAATCTCTGCCAATCACAACCAGAGCAGGGACCCATGTCGCATCAGTGGACTTCACAGATGTTCCAGGCCTTACCGTCCACCGCAAACCCAGTCCTAGAGACCAACATAGTACCTATGGCAACGCAGCATCCGACAGTTGACGAGCAGCATGACGCGGCCTTCGATCCCTTCGGTTCAAGTACAAACACCGATGCATACGGCTACCCCCGGAGCTCTATATTACACTCGGACGATGCCTCTGAACAGCCTCAAGCTGTAGTCCTTGGATCCAACGTGAACATATTCACGCGTCAAGCCCGAGAGAACGGTGTAATTGGGGGCAACAACAATTACCTCGATATCGGAGGGGAAGGTGGAAAGAGGCGGAACATGTTTGACAGCTGGGCGTAGACGTTGCCGGCAGGGATGGACTGGCTTCTTGGCCTTATGATCTTCGCACCGTTTGGTCAAAGTGCCACCTGTCGCGTTTGTATTCATTAGTATCGTATATACTACCTCACAATTCTGTTTGACACCTTAATTCATGGTGTGGCATGATGTCCATGCACATTTCGCGTAAGGAGAGCGCCATGTGGCCTGCTGGTTCTTGGCGGCTTACCGTCGCCTTCTCCATAAATATATTCGCCCCTGCATCTGCCGCCATATGTCCGTGATCAATATACTCAAGGAAATGCGAACGACCCAGACCACAATGCGCAAGGTGATAAACAGCCATCACAGTCCACTGCGTACTACCGACCGTAATGGACATGCGCCTAGAGTCGCAAAAGAGCACAGCTCAAGATGATCATCAGCGACTTGCCCCAGCAGACGATTTAGGCTTTGCTGACAGTAGGACACCACAAATCAAAGCCAAACCACGACGAACGGCGACTCTGTACGATGCAGTCGTAGGACGCATCGGCCCTAATGGCTTCCTCACCGCGTCACAGCTCGAGTCCCACACCGTCCACCCCTCGACCCCGGAAGAAGTCCTGCTCCGACGACTCAATGCGCCTGCTCAGATCGCATATGATTACTACAATGCAGACGAGAAGCTCGGACCGGACCAGAGATTGCCGGACCCGGACTTACTGAAAGACATACATGCGTATGTGTCTGACTTCTATGAGGCTACGAATGGGCCTGGAGAGACGTACGACTTTAGGTCCATGGATGAGACAGCGTTACTGGCAATGGGCATTCTTCTCGAGGAGGCATGTAAGGAGCCGCTTGGGGCAAGTGGTGATATGGCCCTTACGGAACCACAAGTTTGGGATCAACAGCTGCCTGAGAAACTGGAATCACAACATCAGGTTGAGGGTAGGGTGGTGCCTAAGCGGGTGCAAGAATACGAGAGCTCATCGACAGAGGAAGAAATGGTAGAGAGCAGGTCTAAGCGCAGACGGCATCGGCATCGCCATCGGAGTCCTGACGGTTAATGGATTCCATACTCGCTTACTGGAAGAGTACCATTGTACACACGGAAATATGTTTCCGTACGACTCGGGCGAGGAGGCCAACAGCAGGTACGAAGTCACATCCGGTAGCTTCCACCAACATCGCGAATGTGACTGAAGCACAAACACTAGCAGCACTTCGAGGCTAGCGTGAGCATTACAAGTTAACGGCGACGGAACAAGGACGTATGGGCTTGCTTGTTTCTAACGCCGACACGTCACCTGTAGCATACATGCATTCAATGCGCGGAGCATGCATTGCAGCAGTAAAAGCATGCTCTGGAGTAAGAACCTAAATAGTTGTGGTGTTTACCCACGACCGGACGTAGGGGTTGCATCTGGTCGAATTCAAAAGTGTATCTATGCTGGCAATCGCAGATCGAGCAGGGACGGTGACGCGTTGTGGGTTAAGATGTGCGGCTTCTGATGCAGGTCCTTCGATTTGGGCAGTGAACTGTAGATTGTGACATAGGTAGCTAGTAGTACTTCGCGCACTACATGTGAGGGTAGATTTCAAAGTCTGGTTGAACATGAAGAGGATGAGGTTAGCAGAGCAATTGTTTCAACCGTGTTCGGCAGTCCCATCGGTTCCTACGTGTGAGCCATGCGTAAGGTTCTCAGTTCCTTGGTACTGACATGGAAAAACATAAGGTTGAGTTTAGGTAGACATGGCAAAGCATGCACCTGCTGAACAGCAAAGCTTGACACCAAAGAAGCATCGCAAGCGGTGACACAATTGGCCGAGCACTACCTAAGTACTGCTTCCCAGGGAAAAGGAATGGACAGGAGTGGGGTAGTGTATTAGGGTTCATGTTGGACAATGCTCAAGTTGGCCCCGATTAACAGCAGCCCGTACAGGAGCTCATCAGACTCACGTCACAGCAAAAGAGGTCGATAGAATTCAATATGTATTTGTGGTTGGTAGGTGCCAGTATGGGCTGCGCTGGCGGCTTTCGCATGTTTTATGCTGTCACCAGGATTGACACCACCAAAGTGCAAGCCTGCCGAGTGTCGCTCATCGCAGGACAGATTGGGGCTAAAGCCAAGCGTTGTAAGCTTCGCATTCACTGGAACAAGCATCCCGGGGGTTTCCAGTACCCTACATTGTCCAGCTTCGCTAGCATCTGCTCGTCGAACCATTTCTTGTCACATCGCATCGCTGTACACTGCGCACCAATATTCGTCCATTGCACCACTCGCAGTCCAAATTCAACATCAACCACGAACATTCTCACCGAGGCGGATAGACGGATGAACGAGTAGCCGGCCTAGACCTTGCACCATTTCCCGACCCAGTGTGGAATCCAGTGTGGAATCCCTGCTGGTGGCCGCAGCTCCCTCGCAGCTTCATTCGCCTGTCTCTGTTGACCTGCCGCCGAAGGATTGCCTAGCCACAGCGCTCGCTGCCGCCAGTCTTCGCTTACTGTCTTTTCTCGTTCACAACCTCACCAAAGACAAGAACATCAATCGCCACCTGAGGAACACGCCTCGAAGACCAGCAGACGATCAGACTGAGGATTTGCGCGCCGACGACTGACCATCCACCTTGATACGCCGCAAATTCCGACTCGAGCACCGGTACACCGACTAGACCAACGCACGGGGAACACGGAATGAGAGATTAAAGACATACTGGCTACTATGCTGCAACGAAGGTGCCGATTGACGCGGTGATGCCACTAGAGACTCTGTTCACGAATCCAACTCCCGCAGTGGAACGCACAAAATCGATACTTTCGCGCTTCTCGAGTCCCCTCTCCAGACGGTCGGCCAAGATCTTCGACTTCGACATCGAGCTCGAACACCCGCACAAGACGTACAAGCCAGGCGATAGCGTGAAAGGACAGATCGCGCTGAGTGTGTTCAAAGGCTTCGAGGTCACGCATCTGACCGTATCGTTGCATGGGTTCGCCCGGGTGTTCAAACATCAGGCCACGCCAGGCGACCACAAGAACGTCCCCGAACAGCTGATCACCGGCAAAGGCTCGCATGGCTTCGAGTACCACGGCAATGGCCTGGCCTCCCTTTTCCAAGACGAGCAAGCATTGTGTGGTTCGGGCTTTCTCAAGAAGCAGGTTTACAAGTTCGGCTTTGAGTTGCAGTTCCCCCTCTGTAGCCTACCAGGAACAATCGAGGTACCCTCATCCTGCCCAGCCTCAGGTGTACGGTCTGCTAACCGTGTCTAGTTTGAGCGAGGCGCGGTCAGGTATATGGTTTCTGCCACAGTGACCCGACCCACAACCATCGCGCCCACAACCACGCGCACAGCCAAGGTCGCTTTCGAAGATAGAATCGATGTCGCATCAATGTGCACCCCAAAGTCTCGAGCAATCTATCTCGAGCCTATGAGACGGGGAGGAAAGATGAAGAAGGTGAAGCAGTCGTCTCCGACAGGAACTCAGGAAACCTCGACCGACCAGACCCTCTCTAGACAGAGCACGTCGCAAAGCACACAAACAGGCTCGACGAGTACCGCGCCTCTGCAAAATCCTCCTCTCAGTCCCGCTCCGAGCGAGGACACGGTTGCGACCGACGCCACCACGAGCACGCGTAGCATGAAAGTCGTGGACAAACAAGCATCACAACCAAAGGAAAGCGACCACAGTGAACCGCGAAGTAGCACCACCTCAACTTCGGCACATACAATCGCCGCTACGACCGAGATCATGCGGCACGGCGCGCTGCCCGGCGAGCAGATAGCCGTTCGAGTCAAGGTTGAGCATACCAAGCCCGTGCGAGGCATTGTCATTGCAACATTGTATCGTCTAGGTCGTATTGACATGCTTCCAGCCCTGCCCCTTGTCTCCAAAAGCAAAGACAAGAAGCCGGAGTATGAAGATGTGTACCCCAAATCTCGGACGGGACTGGGTGGCTTGTATTTCACCAATGCCACACCGCACATGGCCTTCCGGATGGACCTCACGCAAACTTCGACCATGATGATCATTGACCCGCAGAGCAAGACGGCAGACGTAAGATTCAGCATCAAGGTGCCCGAGGATGCCTTTCCAACCATGAACAACATCCCGGGTGGCATGATCTCGTTCACATACCACATTGAGGTTGTGATCGACCTGACCGGTAAGCTTGGCGAGTCCCGGTTGTTGCCCAGCTTGACGACGAACGGACCAACTTTTTCGCAGGCCGCCTTTCGCGGCAACCAATTGACCCAGGAATGGGCTAGTAATATCTTGGACACGGCTCCTTTGAGGCGCACGAAGAACGTTGCAGCCTTTGAACTTCCCTTGGTTGTCGGCACTGAAGATTCGGGCAAAGCGATGCGATCACAAGAAGCACAGTATGCTCGACAAGACCGGAACACGTACCGCAACATGCCTGATGGCTACGATTCCCGCTGGCACCACGACAATTACGACGTTGATGGTCAGCATTTCGACCATCATGGCTATGATGCTTACAACGATGGTTGGTACGATGAAGACGGCAACCCTGTGTACGAGTCTTGGTATGAACATCAACAGTACCACCCATATCCTCCTTCGACACCCGGGTACCACCCGCATCCGCCACCTGGACAATACCACGTTTCACCGCCGCAAGGCGAAGAATATGTAGACGAAAAGTCTCGCCTGCGGAGACAAGAAGAGCTTCTCCTACCAAGCCAGCCTCCGGATGCAGGAGAAGCGTCGAGTCGACCGCAAGCACTAGCACCATCAGCGCCGACCTTGGATGACGAGACCACTCATCCTGCTAGCGGCCCGCCACCGTCGGTACCTATCACGATATCACGTGCGTCAGGACGCTCAGCGGAGACAATTGTGCGCGACCCTCTAACACCACCCCCCAGTCTGCCTGAAGAGGAGCAGATTTTGCGGGCAACAGAAGACAAGCAAGAGCTTGAGCGCCGGCGATTGCTGGCGCAAGTCAGCGCTCCCCCTGCTGATGACGACGACAACGATGCTGGGCCCAGTCGGACGGGGCGGGGCGCTGCAGAAGCGCCTTCAGCGCCAGTGATTGACGAGGAGGAGGAGTACATGGCACAATTCCTAGGGTCAGCAGCCAACGAGAGTTTGCCCGAGTACCAGCGATGATGTAAATGTTGGAAAGACATATGTATTTGAAATTTTAGCGACGGTGTTGGCGGTGTGTCTTGTGTCTGACCAAGACCAAAAGCGATGCTCGGGTTTGAGAGCCATGTAGATGTGACAGGATTGTCGGATATTCCATGAAAGATATTGTTCCCCCATCAGTGGGATGTATTGCTATGCACGGCGTCAACCAAGTGCGTGCGGCTTCACTCTGAACACAGATGGTAGCAAAACCACAATTGACGTCCGGATGACTTTCTAAGCATTGGCCAAAGTAGACACTAGCAGCGAACCAGTGGTGCCTGTCGAGAGAGACTAGTTCGCTCGTCCTACCTTCCTTTACCAGCGCAGCACATGCCGCACTTGCAACTGAACCCACGCATACCTTAATCTATGTACATCATCTTGCAGCTCTTGATTCGGCGCATCACTGCCCACGCTTTCACAATCGATATACAGCACGGCATACTCTGAAGGCGACATCACAGCGCACGCACCCGCAAACATGCCTCAGATCAACTTCGCAACGTACATGATCATCGCCCGTAAGTAGCTCTGCCCCTCGCATCCTCCCCACGGCGCAGCGCAACTGACCTCGCAACAGCGACGGCTTTCTTCCTGGGTCTCGTCTTCTCCCTTTTCCCCTACGACTACCCGCTGCTATGGTCCAGCGGCCCCATCCCAGATACCCACCTTACCGCCGTCGAAACGCATCTGAGGCTCCTGCACAACAGCCCCAACATCATCGTGCGAATCATGCACATCATCACGGCCATCGGGCTGATCGGCCTGATCATGAAGCTCTACAAGCCGTCCGAGTCCAACATGCTGTTCGACGGCGGCAGCCTGGTCCTCTACATGGTCGCCGTCATCGTCTACCTCACCAACATCGTCAAAGGTCTACGCATCGTGTCGATGGGGACGTACGGCGAAGGGCTGCAGAACTTGAGCCAGGAGAGACTGGACGATGTCGACCTTGGCACCGGCATTGATCAGGAGCGAGGAGGCTCTGTGCTGGGACGAGAAGACAATCTCAAGGTGCTTGCCGCCAGCAATACCATTCTTGCCCTGGTCTTGGTTGGTGTCTTGGTATTGCAAGCTGGCCAATGGTATGCGGAACGCGCCGAGGAGAAGGAGCGCGCAGCGATTGCAGGCGAGACCCCCGCCGTCAAGAAAGCTGATTCCAAGAAGGCTGGCAGGAAGAAGGAGTAGGAACCCGAGTCTTTGCCGTTGAGGGCGGCCCCTGGGACACTGGATGGACCTGCTCCACCGAGCGTTCAAGTCGTTGTCTCGAGGCCGCTTGACAATTGGAGACCCTTTGTAGTATTAGACGTCTCGCGGCGGTCCCTACAGCACCGCGAAGACGGGGGAGGGCGACTTGATGCTGTGTGTGTCTGCCTATGAAAATGTCACAGGTCGCTTGGTCAAGCCTTCGACGAGACCTTCGATCAAATCGCGCTTCCGTTTCCTGCTCCTATCGGCATCTACCTCTTCCTGCGTCTTCTTCTGCCGTGGCGCTGCATCCTCGTCATCACTTCCCACTCCCTCGCCCCCCTCGTCGCTGCGTTCATCCTCGTCCAGATCCTCCGCCACGTGCGGTGTCCAAGCGCATATCCTGCCATCGCCGTGCGCCGAGTACATCTCCAGCGCCGCGCCGCGCCCTTCGTCCGACCACACGGGTCGAAACGCCAGACTGTTGATGCGCCCGCCACTCGTCAACCGATTGACCGCCGCGCCGCCGACCCCGGCCCTGGCCTTTCCCTTCCTCTTAGTCTGCACCGCCGCCGCCCTCACGACATCCACATTCCTCGTCTTCAGCGTCCTGACCATGGTCCCCTCGGCCATCTCGAGCACGAAGATCTCGCCGCGCGCGTCGTCGTTGGGCCAGAACAGCAGCTCGCCGCCGCCGCCGCCGCCGCCAGCAGCCCTGATGCCCGCGGGCGCGAGCACGGGCTTCAGCTCGGCGTCGCGCGTGTTGCGGATGCGCGGGCCGAAGTGCACGAGGTCGTTGCGGCCCGACGCGACGTCCCACACGCGGATGCGCTGGTCGTGCGCGGCCGAGACCAGCTTGCGCCCGTCGCGGCTGAACGCCAGGCCGGTGATGGGCGCTTCGTGCGCGCGCGCGCCGCCGTGCAGCGCGAGCGCGGGCCGGGACGACGCCGGCACGCCGAGGCTGTCGTCCATGTCGAGGCTGGCGAAGGCCGGGCTGGCGCGGCGGATGTCGAAGGCGAGGATGCGGCCGTCGGCGCTCGCGGAGAGGAGCGTGTGCGCGGTTGACGGGTGCCAGGCTAGAGAGTAGATTGGCCCGCTGGTGTGGCCTGGTAGAGCGTGCGTTGCGAGCGCCGTGCGCAGGTCGATGAGGCGTGGGGCTGGGTGCGAGGTGCCCACTGCGATGAGGGGGGAGGAGCTGGGAGCGGGCGAGACGGCGTGCGTGTGTGTCGTGAAGTCGAGGGGGAATTTGTGGAGCGGACGCAGCGAGGTCGGGGTTATGGTCGAGAGGAGGAGCGATTGGTCGTAGCTTGTCGTGAGGAGGGTGGTGGGCGTTGGGTCGAAGGGGTAGATGGACAGGGAGGTGATGCTGTGCGTGTGGGAGTTGGCGGTCGCTTTCGAGATGGAAGATAGCGGGCGGTAGGTCTTGGGGGAGGAGTGAGAGCTGGGGGAGGAGTCGTCGTTCTCGTCATCGTCGTCTTCTTTGCCTCGAGATTCGAGGTCCCATAGTCTGACGGATGTATCTGCTCCGCCAGAAACCAAGAAGCGGCCCACCGTCTGGTCGATCGCTATACAGTTCGTGCCGGCCTTGTGGGCAGTCGCTGGAGGTGAAGATGCTGGATCATCGTCCAGCTGAGCTCGTGGTCTGGAATCGAAGGCGATGGAAGTATTGTGCTCAAGTGATTCCATCTGCTGGCGGAGGTAGTATCGCTGGAACGACGGCGCCGTGATGTCGCCCAGACATCGTCCAAGGTGAAAGGCGTTCATGCATGCTGCTACTTCACGAGATGTGCTCCTGCATTAGATTGCTGCCAGCGCAGGGCCTGATAGCGAACTGAGGCTGCTGCACGCGAGCTTCAAGACGCTGTTTTCGTGGGTCCTCGGGCCAGATATTGAGCTGTCAGATGATGCTCTCAGAACGACACCAGTGCAGTTGAGCTCGTACAGATATGCGCGGCAATACGCAATGGGTGATAATTATCGAGGGTGACTGCTGTCCAGGCATTCAAATGCTGTGTTGCCGTTGGTACAGACCCTAACAGAAGCGCTTTGAATGGTTGCAAAGAGGAAGGCCGTTAGCTACTACGTCAGGCAGTACGGCGGAACATGTCCGGGAGGGTGCTGGGTCAGGTAAGAATTCGACCTGATCTAAGCCGACTATGGGGCACACCCCAACAGCTACGTCCACCTAACCCAGTCCTGCCACTCGTAGTATAAAACAACGCTATAGCTCATCTCGTTTTTTCTTAGTATTTCCCTTGTCAGCACTTCTTAGCCTCCACATCGCAATGCCATGACTTGGAACCTCGGCACTCAAAGTGCCCGCTGCTTCGACACGTCCAGCAGGGGTGCCAAGCAACAACGTATCGTTACTCGCCAATCCATCAGCCCAGCTTGTTTCAGACGCGTTGTAGTACCATCTTCCCTCATTGACAGCCTCAATCCCAACCGTTCCATTCAAAACCATTGCCGCGCTCGCAGCTGGTATTACTGTCTCGTTTCCCCACACGTCATACAAATTCCAGGCCTGCTGTGCCTGCTCGTTGGTTGAAACACCTCCGAACACCTCAACGAGGTCGTAGCTGATCGTTCTTGAGCTGTTGGCAGCATTGACGAATGCAACGACTTGGTCTCCACCAAACAAGCTACCGGACCAAAGCTGAACCTCACCAACACCCCAACGGTCCTTGTTGTCGGTCTGCTCGACGAGATGTCTCTGGATCGCGCTTCCCTGCGGATCCTGATTCAGAGCAATCACCGCGGGGTTCGTCAGGATGCCGTAGTCCTCCGGCGACAGGTCGTACAACTTGTTCCCCATAATCAACGGACTCTTGATGGCAGCCCACATCGAGAAATGTGTCTTGTATTCATCGTAGCTCATGCCGCCATTTCCAACCTCTAACATATCAAGATCATTCCAGTAGCCAGGCTGGTTCTTGCTTGTGATGTGAGATGCCTTGCCTAGGATATTAAACACGCTGCAGCCATACCCGGGCAACTGGCAGTAATACTCATCCGGCCCACACGGACAGCTGGCAGCAGGACGGTCGAAGTAATCTTGGATGTCACCGCTCATCCTGGCCGAATTCGAGATGGTACTGGCCCACTCCCAAGGTTTGTCGTCGCCCCAATTGCACAAGCTGTATGTTATGTCACGTCCTGTCGAGTTCAGCGCGTTCGACATAACGGCATATCTATGCTCCGACAGCTTTGGCGTGCCGGAATTTCCTTCGTTGTAACAATTGTCGTATTTGAGGTAGTCAGCGCCTAAACTAGCCCACCAACTTGCGTCTGCAGGCTCGTAGCCCAGGGAGCCGGGGTACCCCCCGCAAGTGAAACGACCAGCAGAGCTGTACACACCGAATTGTAATCCCTGTGAGTGCAGAGATCGGTCTACCAGACTCTTGAGCCCGGAAGGAAATTTGGAACTATTTTCGACAAGTGAGCCATTCGACGAGCGATTCTTCTCCGTCATCGCATCGTCGAAAATGACTACCCTGTATCCGAGGTCGCGGAAGCCAAGGGATACTAGGCGATCTGCGTTGTCCTGGATGGTGGTCTCGTTATAGTCTAGCGCGTAGGCGTTATAAGTGTCCCAACCCATTGCGGGTGTGATCGAGAGGCCATTGTAGGAGAGCCCAGAGGCCGCCAACGTAGCGTGCGAAAAGTGAAGGCCGAGAAGGAAAGATGAGCTCAAGCAGGCTCCCGTCTGTGCGAAGAATGGTTTCATGTTGATGTCGTGGGGGGTGTCACTGAGTTGTTATCTCAGACGGGCACATGACAATTATATTCTATCTTCGGAGCCATCAGCCATAGTTGAGTATTGGCTGCAGAGTATATGAGTAGCAAAGAGTTCTGGTCTCCACATAGTATCCCGCTGGAAGGTACGGAGAAGCCCTGCACCGTGCGGAGAGCAAAATGATTCCAGTGCCGATCGGCGGTGACATGACGCACACTCAGCAATGACTCCGCCGTAAGCTCTGATGCGGGACAACAAGCTGCAGATCATGTAAGTAGAAGTCGGCCTCCTACGACTCTTCACAGTCCGAGTGTCAACGTGGCCCAGACATGCATAGCTCTATACGCACTGATGTGCTTCGTAGTCAGCCAGCAAAATCTCCAGCAAGAATTTCCAGCTCCTTGGACAGAGCTCCAACTTGATATCATCAGTGCTTCACTGTAATACCTTTCACAAGGACTGGTGTGCTCCGGCAGTGATCTTGACCAGCCACGTTAGTTTTCCGCCTAATTGCCGAATAAGAAGAGATGAAGTCCATCGAGGATCTAGAATCATTCACCCTTTTCGTTTTCAAGGACTTCTAGAAACCCGCCAACGAGATGCAAACTCCCCGTCACAAAGGCCGTCACAGGCGCCCCCTCGTCGGTCTGCTGCCTGACAAGTTCGACAGCCTCTTCGATCGTTCTTACGACGCTCACATCTGCCTGGGCGTCGATGGCCTTCCAGGTTTCGGCCAGCTCCTTTTGCACCTTGAGCGCCTCGATATCCGAGGCGTTGATGTTAACACTGACTAGATCCGGCTTAAAACCAGCTTGTTTGAATGTGGTATTGGTGCAGAAGACGACATGTGAGAAGGGGTGCGAATCATGCAGTGTAGTGGCAAGAGTGTCGTGCAGAGCGCGAGCTAGCGCCTGTGCATCGCGTGTCTGCTGATTGAAGATGAGGTATCGCTTCCCGGATCTTTGGTGCACGCCGGCATACCACTGCCCTGCCAGCTTGATGCTCTCTAGAGTGTGGCCGCCGTCGATATACCAGGTCAGGTTGTGCTCATGCTCGTGACGGGTCTCACAGCGCCCCGACCACCTCACATCTCGAAGGCCTTGTGTCAGCTTGTCTTCATGTTGAGACATGTCGGTATAGCCCTGCCTTGAGAGCCAGTCTCTGGCGATGGCGAGGGCTAGGCTTGCGTTGATCTTTTGGAAATCTGCTTCTAGACCAAGTTGTACTTCGCCAGAGGCTATCCTAGCATCGACATCGACGTAGACCAGCTCCGAACCAACCTCGGAAGCGACTTTTTCCAGGACTGGTTTTGCGTCAGGCTGCTGGCTGCTGACGGTATAACAATTGGAGCCTCTTTTGATGACGCCTGCTTTGTGCCACGCAATCTCCGGCAGAGTAGCTCCTAAGACGCCCACGTGGTCGATGCCCAGGCTTGTGATTCCAGTGACAGCGGGCCGCTGAATGACATTGGTGCTGTCGTATGCGCCGCCGATGCCACACTCGATGACTGCAGCATCGACGCCTTCGCTCATGTAGGTGTGGAAAGCCATCAGAGTCAAGAAGCGGAAGTAGACTGGCTTCGCTCCCGGAGCCTTGGGATCCTCACCCCCATCCAATGCTGCGCTCTCCAATCTGTCCCATGTCTCAAAGAAGTATTGTGCAAACTGTTCTTCGCTCAATGGCTGGCCGTTGATTTGGATTCGCTCCCGAACAAACCGCAGATGAGGCGACGTATACAGGCCGACCTTGGACAGTGCCTTGCCGTTGGTGTGGGAAGTGGTGCCGAGGAACTTGGTCAGGATGGAGGAGATGAAGGCGGACGTTGAGCCTTTGCCCTTGGTGCCAGCAATATGGATCGCGTTCAGCCGGTCCAAGTCTGAGGGCTGCAGAAAGATATCAGCCACATTCTTCTTCCTGGTCAAGCTGCATGGCTCACTTGTAGCGTACTTGGTAGCCAATCTTTCTACACCATTCAATCATCTCTGGTATAGCTTGTTCATTCATCGCCCGTCCTGACTTCCTGATTGCATCAACAATCGCAAAGTTCGACTGAAGGCTGTTGAGCGACGCTATTGCATCCTGTCGTGTTGTGTCAGTGGCACATCCTCCACGCACTGCACAGGACTTGCGCTGTATGTTCGACTCATCCTGGAGGTAGTCGCGAAACTTCGAGTGTGATAGTGCAGCGGGCGAAACACTTGCAACGTGCGCTGCATTCGTAAAGGCTTGGTGCTATCGCTGTTGTATCTGAGGCCAACTGCAAAGCATATCGTGCTGCACAGGAGTGAAGGCTCGAGAAGAGCTTGACTACCTACAGAGCCTTGTCAAGAGTCTGGCTGCTGCCGGTCTTGCGCTATCGTTTCAAAGCTTATCTACCGCATCTACGCCGGCAGGATAACTACGCGCTGCACGCTACACGCTATGATCATCTTCTATTACATGAGCTCCCACGTTTGTGAGGATGCGACAGATGAGCTATCTCCCAGGCATTTGTGAGGCAGGAGTGAACAAGACTGCTACGGTGAGACAACGAGCTCAAACATGTCATTCATCCCTCCGCCTATGCTGCCATCACCTTATATATCCGATACTTCACCGCCCACAATCTAGCTTAGCCTAGAATGTCGTAGTCCTTACTACAAGCCTCGACACCGTTGAGCTGCTGCTACATCTGCCCTGTCAACACTACCTAGCTAGTCATGGGACAGTCCGAGTCAAAGCCAGAGCACCGTGAGGTATCCATAGGTAAGACGCTCTCTGAGTCATGCGGAACCCACTGATCTCGTACTCCAGAGCAGCTTAGCCATGAACTTGCTTTACGCTTCGCATCTAAATGTTATTCTCATCTCGAGGTGGCCCATTTCAAGGACAACTTCAAGACTCTGGCCGACCACCAGGACGATGTCGAGTATTGGAAAGAGGAGACCTTGTGTCGTTTCCTCGCCCTGCCAGACCGTATTCGCGCCGGCTCAGTTCTGTATGCTATGATCACTTACCTCGGAGCCTTTCCATTCCCGGGTCTGGCTCCTTGCATTGTCACCCGCGAAGCAATGCTCAAATGCGTGACCATCTTGACAGGTAGGTACAAAAAGATCTTGAGACGCGGAGATCAGGACAAGAACAAGCTGCTGTTTCGCAGTCTTGCTGTGTTCGACCGCAGATCCAGCGCTGCATTGTCCCCGACATCAGAAAAGAAGATGAAGGACATCATTCAGGAACAGCAAGGTGACAATTCGGAGACCTTGCAGACCGCTGCAACAGGCTTCTCCATCGACCAGCCTGCTAACGACGATGAGGATGAAGACGACGATGATCTTGCGTTAGCAGCTCTGGATGCTCTCGATGCCATTGAAGTCTTCAAGGAGGATCACAAACAGGACCGCAAGATTCACCACGCTCATATTCCAGTCTACAACTTTGAAAGGCTGCTCATGCTGCTGTTGATATGCGCTCCGCTGACACCACAGGACAACATTGCTCAGACTTGCGGCGCCATTGAGGACCGTGACATTCAGGCCCTTGAGCGATCTGCAGCAGCTATAATAGCAGCTTTCGACCCTGATCACGACAGCATCAGCTACACGAATTTCTTGCAGACTACTACTGCCCTGTTTCCTCAGCTATTTCGACCACTTAGCCCCCTGTTCGAGCATTTTCTCTTCAGCAAGCAGCTCGACCTCAGTAAACACCATGGAGTAACTGGAGGCCCCGAGATCGAAGACCCACAACGCCGATCGCCGCTATACGATGTTGATCAAAATTCCTCACCAATCCTGACCGACTCCCTTCTGGCACAGCTCAGCTCCTCCATAGAAATCGCTACAACGACATCTGCAGCCTCCTCGAGCTTCTTCCACTGTGGTGCGAAGCTCAACCAGCTTTACTCCACCACATCGCACGGCACGTCTCTGAGCTCGTTCTCCAGACAGGTCCTGTCGTGGCGATCGGGCTCAATGCTCATAGTCAAAGGCTCAAACACAGAGACCGGGCACACCCACATCATCGGCGCTTACTTGCCCGAACGCTGGAACGAAGCCGGTTCAGCCAGCGTGCAAGAAAGCGACCCAGCCGCGGCCAAAGCAGTCATGTTCCAACTGCACCCGCGACACGCGATCTTCCGAGCCAACCCGTACAACAAGACGACGCCGGTCTCGCACTTCTCGAGTAAAACAGGCATCGCCCTAGGCTGCGTGATCCCGGCCTCATCGCGCATCAACGCGTCGTCGCAGAAGCCCATCCTCGGCCCCGTAAGTCTGCTGATCGACGAAGACATCTCGACTGCGACGTTCCAACACGACGGCGGCGCAGGCACGGGCGCGTTCCTGACCGACCCGCTCCTCGAGGAGAACCAGCAGAAGCCGGCCGGCCAGAGCAAGAAGATCGAGCTTGAGATCGACGGCCTCGAGGTGTGGGGCGTCAATTTCCCGGAAGCGGGGGGAGAGGACGAGATCACGAGGCAAAAGAAGAGGCTTGCGTGGGAGGAGGCCGAGGCCGCGAGGAGACGCGGTGTGAATTTTGGAGGAGACAAGGATGGCGCGCGGCATCTGCTGGAGATGGCGGGCATCGTCGACAGCAATCGAAGCGGGGGGTCGATGGGCTGAGTGAGTGGGGCCAGATAGACTGAGCGAAGCATGCTAGACATGTACTGTACTTGACATGATTCGCGCTTGCGGCGAACCACCAAAGAACGGAAAGTTTTCCAGATATTCGGCCTTGTAAGCACTCGTCTACCATTCATCATACATGCTTTTGTACAGCGCTGGCTGGGTATCTGGCTCTCTATCAATGACAAACCCGGCTCTACATAATACAAAAGCGGAAAATTATGGCTCCAATATCATCGACCCCTTATTTCTTGTTCCTGTCGGTCTGCGCCTTCAGGTACTTACTGATCAGCTCCTTCTGCAGCTGCGGTGGCGCTCTCTCGTAATGGCTGAACTCCATGCTGAACTCGCCCTTTCCTTGTGTTGCGGCTCGGAGGTTGCCTGAGAAGCCGAACATGCCGTTCAGTGAAACGTCGGCGAAGCAGGTAAAATCGTCGACGCCCGTCTCTGAGTCGCTGATCACAGCGTTCCGTTTTTGCAGCAGGCCGATGACGTTACCCTGGAACTCGGTCGGCGCCGTAACCACGGTCTTCATAAGTGGCTCCAGCACAACAGGGTGAGCGTCCATGAATGCTTTTCGGAAGGCCTGCTGTGTTGCGTTCTTGAAGGCCATTTCAGACGAATCCGTCATGTGCGTTGCACCGTCGTTGATAACCATGCTTGTGCCTAGGACTTTGTGTCCAATCAATGGGCCCTTTTCACAGGCAGCGTGGAAACCCTTCTCACAGGCGAACAGGAACTTCTCCGAGATGGAGCCACCGACGACCTGCTCTTCAAACTTGTTCTCTGTAAGTTCAGAGTATGGTTCCATCCAGCCGGCGACACGGGCGTAGTCTCCGGAACCACCGGTTTGTTTCTTGAGCAGATGGTCGAAATCCACCTTCTGTGTGACACTCTCTCGGTACGCGACTTGAGGTTGGCCGGTTTCACAGTCGACTTTGTACTCTCTGCGCATACGCTCGACGTAGACTTCTAGATGAAGTTCGCCCATGCCAGAGATGATTGTCTGTTCTGATTCGGTGTCGTAGTGGACTCTGAAAGTAGGGTCCTCACGCTGGAAACGTGCGATGGCTTTTGAGAAGTTTGGTAGATCCTTGTTGTTCTTTGGCTTGATAGATAGCGAGATGACGGGTTCGGGGACGAACATGGAGGTCATTGAGTAGGGGAGGGTGCCGTCTGTGAAGGTATCACCACTGGCGCACTCGACGCCGAACACGGCGCAGATCTCTCCAGCGCCTACTTCCGGGACTTCTTCCATGTCGTTGGAATGCATACGGACCAACCTCGGAATCTTGACCTTTTTATCGTTACGGGCGTTGAAGATATTCATTCCCTTCTTCAGACTGCCCTGGTACACGCGGACGTAAGTCAGTTGTCCAAAGTTGCTCTCTTCGAGCTTGAAGGCTAGGCCGACGAAAGGGGCAGAATTGTAGGGTATGAGCTTGACTGGGGCTTCTTTCTGGCGACGGTCGAGAGCCAGGTTGGAAACTTCGGAGGGATTGGGGAGGAAGTCGCAGACACCGTCAAGCATGGGCTGAACGAACTTGTCAGCCAAGGCGGAACCCATGAAGACAGGGGTGAACTTGAGGGCGATGGTGGCTCGACGAATGGCGGCTCGGATCTCTTCTATTGAGGGTTCTCTTTCGTCCAGGAATATCTCGGCCATGTCGTCGTCGACGTCGGCCAGTGTTTCAATGAGCTTAGCTCTTCGTTCTGTAACCAGATCTTGGACCTCGGCGGGGATCTCCTTCTTGCGAACCATGATCTCACCTCTGGAACCCTCTGCGTAGACGGACTCCATAGTGATCAAGTCGACCACACCCTTGAAGTCGTCCTCGGCACCAATGGGGACCTGTACTGCGGCGGCTGGAAGCTTGAGCTTTGTGTTGATCTGGTCAACAGCCTTGAAGGGGTTGGCACCCATTCGGTCCATCTTGTTTATGAAAGTGATTCTGGGAACGTTGTATCTTCGCATCTGACGGTCGACGGTGATGGTCTGAGACTGCACACCAGAGACGGCGCAGAGGATCATAACGGCGCCGTCGAGTACTCGCAGGGCTCGCTCGACTTCGATGGTGAAGTCTATATGGCCAGGTGTGTCGATCAGGTTGATGTGATATTTCTGGTCGACACCGTCCTCTTTCTTGACCCAGTCGCAGAAGGTAGCAGCGGACTGGATGGTAATGCCCTTCTCTCTTTCCAGGTCCATCGAGTCCATCTTGGCCCCGACGGCGTCTTTGCCTCGGACTTCGTGTATCTGTTTTATGCGGCCAGTGTAGAAGAGCACGCGTTCGGTGGCAGTCGTCTTGCCCGAGTCGATATGCGCCTGCCAAAGCAATAAGCCTCAATGTGTGGGAGTAGAAGTGTGCTAGTCACATACTGCAATGCCGATATTTCGGACTTTGGTCAGCCTCTTCCACTCTTCAGTGGACATGTTATCGATGATGGTGTCTTGCGACAGCGCATCAGGTTCAAGTGCCTCTTCAAGCCTGCGAAGGTCAGATATGGCTAGTGTTGGCTTCCTGGAGGGTGGGCCTTACATTGCCGCAGCGGCAGCAGCAGCGCCTCTTTGCTGCTGCCATCTTCTGTCCAGCGGCGATCGAGGTGATCTTGTGTTGAGGGGAGATGGTCTCGACTGAGGAGCCAGGACCGAAGAAGAGGCGCATCTCCTGCATATCCATGGCTGTGCTGTTGGCCGGGGAAAGTTGGCAGCAGCTCGAGTAGAGCGCTGCACTAAGCGTGATGCCCGCATCTTGATGTTGATGCAAGAAGGAAAAGAACGAATGAAAGGGAAAAGAAGCGAATGTGCTTGTCGACGGGATGGCAAGCAAGTCGAGCGTGCACATGCTTACGAAGGTTTCACGTATGGAGACAACTTTTTCGCGATCTGCTCGCCGCAAGTCCTGCCGAAGAAACTCCCCGATCACGGCAGGGGGCTAGCTACTCCCTCCTTGCTCGAGGATACCACCACGGCACAAGACAAATATTGAATCGTTGGCGATGCAAACTTTTTTTTTACCTCTACTTCCAGGGTATCATACAGTACAAAGGTTGATCCTTCAATCCACTCGCTTCTTTCCTTCCTCCATCTCACCAAGATTCGTCCTGCTAACGTTCCTTGCTCGCTTGTCTTGCACAAGTGGGCCAAGGAAAGAATCTTGCTGAGCCCTCGCTAATGCACTAGATAAGCCTTCAATGGCATACTGGGGTGTGTTCAACTTGGGCCAGTTGACGTACAACACCCCGTTGCTCAGTATGAACTGTGTGGACCAGCCAGCCACCGCCACGCAGACCAACACAAACACCCGGATCGGGAGTAGGGTTGAATCAGGTGCTCGTGGCGTCAGGAAGAAGATGAATACGATGAACGCCATCGCTGCGAGCAGATAGGGTATAGCTTGCACAACCAAAGGTCGCTTGTCGACGAACGTCCGCGCTTGACCCACCCCAGCCGTCGATGGTAGATAGGCCCCGAGGAAGACGTCGAAGCTGTCTTGTCGTGGTCCATCGAGGAAGTTGTTTCGGACGTATCGAGTGATGGAGTTGTTGAGGTCCTGTGCCATGCCCATTCGTGTTCGGTTGCCCGTTCGTGTGAAGTCGGTCTTTAACGCACCAGTGCCCGAGTAAGATTTGGACACCACATCGGCGTTGTCTGCCCACATGTTTCGGTAGAGATGTTCGAAGGCAGCATCGTCCGACACGTTGTCCCCTTGCGACAGGACACCGGCATCTTGTAGCTGTTTCGTCAATGCCCATCTTCCCAACATGCTTTGCACGACGTTCGTCCGGTCGAGGCAATCCATGCAGTTCGTTCTGACGACCGCCGTCTGCTTCATCCGCGTTTCAAGAGCCTCAACGTTGCCAGGCATTTCAGCTCCTTTGAAGTAGCCACCTTGGTTGAGTCCGTCCGTCAGCTGGTCCAGCAGGAGTTGTGCGCGGTGCCACTTCAGTCCCTTGGTCTCGTTGTGGAAGTCGAAGTAGATGTAGTGCAGTCGATCCATCCGTTCCTTGTCACCTTGAGGCTCGATTTCGTGAAACTTCTCCGACGTCTTTCGATCAGCTTCCACATCTTCATCGGGGTTGTTGACTAGTAGGCGGACCATCTGCTCGTACGCCTTCTTGACACGTTCTTCTCGCCCCCTCTGGTTCACCAGGTTGACTAGGTAGTTCTCGCCGTACGTTCTGATCTGCTCGGTGAAATGTCTCCGCGCTGCCTTCTGAGCAGTATCAACGCCTCGAACTTGCAGTTTGGGGGTATAGTGCAAGTCGTTGATCTCGGCCCAGTAAACAGGCACACTCCCTCGTGTTTGCACGTACGATAGGATCTGGGTCTCCGACCCAGCAGCCGCGGTGCTCGCTTTCGACGCGTCATTCCCAGAGAAACCAAGAGCGGGGCCGGTGGTGTCGTTCAGTATGACAATCTGTTCGGTCTCGTTGAAGTTGGAGACATGGCCCTGCTCATCGATCCCCCTAGAGAAGTACCTAGTTCCAGCACGGTGCCTTGATCTCCGTGTGATGAGGGCAAACGTAAATGCAGCGTTCCTGATGCGAGCTGGTGTGATCCTGAGCATGCCAAACATGACTGGGAGGATGAAGGGATCGGCGCCAGGCTGTTGACCACCTCTTGTTCCAGCACCGCCTCCGGTCCTGAAATCTATGAGGTCTGTCTGCACAAACCTATTCCAAAAGAATCGATCATCTGCTCTTTTCCACAACGGCTGTGTCAGGTCGGCCTCAGCCTGCCGCTGGAACGAGTTCGTAAGATCGATCGAGTAGGAAAAGTACATTGGGCCATTGGCTAGCAACGACTTGATATAGGCGAGGTAGACATCTTCATCGGGATCGTGGACAGGTCGTTCACGGAGGGGTAAGAACTCGGTTGCGACAACCCTGTAAACCATGTGGCCTCGCAATCTGCCCATAGGCTCTGCTTTGGTGATGATGATGACATACTTGTCGAGTTTGAGCTTGACGATGCCCAGTATCCCCGCGATGCTCGAGACTCGCTTGGTCGCTAACAGCGGTCCATCGTTCAGTCGGAGGTCCCCAGAGGGGCGCTCAACTACCAGGGTCTGAGCCGAATGAGAGGGTGATGAGAAGGCATAGTGTGCGCCTGCAACATGGAGGTTGATATCCCTGTAGGGCAGCATATCGGCCCTCTGTGAGGACGCCATGATTGATGTGTACAAGACCTCGAGTTTCCAAAGATTGTGTTGTGAGATGGACGTCACTGCCACGGATGCTGCACATTGGGTCCAAGTGGAGGGCCGTGTTTTACGCTGGGCTCGCTTCTACGGCGGCGCACTCGGCGGGCTCGAGGGCGCGTTGTCCAAGCCACAGTTGACGTTGTCATTCACGCTAATTGCCCGTGTTCTTAGTAGCGCCACTCTCAGGAAGCGGCCTCCCGAGTTTCCCAACTACGGTAAAGTAGTCTACTGCAGGTCCAGTGACTTTGTCTGCTGCGTAACCAAGATCCAGACAGGCACGACCGTTGACCATTGACTCACTGATCAAAGCATTCTACGTCCGCCGCATACAAATCGAATTGACATTGAGAATTCCGCAGCACATCTACTCGGAGGGCACGCTCGTCACTCAACACACCTTAAAGTATGGCAGGAAGAGGGCCAGCCGGGAGACCTGGAGCAGGCGGCCGATTTGCTCAATTCAAGCTGGTCTTACTTGGTATGAAATGGCAGTGAAGCGTGCAACCGACCCGTACTGACATTGCCACAGGTGAATCTGCAGTCGGAAAGGTACAGACCTGACCACATCCGAGCCATATAGCCACTAACATAGTCCACTCAGTCCTCGTTAGTCCTAAGATTCGTCAAGGACCAATTCGATGATTACCGCGAGTCGACCATCGGCGCCGCTTTCTTGACTCAGACAGTCGCCCTAGACGAGAACACAACAGTCAAGTTTGAAATATGGGACACAGCAGGCCAAGAGAGATACAAGTCTTTGGCGCCCATGTACTACAGAAATGCCCACTGCGCCGTCGTCGTATATGACATTACACAAGCTGTACGTGGCAACTGTATTGCGGTCGCCTGGCCACCATGCTAACATCCGCGTAGTCTTCCCTAGACAAGGCCAAATCATGGGTGAAAGAGCTACAAAGACAAGCGAACGAGAACATCATCATCGCGCTGGCCGGCAACAAGAAAGATATCGTTGACGAGAACCCTGACAAACGGGCCATTTCAACAGCCGATGCTGAAGCGTATGCGAAAGAGGCCGGTCTTTTGTTCTTCGAGACCTCGGCAAAGACGGCCAACAACGTCAAGGAACTGTTCACGGCCATTGCTAAGAAGCTGCCGCTCGACCAGGCAGGTCCCCGGAATCTACGAGCGAATCCGAGAACAGGCCCGCTTGACCTGAGGCCAGAAGCCACGGGCCAACAAGGAGCTGGAAACTGCAATTGCTGAGCCATACGCTGTATACTCCGGGATAGATTTATGGCAAGCACGTTGCTTTGTTGAATACTGATTAGCAGGAGTTATGGAACGAGCGCAGGTATCTACATGGCAGTCAGACTTACACAGGTGCATGCCACTGACCTTCTAGTCTGTGGCTTGCTGGGGTTAGCCTGACCTATATCTAACATCATGATACCTAATTTCAAACATTGGCTCTCCTGAATGTCCAGGCCACTAACCGTCAGATCTCCGCACCGACACTACCTGGGCAACATCCACCCTGAACCTGATGATGCATCCACGAACAAACAGGGGCGAGACACTCTTGGGTCTTTAAAAGCTACCAATTGCTCGATCTCGCGGGATTCGAGCTGTGGAGGCCCGCTGCAAAGATCTTCTGATCTTGACCGTGCATGACGACCATGAGTACGTACATACTCACAGCAGCTTCGACAACGATTACGGCGGTACGTGCGTTCGTGCTTGACAATAGCATTGTACATGCTTCTACCTACTGCTCTTTTGAGCCGTCTTTCTATTGATCGCTGGGGCTTGAGGGCGGTGGACCTCTAGGGTGCTTCTAAAAACAGACAGAAAACTGGAGACGTTGTGGGCGGCGAAGCTGGAATCACTCTTTTTAATCATCCATTCAAGCGGTACTCGCGATCCCTCCGGCATTTCTCGAGAACACCAAGTTCAATGCTCATTGCTATGCTGTAGACTATACTATGTCATCATTAACCATTTTCAATCAGCTCCGGTTATTGTCTTTGTAATGGCCCGCTGGCAGATGACCCTTTGCGTCAATTCGCATCGAGTATCTCGCTGCCTCGGCGGTCGGCGAGTAGAACAAACTAGGTACACTTGAGAAGGTCTTTGGCAGATTGCCAGGATCCTTCATATCGTGACCAGCTGCAATGGGTGGTTTCTGCTTGAACTCCGTGAGGGGCATGTAACTCGCCTTGCCGCCAACTCCCGTATTGCCTCCTTCGTGGCGCTGGAAGCGCCTGTTAATGCTCCAAGAAGTCAAGATCCGCCATCCAATAACCAACAGCGCGAAAAAGGCGATGCAGGCTCCCACGACTATGAAGACAAAGTTTTCGGGGAGGTTTGTTTTTTGCATGTAAGGTGCCCCCGCGGTTGGTGGGACTGTTGGGGCTGGGTAGCTGTAGTACCCTGAGAGGGTTGGAGCGTTTGTGAGCAGGCCGGCTATCGAAGAAGCAGATGCACTGGCACTAGCTGATGTGGTGCCTAGTGACGGCGCATCTGTGAGAGACTGGCTTGCTGCCACAGATTGCGTGGCTGAGGCTGAGGCAGAGGCAGAGGCGGATTCTGAATCTGTTTCCGAAGCTGACGCGGAAGACTCGGTCGTAGACGCAGAAGAAGAGTCGGTTGCAGATGCGGCAGCCGATGCAGAATCTGTAGCAGAGGCTGAATCGGTGGTAGCTATCGAGCCCAGGACATCGCTGAGGTTCTCGCTAGCAGATGACATATTAACGCTGCGTCGATGATCGAGATGGAAAAGGAGATGGCGTAGAGTGAATGAGAGGCTGATAATACGGATTCTCCGATGACTATTTGCGGTGCTGATTGAACGAGAGACTGGAATGCGCAGGGACGATGAGGTCGGGAGACGTTTGGCTTGCTCCTAGTAGAGTAGAACGGGCAAAACGCAGGAAAGGCGCAATACGAGGTCGCTGCTTTCGAGGCGCAGCTGGGAACGGCTAGGGTACCCAACGCGTTCCAGACAGGTGGAATTCGACCCCTGAACTTCCGCTACGGGCAGCAAGGTTTAGCTTAGCGCCTGCAGCCACTTCAGTGCTTTGTGCTTAGCACGCCAGGCTGGCGTGCGCCCGAACCGAGTTCTCCATCAAGTTAGCTTAACATTTTCGAGATATCGATAGAGTATCGAACTTCAATTGTGGCGGCTGTCCACTCCATCTGCAAAAGCATTGTTCCCTCTGTCTTGTATTTGAGAGGTCTCACCATGGGTGTCCAGAAGAAGACCCGCAAGTTTGCGACAGTGAAAAGAATCATCGGTCAACGCGATGCACGATTGAAGAAAAATCAGGGCAAAGCAGAGGAGGGAAGCAAGAAAACCAAGGACGACGAGGTCATTCGCGAAGTGTAGGTGCTAACCCTTGCGAGCAAATGCAGTGCTGACGACCATAGTCCTCAGGTGTCCTCGGCGCTTTTCTTTCAGTACAACACGGCCCTCGTCCCTCCTTACAATGTCCTAGTCGATACCAACTTCCTCTCCCATACTGTCCAGAAGAAACTCGAGATGTTACCTACCATGATGGACTGTCTCTACGCAAAGTGTATCCCCATTATCTCAGATTGTGTCATGGCCGAGTTGGAGAAACTTGGTCAAAAATACCGCATCGCGCTTAGAATCGCAAGGGACGAGCGGTGGGAAAGGCTGAAGTGTGGTCACAAGGGTGTCTACGCCGATGATTGCATCGTGGACCGAGTGCAGCGA
>Ga0066648_10000274_pt1 | contig 37113 bp, 24 predicted proteins | sample CryGeyCG12114_NA_FD_59537 | JGI IMG/M metagenome (GOLD analysis project Ga0066648, IMG submission 59537) | Groundwater microbial communities from aquifer - Crystal Geyser CG19_WC_8/21/14_NA | ecosystem: Environmental > Aquatic > Deep subsurface > Groundwater | place: USA: Utah: Grand County... | reverse complement strand
AAACGATTCATCTGATCTGTCGTACTACGACGACAAGTAATCCCAAACTCCCTATTGTAAGTGTAAGTTAAGCCAAACATGACTCTGTACCTTGGATTCATATGTCCACTAGGCACAATGAATTGCGAACTGTCCACTATTTTATCCTTCCATGTTTTGTAGTATTCATAGGGTACTTGAGGATCTTTGAAGTCGTCCGCGTAACTATAATTTTTTCATCCCTGAGTTTAAAAGCTTGCATGGCACATTTCTATTGCATGAATGCCAAAAAATAGGATGAGAGCAGCTGTAATCATATCAAGCCCTACCTTTTTTTCCTTTCCACCCATTGGTACATTTGCACTCTTCTTTTCAATTTGACAGCTCGAATTGAGACCCCGTAGGGTTCATCTTGTAATGGTTCACTCAGGCTCAAGTATCCCGAAACGTGCACAAGTCGCCCCTCATTTACAGCAGACAGGTCATGTGCAGTATTCAATTCTACTACGGAGTTTACGCCTTCGTGATATACGCACGAACTTTCAACGGCCCGTTTCTGAGAAAATGCCAAATACAAATTCAGATGGAATACATTTGGTGTTTTTACACTAATAAGTTTACGTCCCAAGACAAAACCAGTCAAGAAGCTACGACTTCTATATTGTTAAATACAATATATGCAGCTTCTGTAGAAGCCAGGGGAAATGTAAGACAAAAATATACACCATATTCTATCAATATCAATGCATATACCACACCTTGATTGGCAAGCTGTAAAAATGGGATACAAGTTACTATTGCGCAGAACATCTATTCGATTTGACGATAAAGAATTGATATCACAGCGCGGTGCATTTTGCATTTCTACATAACGTACTAACTGACTAACCACACTGAAAATAAATCTCAGAGTACAAATTTATCATAATTTAGCCACAGGCCACATGAGGCTACTTGATGAGCGTATAAAAAGGCAATAAAGTGTGGTGCACTTTATATCTGGGAATGCAATCTAATAAATCAAAGTTTGCTCACACAAGAGCCTCAAGTCAATTGGTGGTAGTATTGTAACTAACAAAGCAAGCTATTTTTATGGTTCGTAGTCTCTCTCACCTCATTCTTAAGTAGAAATCCAAAAGCAATAAGTATTAAAATTGTGCCCACAATTTTCTTGAACAAGTCACGATTACGTTTGTAGTAAGCTATAACATAATGACAGGACTGGTCACTTGAAACTCCTTTCCGAATGAAGTTGCGGCCATTATTGTACCATTGATTGTAGGCAGCTTTGGATGTTTCCGGATACTTGAGAAAGACACAAAAGTTTCAAATGTTTCAGATGGGAAATTAATTACATTCCAGGGTGACTTCATCTAGTGATCTTTCATGATGAAAATTAATATTCATTTGAAACGTCAAGCGAAAGTTGGCATAGTAAATTTTTTCAGTAAATATATTATAGTAATGATTATAAATTCCATGGCTTACTATTGTTCGATGCATATTTTACATATGGTCCATGAATGGCAAACCCAGTTTGCTCCAGTTAAAACCGCATTTAAAAATCCTGTCATACGAGACAATAAATTAAACACAACATTTGCATCAATCATCTAATTCTATTGTTGATAAACCTCAGTCAGTGTTAAAACTTATAAACAGGTGGAAAACAAAAAAAGCTAATAATGTTGTCAAAGTCGTACAAAAAGTAGCATGGGATATGTACTTTTCATTTCTATAGTTTTTGATCAGTGGACTATAAATATTTCGTTCCCATTCACCATAAAGTATAAATATTTCGCAATCCTAATTGTTCCACTGTACCATGCAATATAATGGGATCACCTTTAGCAGACTTGCACAAAAGACTCAACCCTCAAACTATGTGAATTGCAACAATTTAGCAACCACAGTGGATGTAAAACACGGTGAAGAAATTATATTTAAACATTGCACCAAACCAAGTGAGCACGTAGATTATCCTAGATGTAAAAAAAATGTATACAACAACAGTCAGTGGCTGGTAAATTTAGACAATGAGAATTCAATGTGCATGTATTATACTAGCGCCGTTTAGTCAGCTAGCTATAGTTAGTTTGTTACTGTTTCTAGGAAAAATGTTGAGAAACTCCCAGTGGCACGTGTTGGATATAAAAACACTTGGGTTAATTTATTTATGTAGTCACAGAAATGGAATGCAATTTAGATTAAAACTAACGAGAATTTAGTAATAACTTCTTGATGCGGTACAATAAGAGTCACTCACTCTCTGGATTGCAGTCTCTGTCAGTTAGTTGAGGCTAAGAGTTGAAATGGATTGTTGCAACAACAGTGCTAATCCTCATCATAAGTCACGCCTAACGTAACTTTAAAAATTGTATTATTTAGCACAATGTATATGTTGATGAGTTGGTTTTGAGCACCAAAGTTTAGGTCGTGCCAATTCTGTTCCCTTTTCTCAACTGAGCTAGTCCTCACAGCATACGAGACCCAGTTAGTTAGTTTTAGTCATCGATCGTCGTCTCACGGGCACAGAGTGTGCGCCCACATTGTGTGTAGTAAAACTCCCGCATTCCTTTTCAACTTTTACCCGGATAGTAAGTTGTGAAGACGAATTCGTTTTAAATAGATTGTGAGTTTTCAAGTGCCAAAATTTGGAATAGTTTGCATAGCTTCAAGGACTCGGACACAATAAAGTATTGTCATTTTTAATTTGCATGTTTTTTTTGTCTTATAACAATTTTTGGTCAAGAATATTATTTCCGACTGCTGCAAATACTTTTTATAGCTGTATTGTGAGTTAACAAGGACGTTTTGAGCACGTAAGTCAATTTCGTTGTTTAAGCAATTAACATGATTGTAATTGGTTATTCAATTTGTTGTCAAGTATAGATGCATAGCTATATGCATGCACGTCAAACGTTAATTTGACTTTTGTATACTCTTGTTATGCAAATTGTATATTGACATTGACAGTGGACAGTAGCAATGTAAATATATATTTTCGGAGACTTTGTTTTAAACTGCCAGTGTCGATGGTTTAAGCTTGAGATTTATTCGATGCATACTATTATACATTATTGAACATGGTCAGGTCATATTATCTTCTGTCTCTACTCATTTTTAAACTCATCTCAGTCAGTACTCTACTCATAAACTAAACACAGACTAAAAACGCAAATCTACAAACTAACATTAAATACAAATCATTGCGTCCATCCAGAAATATCTAGTGTTTGAAAACGGTAAAGCTAATAAAATCCGCTCTTTCTGCAGAATAAGGATCTAGCCACAAATGACCATCAAAAATTGCCATCAGCTGAGCAATTAATCCTTGCAGGCATCTCGCTCAAATCAATAATCATGCATTCACGGACAAAGATAAAACCAGTAATCATCATTCAAGACAAACTTTAATATGCGGACTCAGTACTAACTAACTAACTACTGCTTGCACACACTGTATAATATCCATATAGTCAGTCTCCAAGTACATTTTATACATTTACAAAGTATAAAAAACTCACCTTGTGTTATATTAGCAACCAGTCAGCCACTGCTCATCACATTCTGTAAACTGGATAATAATGCCCCAGTAGACGTAAAAATTGCACCAATCATTCATAATCATAGAATTTACAATCTTCTCTCACTCACAAATAATCAGGAGGTGGAAAATATATATTCCCAAACGTTAGTTACAACCTACACATTTGACATTTTAATGGATTCTCAACCATGTTTCATCGCAGACCACTTCACCTCATAAATAGTAAAAGTGTGGCCAATTCTTGGACAAGAATGAAAGTGAATACGACAAGCTGGGAACGACGTCTAGTTGTGTAGCGACTTCGTGGGTCGCCAACAACACAACTCCTACTGGTGGTGGTACTCGTGGTGCAACAAGTGAGGAGCTGAAAGAAGCTCACTCTTTGCATCCTGGGCGACAGTCAGTATTCACATCTGGTAGACTCAACACTGGTGCATCTAGCTCTGACCGTGTTCCTGGAAACGAGGTGCAAAAATACTTTTGTACTCATCAGAAAAGAGGGTCATTTGGCTCCTTGTGTGATTTGCCTGAAGAATCCAATAGTTTTGAGCAAGAGGAAACTAGTAGTGTGAGAAATACATTTGGGGGACCTCCGATTCCTCCTCCATTGCCTGTATTTGGATATACCAGTCCACCACCGGAAGAGCATTGTGAGAACCTTACTACTGGAGATATTTGTGAAATCGTTAGTAGTAGCGAAGAAATAGAGAATACAATGGCAGCGCAAAATCAACTTGGTAAGTTGGATATTTTTTTTAGTGTAAGTATGGTTTGTTAGTTAGCTAGTTGGTTTTTGAATGATTAGTTGCCTTTTTTTCCTCAGAGGATATAGGATATATGCCTATGTTGTATTTAAGTGGATGTGAATGCGTCATGGCAAGTGAGATTTTTGGACTTTTCGTTTAGAAAATAAGTTGCAAAATTTTTTATATGTGTGTTTCATGCACGCGTATTTGGCTTGAATTCTCACAGTTAGTAAGTAAGCCGGTTGCCGTAGATGTTAGTTTAGTAAGTTAGTTAGTGAGTAGATGGACAGTCAGAGGATGTGGGATATAGTTTGAGTTACGTCTTGAAACAACTTTATTGTTGTTGTGCATGTGATGAAATGAAATATGGGAGGGAATAACAGCAAATATGTTCATGTAGGACGAGTTGTCCACAATTTATCAGTGTGCGTGCTAAAGGGGTTTTATGGCCTCAACTGTGAATTTAATTTGCTCAACCTTTATATTAAATTCATCTAACTATAAATTAATGCTCCGAGCGATTTTTGATAAGAATTGGGGTTAAAAGTGCGTGCATTTTTAAAAGTATTTAACTAACGGATAAAGTTTGAGCAATATCGTAAGAGAAAAAGAGTACGAATTCTTAATTCGCAGTTTTTTTACGAGATTTTCACGAGCAAGCATATGTATACACGATACAAAGCCAAGGTCATCTACTGGATAAGCTTTAACGCAGAATTGGGGGCTATAATGGATAGGGAATTTTTATGTTGAACCACGGGCAAACTGCCACATATCAAAGTTATGTGGTTCACACACTCTCACTTACAGTCAGTTTGCAGAGTTTACAGTTTGCAATGCTGCAGCCATTGCTTGCAAGTAGTTTATTGTGAGTGTTCATTTCATACAATACAAACATGTAAACAAGGGTTTGTAAACAATTTTTGGGGCATCTTGCACAACTAACGTTCTCCTCACCTCCTATGTTGGAGGAACTGTATGGAAATAGAAAAATCATTATACTTCTACCCTAAAATTGTCGTATTACTTTAAAATAACATTGTAGACGATGTAAAATGTTGTACTTTCATAATTTTAGCATTTTATCTCCTCATTCATCAAACATTCTTGGTCGTCCGATTGCATGCACATTTTCTTCCTAGTTAGTTAGGGCTTGAAATGGTCCTATGCAAGGTTCACTTATTACCATGAACTCCATAGCGACTTGACTAAAGAAATCATATTATATAAAAATCTTACCATGCACTGTCATCGTGGCTGATAGCTAATTAAATTTCCAATCGGCTCACACACACGAGCCTACGCGAGTACCACGGTGGACTTGAACAGCTGATAGGTCATATGTTATCATTTACGATCTTGATTAATAGTAGATGCTGATGGCTTCAAAATAGTGAATGCACCTTTTTAAAGTGCTCTCATTTTCTTTCTTTATTAAATGCTCGTTACTTACTTAATGTGTTTTTTACGTAACCGGTTTCGTCTCACAGTGTTTGCACACCAGTATGCACCCACATTAATAATTATGGACAGATTAAGCATTTACAATGATTGGTTTTCAATGTTTACCTGAGTTATGAATTGTCCATAAAATTCACTAAATTGACAGTTATTGATGGATCAATACCATATGCAATTGCTCCCCATTTATCACGCACAATATTAGTGTGTAGCACTATGAATGCAAAAGAATTATCTCTCATTTTATGACCATTTTTACATATTTGCCAATAATCAAGTTAGCTCATTATCTGCAGCGCTGCATGCAATCTAAAAAGCACAGTTGAAGTAATTAATGGCATTGGGATATGCGTTGTCAGTTGAGTCTCAAGAATTTTGTATTTGCTTTATGGTTCGGCTAGCTGGAATTAGCTTCCTTGGAATACTTGTAAAACGAACGTGCGTGAGCCATGCGATACGCACCCTGCAAAAATTATTTGGGTTCACACATTTTTTGTCTATTTTATCAATCATTGAGGCGGTTGACCTAGAAAACATCAGTAATGATAAATTGAATTCAAAGCAAAACTCATCAATCAATAAGTAGCCTGATGATATAAATGGTATACTAATATTCAATTGAAGATATTATTTATTTCATAGAATAGTTAAGTCAAAGTGAACAGCCATGTTATAGAAACACAAACTCTCAGGAAACTGATTGATGAAAATTCATTAAAAATACATAAAAACTGTTTCAGACACTCAGAATTGGAAATATAGGGCCGTCCTAATCAATTACTATTACCTACTTAGAGCCTGTCGATCATGTCATTCTCATTTTATTATGGCAATTGATCTCCGTCATCTTATCTATGTACAATTTTGATGCATGCAAACAACGGCCAACAATAAATAGAATTGTATGCACAGAAAATTAGAGGATCCTTATCTTACGTAAAGCGGGGAATTCTCAATTCATCACTCTTGCTAATTACATAGTTAGTGCGGTAATACGACACCGGCTTGAATTCCCAGGTTTTACCTATATAGCATGTTTCCCTTTTTCCTCATGCTCCAGTCTTATTTTGGCGAGTGTTGAGATAGGACATTCCCATTTTTACGAAGAATTTTCTTCCGTTTCTTTTTTCTATCTTGTTTCATTTCTACCTATCTATTTTATAGTGCACTTCATGTTGGAGTAAAATCTAAATTGTAAATTCAATTTATTCAGGTGACATCAAAGCCGATGCTTTAGCTATGCTGAGGCAATCGCTGAAATGTTTAGATCCAACGGCTTGCGAGCATTTGGACGCCATTCCGCATATCTTCACTGTGCTGGGAGCATCTGTAAGCTGTTTACGACGATTATTATTGTGTAGAAATCACTGGATTCATATGACGATCATAATTTTGTCAAATTTGTGTTGGACATGTCCTGTGTATAGGGTGATTTAGCAAGAAAAAAGATCTATCCCACTTTGTGGTGGCTATTCCGAGATGGCTTATTACCGGCCAACACCGTTTTCATTGGATATTCTCGATCAAAAATGACTGTCAACGATATTCGTCAGAAATGTGAACAATATATGAAGGTATGCATGGATTTGAGGTTGTTTTTATTGAATTGAAAGCAACAAATTTTACTATTTAATTAGAATGGATGATAAAAATAATCCATGTAGATAAAACCGTCGGAAAAAGAATTGATTGAAAAATTTTGGGAACTCAACGACTACGTCAGTGGAAAGTATGATGTTCGTCGAGATTTCGAGCTTTTGAATCAAGAGCTATCTAAAAAGGAGAAGAATGAGGCGGCAAATCGAATCTACTATCTCGCATTACCCCCATCGGTATTTGAAAGCGTCACTTCCAACATACGAAATACTTGCATGGCTACAAGGTAAGAACAGAATCTCTATCTGTAGAGAATGTGGGAGTTTAAACAATATGGATGTAGTGTCTTGAACTCGAACAATTATTGTTTGCACAGGGGATGGACTCGTGTGATTATAGAAAAACCTTTCGGTAAGGATTCGGAGTCTTCAGCTCAGCTCTCCAATCATCTAGCTTCATTATTCAAGGAAGAACAGATCTATCGGATAGATCATTATCTTGGAAAAGAAATGGTTCAGAATTTAATGACTATTAGGTAAGCGCAGTACAGGCTACTCGTTCGTCATGCGAATAGGAATAAGTTGATAGTAAAGCTAGAAGGTGCCAAACTATAATTCCTTATTGTTTGGTAGGAGGAAAAATATATGGATTATTATGTAAAGTGAAGAGTTTATGTAATTGGAATATTTCTGTGTAGATTTGGGAACCGTATTTTGGGCCCTACATGGAATCGTGAAAGCATTGCATCTGTTCTGATCTCATTCAAAGAGCCGTTTGGAACATTCGGTAGAGGAGGTTACTTTGATGAATTTGGTATCATTCGAGATGTCATGCAAAATCATTTGCTGCAAATTTTATCCTTGGTTGCAATGGAGAAGCCCGCATCTACTCATCCTGATGACATCCGCGATGAAAAGGTATTTGATAGCATGCTGCACGCTTTTTTTTGCGTTTAAATGAATACTCATTTCAATTAGCAATTTTTTTAGTGGATACTGGTCGTGGCTCAAATCTAAAGTTTTGTATGTTTTTGCATAGGTGAAAGTTTTGAAAAGCCTGGAAACATTGGAACTTGAGCATGTAGTATTGGGCCAGTATATTGGAAATCCCGAATTAGAAGGGGACGCTCAAAAAAGCTATGTGGATGACCCAACAGTTCCGGATGATTCGAACACCCCTACCTACGCCTTGGCGGTGTGCAAGATTAATAATGAACGCTGGGATGGTGTTCCATTCATTCTTCGTTGTGGAAAAGGTAAGGACAATGAATAGAGGACAAAAAATGAGAAAGTATTTTTATTTTGCCTAATTGCCCAGCAGTGACGTTATAACTTTATAATTGACAGCCTTGAATGAACGAAAAGCTGAAGTCCGAGTACAATATCGAGACGTACCTGGAGACATTTTTCATGGTCAGTCTAAAAGGAATGAGTTGGTTATTCGAGTGCAACCGGGTGAAGCCGTTTACGTGAAAATGATGACCAAAAAACCTGGTATTAGTTTTGATATGGAAGAAACTGAACTGGATCTAACGTATGGGCACCGATACAAGGTTTATCAGAAAATACTTCGTAGAACCATTGCACTTTCAGCAGTAAATAATGTAGTTTCTTCTGAGTGGGTGCAATTTGTAATTGCATTTTTATTTCCTTTGTTGCAATTATAGGATGTCAACCTTCCTGACGCATATGAGCGCCTGATCCTTGACGTCTTCTGTGGATCCCAAATGCATTTCGTTCGTTCTGATGAGTTAGCACAAGCATGGCGAATTTTCACTCCTCTTCTTCGCAGAATTGAAGAGGAAAAAATACAGCCAATTAAATACATGTCAGCTTCCCATTTTCTATTTCACAGGATTTATTCTGATAATCCAATGGTAATAAGACTTCAAACATATTTTCGTAACACAGGTACGGATCTAGAGGACCAAAAGAGGCCAACGATTTGTGTCACGCTAGTGATTTCAAATACTACGGCTCATACAAATGGGTTGGTCATAACAAACTATAGACAAATGAAACGAATCCATCCAAAACTATTTCCAATGTTTGCTTTAAAAGATTACAGTACACATTATACAAATTCCTGATATTAATAAAAGTATTTTCCTTATAACGATCAGTTTATTATGCATTTTACATATTGTCCTGTTGAAAACCATCCAACGACGTCAATAATGGCTTCCAGGCTTCCTATTTCACATACAGCAATCTTATCCCATTTTACTTATCTTGCATCAATTGGGATACGTTCACCCATTTATTTTTTAAGGAACGTTCAGTCAATTTGATAACAATTCAATAAAAAGATTTTTTTCATAGTCCCATCGGAATCTGTATGTGTCGGTCGGATAGTCATAAAAATAAAGCTGCTGCATTAGCGCGCCGGCAATAGCTATTGTATTGCAATAGTCTGCTATTCTCTTCAATATGATTGGCTCTTGGAGCTTTGCTTCGTTTTCTAGCACAGCAAAGAGATTCAATTGAATATTTGTGGCTCATCTGTTTGAATTTGAAATACAAGTTAGACATCTAGAGTTTTGTTTTAAATGCTCACGATAATTTTTAAAGAAGAAAGAACCAGTTTCTTGACGTGAACGTAAAGTTTTACTGTTCCATTCTGTGTTGGACGTTCTAAATACAGTAAAATGCAGCTTTGACTCAGCCACACAACTCAGCCAGCCAGGTAAAGTTAATTTCGAACATAGATCATTGGTTTTAGTTATGATTAAAATAATAATGATTAATAAAATGGTTAATTATATTTTGATTCAGTTTTTGCTACTTCGCACACAGTCAGAATTCACGGATGATACATTGAAATTGAAACCAGCCAATCTACGTTAAGGGTCATTGCCGACATGGCCGACCAGTTTAGAAAGGGAGAACAATATTCTCCAAAATCTTCCCCACGGGGATCAAGGTCTCCTGTCGTTCCAAGACAAGACTCAACTGGGACGTTAAAGGCGACTATTTCTCTTGGGAAAAATCCTTCCATTGTCCACACTGGCCCGTTTTATCTTATCAAAGAGTTGCCTTGTAAGAATTTGACTTATATGTAACAGTAACTATAACTCATATTGTTTAATAATGCGCAATTTTAAATTTCAATAGGTTCTAGCGAATTAACAGGGGCTACTAATCTGATGGCACATTACGGACTGGAGCATTCCTACAATAAGTCCAGTGGGCGAAAAGTTAAAGACACTTTATCGTCCTTTTTACCCAACTTGCCAGGAAATATTGACACTCCCGGAAGTCTAGACAATAGGTAACGTATTATTATCTCTGTATTATAAATATCGTACCTAATGCAGTAATCGATCTGTCATTATCATATTATTGGTTCGCGCAAAAAAAGTTTTCGTCTTACATTAAACTTAAATGCTCGACTCGTCTGACCATAATTTTTTTCGCAGTTCCCTTAGATCTGTAATTGAAAAGCCTCCAATCGGTGGCAAAGAATTACTGCCCTTAACTCCTGTGCAGTTATCCGGATTTAAACTCCATCCAGGACCTGTAAGAAAATATTTTTGCATCTTTGTTGACTACGCTATTGCAGCTGCACTATGATAATATTTAAACTATTTGTTTCTAACTTCACAATATTAAAATCCACGATTACATTTCTAAATGTTCATTTTTGCCATTAGTTACCTGAACATTTCCGTTTGCAACATGAAGCTCCGCCAAAGAAGAAACATAAGCACAAAAAACACAAACACAAAGCTGGGGACACACCAAGCCATCAAGAGTCAAGTGGTACAGAAGTTACGGCAAGTGGTGAGAAAAAGCATAAGAAGCAGAAAAGGCATGACGAAGACAAGGAGCGTAAGAAACGAAAGAAAGAGAAAAAGAAGAAGAAACAGAAACATAGCCCGGAGCATCCTTCAACATCTTCGGGTGGCTCTAGTCAGATCAACAATCCATTTGGCATGAGCATAAATTAACTACAAATCTATATGAGTTAATTAAGATATTCTTAAAATCTGTTTTTTAGCATTATACTATCTTGTATTATCGTAATTTTTCGTGCATGCATCTCACTGTGTCAATATGTCGTATCTCTACAGGCTTAAATTGGTATGTTTAGTATGTTAGTTAGCAATCAAGAACTAGTTCTAGATCAACAAAAGGAATACTACGGTAGAACGGTTAGCCTCTATTCAGGTTCATTTCCTGTTGAGGAGCGAGTGCGAATTTATAAAATACTTATCAAGTACCTATCGCGTCTATTCGTGAATTCGTCATATGAAGCAAAAATCATTCAAATTATTCTTGTAAGTTGTTTTTTATTTACCTAGGTAGTTTCAATAATTTTTTGCAATTGTTATCAGGAAATTCTAATTGTATAATATTTTATGAAGCTGTCAGAATCAGATATACCAAACGCTGCATTGAGTTAAATAATTTCCCGTGTCGGGATCTAGAAAAATATTTTATGAATCAGGATCAGTATTCAAATCCTAGTATAGGAAGTAGGTACAATCTAAATATCTCAAATCATTGTGGCCCGATCTTCAATTATTTTGCATGTCAATAGTAGACGATATGTTATTTTATAGCGATTATCAGGTTGAATTTAAAATTGTAATATTATTTATTAATTCTAACTCGATTTAGAAAAAAACTTGTCTTAGATAGTTACTATGTAGGAGGCGATCAATCATGATTCTCAAATGGATAGTGTTTACTGTTATATCGGTTTGGCAAAATAAACGCAAGTTACAATGCATCCAATAAGAAATGTAAATTTATTTTATTATTTTGCATTTAGACTGCAGGTCTTCATTAATTAACGCGTTTTGTCATTTTTCATAATTTTTTTTGCTACCTACACATAAATCCAAAGGATTTAAAGTATCAAATACAGGAATTAGAACATTAGTTTTTTTAATCAAGTACCAAATCTATTCTACACGGAATTGTTAACTTGCCTCAACATATTTAGCCAAAAAAGATACCAAAATCTTTAATTACTAGTGAAATGCAGAGCAATCAGTCTCATCCATGACAACTCATGGGACGGAACAAAGGAAAAGCCTCAACACGCCATGTAGGAGCAACGCTATATTGAGTACACATGGTTTCCATAGTAACCTACTTGCGGGTTGTAAACATAACGGGTTAGGAGGGAATAGAGCAAATTGTCAACGTTTGTGTTATTGAGCTCATAAAGACTTAATGGAAATTAAATTCATTCAAAGGTGAATTTTTTTACTTGTTTCTCACAAGCCACATTTATTACCCATTTAAATCTGCCATAAGCTAAAGAAGTGAACAGTTTCCAACCCCATAATAATATACTCGGCGACTCGGCATTGGTCACTGTCAAAATGAATTGGGTCCTGTCAAGATGCTTGATTTTGTGTTTGCTTGGTCTCACATATTTGAAGGAAATTACTTCCACTAAACCGAAATTATCTATGGAAGACTGTCCTTGCCTGGACACGGACATACCCGTTGAGCCGGTCTATTGTCATTGCAAATTGGTACTGAAACGAATGCATTATAGTGACTAATTAGTCGCTAGGAAGGCGGAAAATAAATTTAATAATGATACACCCGTTGAACTTGTTAATTAGTTTAATTATTAACTAATTTGCTTTGTATTAGGGTTGCGAACAGCCCCCAAACGATTTCACAGGAGCAAAACCGAAACCAGGAAGCTGCTCATCGGAAACGCAAGTTCTAAGAAGTCGGGAAAGTCTCATGTGTAGTAATCCAATGAACATGGCTATAAATCCATTCTTTAAGTTCGTGTGTATCGAGAAGAATAATCTGTTCACGAAAGGTCCTATTTATAAAACCGATGATAATGAAGTAAATTTAAGTGGCTGGGAGTTTGAATGGGAAAAAACGTACTCTTGGAGACCCCATGATGACAAAGAAAAGTAATTGGAACAATCCACACACTCCGATCATGAAGCGTTAATAATAACTCATTTAAATCGATCATCACCCGTCTACGAAATGAATCGTGTTGACAGTTCTCTTTGTCTTTTGTACAGGAAGTCAACAATACCTACCCGTAAGGCATACAAAATTTCAGTGTCTATGATAGAGTCCGCTCAAACTCGGAGTAACAATTTTGTTTTCGCGTCAGATGACCCCATAAATGTCTCTATAAAAGGTATGTGCCCTGAAATGTTTTCCATTATATTCATTTATGCACTAAATGTCCACCGTGCTTGGCCTCTAAAAGTAAAAAAAACGTAATTTCATTACCACCCGGGGTATGTCTGTGCATCCAAGCTGGCACCTTAATTGCGACAGTCCATTTCGTTCAGTAGTAGTGGCCAGTGGGTGCAGGTCTTAATGCGATTACGTCTGAGCCTTGCAGTGCAGCTGATAGTAAGGAATCCAATTAATTATCCATCCATATTTAGTTTTCACCAATTTTTTCACGCATGAACACTTCGTGCGTCCTGCATGCATCTATGATAAGTTATCTATGATTTGGATTGTTAGAAAACACTTCACTATAAAGTTTTGATGTAAATAGTTGAAATTTCAACGTTGTGGTCAATGGTGGTATCGTTCACTTAATAATTTTATAGGATTCTCTAAACGACGCTTTTAGTTAGATCAATATGTCTGACTTAGTTATAGTTAAGGTGGGCAATGTACAAAAAAGACATTCATTACAATCACCACATAAATGAAGATCAACCTGATGAGCAGTGAAAAATATTGTGAAATTCAATTTTTTTATTCCATCGGCGTTCAACAACCCCTATATTATTTGTTTCGCGGAATGCGGCTTCCATTGCTATAATTTGTCCTAAAAGCTTCATGAGAACTTTGAGGCTCTGAATCTTAATTAAACACCATGTGTGCTATTTATTTCTCAAACAAAAAAACAATTTTTTTTTTCATTTCAAGGCTACTTCTATTTTTAGTGTAATGTATTCGTCCGAGAAGTGCAAGGTAGTAAAACTGATAACAAATGGATTATGCCGTAAACTTGAGAAATTTAAGCAGTGAAAATTTAAATATCGAGAGGTCAGCAGGAAAAATTGAACATCAATGCAAAATCCCAATAAGTTAATAAGCGGCTTTATTTATTCCATTATCCTCATGCACATACATTCATTTGTTCTTTAAACAATTAATGATATGGTTTAACTAATTCTATTATTACAATTAGTACTAGTACCTTTGGAACTTAGCATTCTAAAACTTTGAAAAAAAAAGATGTACAGGAAAACAGCAGTTTTATTCCCTCTCGACTCACATATATTTACACCCAATAACACACTTAAATTCAATTTTCTTTCAATACAATTCAGCGGAATGGATCAATAAGATAATTTAAGCTAGTAGATGCGTGGAAATTCGCATTGCATGAGTGATAAGACGTTCTTGCAGCAACCTTAAGAAAATGATATGTGTCTTCAGAGTCACCAGGAATTTACATTTGAGTTATAAGCTTGTGGCTGTTAAGCTATAATTACATAAAGCAGACACAGTCTCAGATTAAATGAGGTACACGATTGATATGGTTTGATTAGAATGTCTTGAGACGGCTTTTCCTGTGGTACGTTATAATGAGATTCCGACATTCCAAAAGCGTTATATTTAAACTTGGAAAATTTCAATCTGGATATGTAGTTCAGACATGCACTCCAAAGCATTGATCAATTCAATTGGCATTTCGTCCCCCAACTTGAGTTCACCGTTCACCAAGTGTCCAAGTGTTAAGTATCAGACAACGACTTTAATGAATACGCCCTTTGAGTATAAAAATAAAAATGATCTCGATTTTTGGACACTTGGTGAATAGTATTACAACTATAGCATGGGAGCATCGACTATTTTTTTTACAAAAGTCAAATCTACAGCAATGTTTTCTTTAATATATGTAACTTACATAAAAAATTAAACGGCCGAGTAGAATACATTTGTTGATTAATGTTCCTAAAAAAATTTTTTAAACTTCTTATAGCCGCTCAAGCATTACAATCCAATGTTTTTTAACAAACAATCTTACACAGCGAATGGAGGATATACATTACGTAGTTCTTGGACACAGCTTATATATTTGAATGCAAACAAATAGTTTCTAACAGCAATCTGAATATGGCAATTACAATATATTGACATTACTTGAATACACACTACAACCACTACTACTGCTATTTACATAGACTAATTTATTTATTATATACAGAGAATTCAGTTTCCTGTTGTTATGATGTTCCATTCTATAGAAACTAAACTTCAGATTTTCTCTCGTGGAGAAATATGGCTTTTAATCTGGGCTTGAAGGATTAAACTTTCTCTAGTGCTTTGCTATTTGGGTTATAGCATCAATTTTACATAGTTGTCAACAGACATTTTGTTACTGTCTCCCTTTTGCGTAATACATCTTGTCACTGTGATTCCGCAACTAGTTTAATTTTTCAACCCAAAAACTTTGGTTACGAAATTGATTACACAGCATAGATTAGTTATGGATACAGTTAGATAGCTCCATTGATTAAATTGAGGATTTCATATATAGGTTTGCTGATGTTATTATGCAATAATGATAGATTCATCAAAGAATCAAACATTATTTAACCCCCTTTTTATTGGGTGTCGATTACACGAAATATTGATAATATTTATTAACGTGTGACTCCAATTCTCTCTTTCCGCAGCTTTGAATTAATGTACCTGTCACTCGAGTCCATGACGAAATGACAGACGCAACATTACTAGTTAATTAAATCATAGTTTGGATTTTGATTGATCATAAAGACCCTAATGAAAATTATTGGGTTTCGTTTATCAATATGATAAAATAAGGATTAACTGATCACTCTAGGCTATCCTACTAAATAACACCCTTGACTTTTGAAAACGAATCATGAGAATCTTTCCCTAATGTTTTGCCGCGAAAAGCCAATAGTCGCAATCTTCCGATTTCGTTATACTATATAACATTTCATTTTCTTCAAATCCTGCTTTATGAAGCAAAGTAATCATATCCCAGCAGCTTTTCTAAAGCGGCCACTCAAATCCTTCCTAACTCGTTTAGTCGTCTTGAGTGCTCTAACTATTAAGTAAACCCGGTAAACCCATAGTGGTATGTTAAAACGCAGTATCAACTTGAATACTGTTTCAATGCCTTTCAAAATGAATATTACGCTTTGTATTAGTTACAAAGGATGGCTGTACGGCCGTGTTGTGTATATATTAGTTATTCACCAGCCTATGATTAGGTTAGCACTACCAACTGTGAGTGAAATCTAAGGGGACGTTCATTCTCAGGTAGGAATTTAGGACAAGTTATAATAATTATGGGGCGCTTGAGCCATTAAGTTTATGTTCTATTTTGTTTGATGTGAGGGAACGATTTGATATGTATAGTTTACCCTAAAGCTCCTGTCTGGGACTTTATACATTTTATAGTTAGACTATACCATTTAGGGGTTTTGTGCTTTTCCTTTTGTATTCACATTTCAGGGAATGGTGAGAGTGCATCTGAATATTTGGCTCCGTTTTTTCTCTATTCAAAAATCCATAGGATGAAAAAGGCTGCCACTAGTAAAGCCACTGGCAGTTGTTTTCTGTCTCCAGAATCGGATGCTGGACAGTAGAGTTGCTCCAAAGGCGCCTTTTTGAACGCAAAAAAATTACACCTTTTAGTTCATTTGATTTGAGCGCTTTCTATTGTGCATGCACAGTATGTGTAGCTGATAATGGTATCGAAAATTATTGTTATATTTCGTAATTATATAGTACAGCTTTAACAATGTTGGCCAAATATGTCACTCAGCTATATGCTGTTTTCCAATTTCTATTCTGTATGGTGGTGTGATTTAACAAGTTGGGTTTTAACGACACAAGTTTTGTTTGACAAAAGTACGGGCAGTTTTGTATCCATCATAGTCACCATTTCCGTCACACAATGTTTCCTAACTTAGCAACTTTTCATATTGCCCATTAGCTACTTCCTGCAGATTTTGCACAACTTCTATTCATTGGGCTCAAATGAAGCTGCCAGTAGCAGCAGGATTCTGTGCACACAGACTTTTAGTTTGTTAGTTTGGGACATGGTCTGCCGTTAGCAACTTGTTATGTAATTACAATGCGAATAGAATAGTAATGAAAATAGAGGATATGATAAAATCGATTTTATGTTTACCTACAGTTTATTTTGTTTGGTAGGTTAATACATGTGTATTTCAGATGTACTACACACAAATCCAACGAAAAGCTCTGATTTATGCACAGTCTACTCTAAAAGTGCCGTTCTGTGCACTCCAAACAAGTGAAGTACATTATACTGGTTTATGCCGCATCAACCGCTTGAAACAATAGTTGATACTTTGTTTACTGTGCGTACAGGATAGATGAAACCTACTACAGCTATTATTTATTTACGTAAATCAGTTTAGTTCTTCCCGTGGATTCTAATAGACAAGATCTAAAATTTAATTTGAATATTTTAGTTCGTTCCTATATAGTTGGAATTATTCACGTTGCATATCACTCTTAGTTAGTCTATATAATCACAAACAATTTTCTCCTCATTTAGTTAATAACTATATGCGGAAGATAAAAGGGAAATTCCCTGAGGGTTTCTTTATCTTGGAGTTCTTAGAAACTGTCTTTCCTTTTAAACTAATTTAAATCCTCCCTTATACGCACAAGGATGCGAAAGAATGAATTCATTTCAATTCACTATATTATAATAGACTGTAATTCCATAACTTACCTTCTTAACATTGTACTCGTGCTTGTCTTTCTCAGACCAGCAGTGAGTTTTGAGGATTAAACCAGTCACTTTGTCATAATTCTTGATAACTGCTCGTGAAAGCCATTGTTTGTACCACAAAAGAGCGCAATCACAGAGCAGTGGATTCCCTATAAATTCACAAGAGAACGTATTCAGTTAATTATATGGTACTTCTACTCATTGTATTGTGTCTTTTTGTTCTAACAAAGTAAGTACGACGAATACCTACTACTTGAGTATCTTATTTGGTTGCATAAAAGTCAAGTCAGTAATGTTCGGAAATACTCCACATTGTCTTTTGTCAGGAATACATTTGAAATTAAAAGATCTGGTTGGAGAGAACTCATTAGGGAAACTCAAACGACTCATCATGTTACGATAGTCTTTTTTTATAAGCTCTTCTATTCCAGACTTGTAAATGTGGGGCAATTACTATACTGTAGATTTGCAATTGATGTTTAGGGATTTAAGTGACAATAATTTGCACCAGTCTTTGTTTTACTTTTGTCCTCGCAGAGTTACATTAAATGGTGCTTGTGTTCAAAGAACTGATCGTGCATTGATGTTTCCGTCTCCATTTAGTTCTATTAGTGAAACTGCCTAATTTCTGCCGGTGCTTTAGTTTTAGTTAGTTGTAAAGGGGTTTCTGAAGTTACCACTAGTTTCGTTTCATTTATCCACTTATAGCTCTCTCATGTGGGTTGGGCATCACACTAGACTAGTGAAAGCATGCATGTTGTAGTGAAAATGGGGAAAAACCTTACCATGGACATCAATGACTTGCACTGTCTCAAGAATTGGCTGAAACACTTCTAGCAGTAAATGCTTGATGTTATTTTTTCCCAAATTCATGTATTCTAGTGAATGCATGTCAGAAAACACTGAGATAGGAAGGGTTTCGATGCTGTAAAAGGTAAACAACAGGAATAAAGAGCTTGTTAATCAAAGGAAAAGCTTTTTACTTGCTAAAGAATTGTTATTCGCAATTAAATAGACAAAAGATACAATAAATGTTAGGATAATTACATTTCATCATTATTGTCGCTAATCTAATCATATTGTAAGCAAATTTTCTTTGATTTCATCAATTACCTAAGACTATACAAGCGTCTTTATGGGACAAACTGTATCTACAAAAGACACAGAGACAATAGCTATGGAAAACTTTCACTCCACTTACTTGTTTTCTTGCAGATACAGAAATTTAATTGTGTTCCCGAAATTCTCAAATGCGTCTTCTTTGACGACGGAAATATTGTTCAACTTGAAATCAAATTCTCGTAGTTTGTGCATCCCTTTGAGTGACTCTGTGGGTATTTCTCTGATGCTGTTGTTTCCCAACTTGAGCCATTCTAAGCGTTCTAAATACCCAAGAGAATACAAACTTGACCTTTCAATATTGAAGGAAGAAAATATTTGAAACAAAAAATCAAATTCAGTATACCTTCTAGTCCCTTAAATGCTCGGTCGTGTATGCTTGTAATGAGATTTGACTCTAAATCTAGTTGACTCATTCTGTTGAGATTTCGGAAAACGTAGGGACCCAACTCCTTTATTTGGTTGTAACCCAATTTCAAGAAATCCAGATTTGTTAAACCTATGACAAGCAAATTGAATATGAATTGTTGGGAAACAATTGTTTTACACCAACAAGTTGGGAAAATCGTGTAAAACACTTTTTACCTGCAAAATCAGACTCCTTGATGCTTTGTATTTTGTTCTCATGGAGGAACAAAGACGTCAAGTATGTTAGCTTGTTGAGAGCCTTAATAGGCACAGCGTCTAATAAGTTTGACCCCAAGTTCAAGGATGTCAGAGACCTGTTTTTAGTTAGCATTTCCATACCCAGTTAAAAGTAGTGCATCAATATTTTACCCACGTAACAACAGCCTACGCAATCATTCCTTTCCTTTATACTAGTCTCTGAGTATTTTTTTCATTTCATACGATATTCTTGTGTGGCAAAAATAAGTGATGGTGTAAAATGACTGCAGCTTCAGGCTTCAAATTATCCTGTTTTGCTCATAATACCGGCCACATTCACACAAGTTAGAAGTTATACAGTTCTCATAGTGAATAATTACTCCTTCTTTAATCAATAAACCAGTTATCATGTGGGCTGTGGCTGCCTATTGCGAATAAAAAAACTGTTTTTGCTTCTAGGGCGTTTCGTTTTATACTAATCAAAATGTTTTTGTATCAGAGGCTGGTTTTGTACTGGTAAAAAAATTTGACGACAGTAACTAGCATAGAGTGGCTGCTCAAAATATACCTGAAGAACGTAGAGTATAGAGTGGGATTGTTTGTTTGACTATAGATAAAAGTGTACAACAAGGAAAGAATTCCTTTCACTCTTACACTGTGTATGTTGTCCTTATTTAGACAGGAAAATGCATTGTTTCCATTGAATTTCTCTCGATTTGTTAAAAGTACAAAGAATAAAGGGATTTTTTCTCACGATGGAAGAAGCTCATGAAAAGATGAATCCATGCAATATATGCAGAGTATGGTAATTATTAGTTTGTTTACCAGTAGGGAGGCAACTAATTGGCAGAATCCATTAACTAACTAACTGAAAGGACTGTAAATTTGAAAGTGGGAAATCTTTTGTCATACCCTTCGAGTCCTTTGAAGGCTCCTGAGTCAATTTTGGTGATGAAGTTGAAGTACAATGATAATGACTCGAGTCGTTTCATCCCATCGAATGCACGATCCGGAATTGTCGTGATTTGGTTGTGAGTCAACGTAATATATCTTGTATGTGCCAACGGTTTTTGAGCCTTGGTTGGGATTGTTTTTAAATGATTTTGGGAGAGATCTAAAATATCCAACTTAGAAGCCAACGCTGTTAGGGATGAGGACTCTAGAATTGCCAAGTTCGTCCCACTCACTATGAGATGACGGATATCCAAACCTGCGATAAGTTCAAATATTTACCTTCCACACTTATTACGTATTCATGATGGGGTAATTTGGCTCCCCTTCATTCAGTGTGCAATCAAAGGAGCTCACAGTGATTACAACAGACTACTAAATAACTAAAGATTTAAAAGACTAAATTCCACTAAAAAACTGATTTGACAAGGCTAGCTACGATCTAGCTAAAAAAGAAAATCTAAGGTAAAGTCTATACCTTGTACAAAGCTTGCAAGCATCACAGGATGTCTTTTTACAACCAAAGGCAATATTTTACAATATTTTTTCATCCTTTTCTAATTAAATAGCAAAGCCGCCTGCTTCCTGATTAGAACAAGATGTAAATTAATAATTGGATTGGGATGAAAAAAATTTACCCAGAAAAATGAAATCTGGCAAACGAGGCATGTTGGTTTTTCGGAGCGTGAGGTAGGAAATGATTGTTCCTGGATGCTGCTTGAATAGCTGCATACTTTCCCTCACTGAACTCATGTCTGTATGTTCACAAATGACGACTAGACCTTTACTCTTGACCGTGCACGTACATGGCCCAGTATCGGCGGGACAAATATTTCGACCATAACTCTCGTTCACTAGTAAGACCACTAATAGAGCCCAAATGCTCAACTTGAGCTGTAACCTTTCCATGACCTCCCAAGCCTTCCTTTCAAGCTTTCACAATGGTGTTCAACAGTAATCACATTCCGAGCGCTTCTTCTTCAAACCTGTATTGGGTGCAAAACGAAAGGATTTTGTTACTTTTTTGTTAGCTAGTCACATACAAGTGTGGAGGAATGTTGTAAAAAAGTGCGCAATACCAGTATACATATGTATAACTTTAGTTAGGTAGTTAGAAATAGACCAGACTCTGTTTACTTTCACAGCTTTTAATTCCCCAATCACTTACGCATAGAGCTTCATGTGGAAAGCTACTTTCACCTCGGTGCCATCAATCTGCCGTAGCAATGGGGATTAAAAATGCAAATATTGTATGCACAGTGCTCTATGAAAGCATGGCCTGTAATCTCACGTCTCAAGAAGTGCGATTTTGTAACTTTCTTTGCCCTTGAAGCTAGCATTCATTTAGGGAAAGATGAATGTTTACAGCTAAGTTTTATATTTGAACTTGGGGCTCGGCTTTTTGAGACGGCTAGTTTCATAAGACAGATAGATAGATCCTTGAGAGATGAAGTTATGTTTCGTTCAGAATTGACCCGAAGTCATAATGTTCTGTGGTTTTAGGTATTGGATGGTGATAAAAAAAAGTCTCAAAAATGTCAACCAGGTATGGAACTACGTTGTGAATACCAAATAGGAAACAAGTCTGATAACAAAGTAAAAGGTTGGATAATAAAGGGAGGGAACCTCTGGACTCTCGTGTGTGTGTGGCATCAGTGTGGGCATACATTTGCAGCATTTCGTTTACACTCTGAAACGCACACATGTGCTCCACTTTATAGAATTGTGAACTCCAGGCTTATACTTGCGTAATCCCTGTGTGCAAGAGAAAGTAGGAGAATAAGAATTTATGTGTTGGATGAACACATCCTACTACATGCTTCTTCCTTATGGGTAGTATGTAGTAGTGAGTGAGTGAGCAAGCAAGTGTGTGCACTTGTATAGTTACAAACTAGGTAACATGATGTACTATGTAGATTACATTTCATTTTTACTGCACAAGGGACTTTCACTTTAAATTTCAGTCCATTAAATGTTCATGTTATTTGTGCACTGCAAGATTTTGCCGGCAGTTTTTTTCGTGTAAAGATAAAGAATTTCACCGTGACTTTGTCTAGTACAGATTGAGGGGAAAAAGTTCATCTTGTCTGTGCATTGATTGTCTATCGGTTGATGATAGCGAGGAAAAAATTGAAATGTCCATCCTGCCTTTGATGGCTGATTGAGTGTGTAGCTTCTAACTCGCGGTTGAGCCAGCATACCAGAGTACATTCTGTATGATAGGTGGGAAGCCGGATCTTACACTAGTGCACACGGAGAAAAAAATCGATCCACCAACTACAAGAGAGCATATGTAGTATTATGCATACTTATATACACGGTGGTGCTTTCATTTCTCCAATGTGATAACAAGTTTAGTGAACATGAAACTTGAGCTCTTTTGTAGACCAGTAGAAAGAACGTGAATCTTTTCCTCCAAATATCTGATGCATTTGATAAGTATTTCAGTACAAAGGGTCCTTTGAGGTTCCAGGGTAAAAGTTTCCTCCACAATTATGAACATGACTACTTGCCTTTGCTCTTCGTTGCATGAAAAATGTGGGATAATATACTGTGTATAGAATATAAGATGAGTTATTGTGCTCCTTGTCACTTTTGACGCATTCCGCTTCTCATATAGTGTAACCATGAACTCGAGAAGGCAACTACTGAAGAGTTGAGCCTATACTACATTATAATCTAGACAAAGGGATTCATAGGAGTCTCATCCAATCATTATTTTGTGTATCTTGGCACACAAGAAAAAAATAAAGTGGAATAAACTAGGCAGCATCCTTACAATAGTTTCTGACATGAATTCACACGAAAATGTAGCTCTGAAATTTCGGATCATAATAATTTATACCATTTGGAGGCTAAGCCGTAGTTTTCCTCGTAAAAAGCGTGTGCTAGAAAACACACTGTCTATATATAAACATACTCTAAAATGTATTACTCTTTGTTTGCTCTCATAATACATATGTAAAGCACACACGGAGAACACCATAACTTTCTTTACCCTTTGTTCCCTTGAACTTTCAATAGAACTCAAACTTAATAATAGTGTAACTAAAAGGTTTCTCTGCACCCATTTCGGTTTAATAAAGCCTGTATGTTATACACCTGTTGTTATCAAATGTAATCTGCACGGAATTCATGGTGGGTTCCAAACGTATGGATCTCCATTACTTATATGGGACACAACCAGTGATTTATTCACCAGTCTGGCCATGTTAAGTACAAGTGGGTGGCAATAAACCAAAGTTTAGTAAATTTAGTGCCACCTCAGAGAAATTATGTCATTGGTTGGTTAGTTAAATCTTCAAATTTCTAACTAGCTCAAGATGCTCTACTGGAGACATGTATACAAGTATTTATGCTTGTGAAAATATGAGGGTAAAGCTTCTGTTAGATTGAAGGAGGTAGTGTTTTTTTTGTAATCTTTTGCACCAGGGAGGAGAAGAAATTGTTTGGAAAGATAAATTATCTGCTCTAGGGAAATTGCCAATATTATCTAAATCAATTATCTAGGACCATAGTCAGACCATTTATCATCAGGGTGGATGAGTTCAGGTGTGTTAGTACAGACATTGAGGCGCAGAAAGTTATTTTCTCTGCTCCCTTTTTGTAGATGGCAACTTTTCTCATTCTATTCCATGTAATAAATATAATCAATAGGGTTCAATCCTTGCAATAGTGGATAGTGGTTTGTTGTGTTGTGAGCTATCTATATCTACTATATTTTTTCACGCCATTAAAAGGGATTATGTGTGCACCGACTAATGAGTGTCACTGATATTTCATAGGGCAGATACAATTTCTTGATTAATCAGCGAAACAAATTGAAGACTATTTGTTTTCATGTCAGGCGTTTTTATGGCGTATTTTAAAGAAGTTTGTTAGTTAATTTTTTGTCTCAGATAATGTTTACGCGTAAATCTAGTATGTCTTGGTGTTTATTACGATGCAGCAATAGTGAACGTATGCATAATATCTTATATAATGCAATAATTATCGAATTGCAATATTCATGGGACGAAAATGGTTAAATTATAATCTACTTTAGTTAAATTTCTATTTAATACATAATTCAATGGAATACTGGCATAAAATATAACAGCATCTTGAAATACCATGGGTATAGCATAGGCTTTACAAGCCATAGGATAAGTTTGCCTTATATTACGCCGCATGCTAAAAAAGTATTTGAACCACTGCTTGAATTTGGCTCATCATATCCTTGATAGCAACCAACCGTCCGGCCATAAGTAATAGTTTCAACGAGCTCAATTGATGCAATGCAAACTATTTCACACTAACATAGTATGCACAGTACTATTGTTACTGTGAGTCCATATCAAAGCATAGTATAGAATTTTCCATTTCATTGCACTATTGTTGAATGAGACCACAACTAGCATTGAAATTTGCTGCAACTCAAATTACTAGCAATTGAGGCAACTACATATGTATTTATGTACTTGAGTGAAGGGTATAAAGTTGTCTGTCATTCAAATTGTACAGAACTTGTCTATTCATTGGAATACATGAGGCCAATCTGCCATCTTCTCAACTTTACTTACTAAAGTTATACTCTTTAGTAGTAATAAACTTGTTTTGTCTTTCAAACTTCTGTTCATAACTACGAAACTATGGCTCCCATGTACGCTCTCTTGTTTGTTTTTTGGGCAATTTGCAAGGATTCTAGGATTCCAAACTGTATAGTCTCTTGATGATAATCTAGTTGGGAAAGAAACGAAATTTGGTACACTTTTGGCCACAGATTTTGCAAAAGTGTTTAAAAACTTTTGCATAACTTTCTCTACAGCTTTCACCAACCGTAACTCTAGCTCCCAACTGTAGTTGACTTGTCCCTGAGTCAATGTCCGCAAACTCTGAAAGCTTTTCTACTCTCACTTAACTATATCGATTTTCTGTGTTAAATTGTTTTTCACACTACTCGTCTTCCTTTGGACTCCTTCCTATTTTTCTATTAATTAGGTTCCACTATCTTTGTGCATATGCTTTCTTCTCGTAAACACAATTTTTACCAATTAGTTTTTACCATGTATTCGCCTGTCGGTGGAAAAAACTTGGTACAGTTCTCAGAAAATTAATGGACTTAAAAAGCAAACTCTATAAGAGCCGCGTAATGTAATATTCATTGATTCAATAATGCCAATATGACAAGCTACTGTCTGTTCCAAAGATATAGGACACAGATACTATAAAATTCAATACGTTGGAACGTATCAAATATTGGAATCCTTATAACCATCACATTAGAACTTCAGACATGACATTTAATATCCATTGTGACAACTCTTATTAATCGTGTTGACTGACAGTAAATCTTTTACAGTACAAATTGAATGACATGTGAAACGTAAATATCATTACCACCCTGTGCTTCTACAAATATTTATGCACCCAGTGAGTCAACTACGTGAGATGCTCTCTGAAAATATAATCATCCCATCTCTCGGCATTAAATTACTGGCGTCTACTACTGTTTGTATTTGGTATTGTTGACATTTTGGAAACCAAACTTTCCTTTTTAGTCATACAAACAGGACTGGAAAAATAACTTTCTTCCCAATTAACAACCTACATTGGATCGTTATATTTTAAACTTTGCAATCTAGTCACGTACACACCATTCTTTGTTGCTGGTTAGTTGACAAGCAGGAAATGGAATTAGATTTGTGGGCTGGAATTATATTAACCTCATTGGTAAAACACACCGTTGTCCACTGAATTATTGAATATATTCATAATGTATAGTTTCCACAAACCAGTAGGAGTAACAAACAAACTAACCAATCAACCAAAAAGGGAAATGATGATGATGATGCGAGTTTGAGTTTGCTGAATACACAATATATAAAGTAATAGACAAGAGAGCGCATACCTGACAAACAGCGATTGTAGTAGGGCACAGAACTAACTGACTGGTTGAGTTGCAGAAAATATGAACCAACGGACACAGAAAGACACATAGAAGGAAGCCAAGGAAAGCTCAGTGTTCAACTGATGGAGCTCCTGTGTTTCATTCCAAAGTGGTAGCCATGAATGGCTAACTACCACCTCACAGTCTAAGATCCAAATTAAACCTGTTCACAGTTTTATATCGCACAGTGCACACAACACACATAGAAAGGAAGGCGTATAATATTGCGTTCCAGTTCAACGCAAGCGCTCATCAAAATCGCGCACAGTGGCTCTTCTGGAGTTAAGTGCTTTTAGTTGTTCCTATATACACACAGTGCTGACTGGAGCACACAGAGCTTTCCATTTTTGGCTGCAAAACATTCTCTGCTCGTTGCTACTACACGATCACTGCCGTAAACTGCATAAGTAGTCCCTCTGGGCTCGAATATTTAAGGGAGCAGCTCTGAGCATGCAAAATGACACTTGCTTTTCTATAATCCAAAGATTGTGAATATAGACAGATTTTTTCCCATTTCCCTCTTTAGTATGCATTGTAGCAACTTGATTTTGTTAGTTAGCTAATAAAGTTTTAGATTTGATTGGATCAAGATTTGGGACACATTGACATTATTTTTGAAATATAGATTCATGCGACATGGTTTTGAGTTTTAATATGGGCTTTATAGTAGCCAGTTGTTTTTGGTTCAGGTCACATGTACTCGTATGATTCCAGCTCACAGTATTTTTTCTACTCTATGCATGTGTGTGGTGTGTGTGTGTGTGTGCAGAAATGGTTGTTACCTTAGAATAGTGCATGGGAAAACTGTTGCCAAAAGGATTACGGTAGTTGTGTTCATGAGCTCCACTAAAGTACTATTCTATGTCTCAGGGTTCTTTATTGTAGTCATAATAATAATAATAATGGGTGTCCGCAATGAATATATGGGGATAGAGCTCGTACAAGTAAATTATGGTCTGCAGCTTCCGTACAGTGGTTTGGTTAGGTTGATTTTACTATTTTTCTATCGTTATGTTTTGTTATATTACTTAAACTTGATATAATTCATACGGTAATGTTGTCAATATATTATTTTATAGTTATTTCCATTGATTTTGTCACCATGGGAGTGAGTCTGTGGTTGGAAACAATGGGACTTGTGTAATTAAAAATGTAACCTACGCATGTAGAAATGAGTCCAATGTTCAACTCCCATGTGTAGTGGGATGAGCAAATTTCATAGTCTTTACTCCCTAGTTGTTCTCAAGTAAATAGAAAGTTGGCTTTCTCCTATGTATGGTCTGGTTGAATGAAAAGTAAATGACCTTATTTAGTAAATTCCGTTTCTAGAGAATCTTATTTTTCTTCAACACTGGTTCTTTACAATGGACTTTTAGTGCTAGCTATAGTTTCCTATCAAGAGAGCTTTTTGTTCTTAGAAATGCCAATCTTTCAATCTACGTATTCCACTTTAGTTTGTTAGGTTTTACATATGGCAGATGGAAAAGCACTTTGGGCTTTGTAGCTGACTTTTGCATATGCGTCTGGATTTTTTTTTGTACCCATATCAAGGTATTGCCAGCAGTATAAAACTGTATTAAGAGGTTGACTCAAACAAACTAAACTCATTTAATAGAAAATATATATTATGTAAGCATTAGTCAGTAATATTTTGATGGCTTTGATTTCTTAGATGTTGCCCTGAACCTAGATAACGTTTTTTCATCAAAGTAAAATGTTTTAAATATTACATTGCACATTATATAGGCATCAAAGCAAGACTTTTTTGCTAGTTGGTTCAAGGGTTCCTAGAAACAGGAAAATATTTTACTGATGGGAATTGCACAATGATATTTGTATAAAAAACGGGCTCAATTCAACCCGTCTATGTTTACCATAATAAGTGCTTTGTCCTCTTGTCCACAAACTTATGGTATAAAGAGGATGAAAAATCTGTTTTCATGAGTTTTTCGTCATGCCGAGTTTTCATTGTGGAGTCATAAATGCTTATCATTGAATCAAATGGCATTATTCGGGTTAGCTTTAGTGGAATTTAGAAGCTTTTATCAATTTAATATTGTCTTTTCTTGTTCTATAGTTATCAACAGTTCATGTGATACTAACCTGGAATTGGCTGCCCGACATGGAATTACTATTACGGACTGCATGTATAAAATCATTCCTAATAGAAAACTAACCTCATGTGATGAACTACGGTAACTTGAGCCTCCACAAAACTTGCTCATTTGTCATTTTATTCCTGCAAATTGCTTGCTTAAATCACTGATGAAATGCTTTATTATTAGCAATACTTCAGTTGCAAGAGTATAGCTGAAATTACCTCCAATGTGTTGTCTTTGTTGACATCAATTAGGAATATAAATAAGTAATAGGCTTATTCCCTGTCTTATAATCAATAGGAAAGTAATGAAGGATGCGGAAAACTTGATTATTAAATCCCAACTTAACTATCACGGCAATATCAAGTATATTAAAGAAACGTAAGTTACATGAGTTGCTTAATCAATCATTAAAGTTCGGTCCATCACTAAATTATCTCATGTTTGCTTGCATATTTTTAGCACAATTAAACACGGGCAGACTAAACATGGTTTAACTGCTTGCAACAAGATTCCGTTGTCTGCCAATGTTTCAGTATTCCATGTGAAAGGTGTTTTTATTGGAACTTTGGTTCGGTACGCAATGTTCATTTCCCTTTCACTATGTATCAAGTCCACAGTTTTGGTACTAATTTTTCCTATTATTTATTACGTATTTTGTACTTTTCAGTGAATCGGATACTACTTATGATCTGAATACAAGCTCCCTAAATCACACTTTGATTTTCCATACTCGGTTCAACCATTCCCCGTTCAATCGGACTCAGCTGTCCTTGCTCTCAAAGTAATGAAATTAGTGCAACAATGAGTACAAATGAAATTCTAATGTGTTGTTCTTTGTTCTTCAGGTTTTGGCAAAGCGTTTTCGAGCCGAACTGTCCTCGTGACTACTGTTGGTACAATATGGCTGGATTCATTGACTTGGCAGAATCGCAATCAGTGTTCATCATTTTACTCGTTATCTCATGGCCTTTGTTTCTCATATTCTATGTGTTTGTTCAACTCAACATAGACTTTATACAGGGATCTATGGAAGTGCAATTCACCCCACAGGTTGACATTCGTATTAATTATGATTCTTGTTATTTTTGAGCCTGATTTACAATTTGTTTTTAAAGTCACAGTTAAAAGGAAGGTTTAAATATCCAAGAAAATCTTGCACTTGTTAAGATATGTTCTAGTGTTTGCATGCATGCATAGCTTTGTTGTATTCCATGAAACTTTGCTAATATCGTGCCGCTTTGTTTTATGCTGAGCACATTGTGTACATTAGCATAGCATATTGACGATTTGTTTGGAAACATTGGGAAATGTCTAGAATGCTCATTAGTATTTTATGTTTGCATTTCCAGGATGCACGGTAATTGGATCAGATGAATGTATAGTTAATAGTTCCCGCAGTAGTGCAAACTCTTGCACTTTATATAACCACTCAAGTAATCCAAGTAGTGCAAAGAGCAAGCTGCCAATGTATACTCATTTTATACTTTTTCACTTGTAATCACAATATCGTAGCAAATCATTAAAATGTAGAACACAAGGTATATATTTTTTTATTTCACGCTTATTGTATAACAGTAGTAGTTTACAACTATAATTTTCTCTCACAATAGTATATAATCTGTAGTTGGACAAAAATAGATGCATGCATATTCGTTTTTATGCGTACTTATATATTTCTTCTGAACATGGGTCACGACTAATGGCTACTTTTTATGTGTAATTTGTATCCATCACGATTGCTCATCAGTCCTGTAATTATGAGTCATGTGATTTTCCCTATTGCATAAATATACTAATCTGCGTACACAATATAAATCTTTGGGTATATCTTTTTGCTGCCGATCGTATTTTGAAATTAATATAATCTTAGTCTACTCTACTGTATCGACAAATTAAGGATAATTAGCTAAATTTAAATCTGTTCATAGCTATTTTCAAAAAGAACAGATAAAGTAATAATATATTGAATTCTCCAGCGGGCCTACTAACTGGTATGTCTAAAAAACAATACTAACGAGCTAACTATAGTCAGTACTGGTTTGTAAAAGAAATAAAAAATAAAGCTTGAAAAGAGATAAGTTACAAAACATTAGAACAAATTCTACAAGATAAGATGCATTCATTCACTTGGAATTTTACTCAAAATTTTCATGTAAATCAGGAAAAAATTCATCTCCTTAGTTGCGAGTCTAAAACTACGAATTTTCTGCTCCAATTTTTTTCATGTGAACACCACAAAAACATTGGTCAACTCAATAACATGCATCAACTAACTAACTATAGTGTACTAAACATTCATGTGAAGTTCCAATCTTCCCAACGCATTTGGAATGGAGCTAATTTGAGCGCTATACGAAAATTTTTTTATTCTTGTTTCATCTCATTGATAAGATCTCGAAAGTCGGTTACATACCACATGGATTTAGCTTTCACTTCTGGCCTGTACGCGTTCCCACCAAATCCTATCGTGTAGATAACAAAGTCACAGTCAACATTAGCAAAACACCAGTTGAGACCCAACAACTCAAAGTGGGCTTCCAGGCAGCCAACAACAATGAGCTGAGAGTTTGAACTCAACTTTTGTAGTTATTAGTTTCCTGTCTGCTCACATGTAGCATATGAAATCCATATATTTAATTAATTCCCCGAGCATACCAATAAATAATTCAGCGGGTGGTGAAGCTTCCCAGTCTGTGATTCCATCACCTATCATGACCACAGTTTTATAGCCGCATTTATCCTTGAGTGTGCGGATTGCGGCGCCTTTTCCCCCCTGTCGGGATGTAAGTTGTGTTTCATCGAATCCAGCGTACTCACCTGTATGATAAAAAAACATGTGTTTTCATCACAAAATGTGGACTTGACGGCAGAAAATAAACATACACATTGTTTAGATGGGAAACTTAGAAGTGGATTGAATGGAACAAACAAGAAAAAAGCAAACACCGAGAGTGCCATATTTCAACCTGATGCGCTATATATTTTTCTTTTACGTAAGAGATAAAGCAAAATAATATGCTTTGGTGAACAAATGTACCTAGGAGCAAAAATATGTATTTGTAGTGGTAGCGAAATATTAGCTTACCGTCATGATAGAATTTGATTTTATTTGCATAGATATTGCTGAGTGGAATGCCCAAATCTTTAGCCACGGGCTCAATTATACTTCGGAATCCACCAGATATAAGGTATACCTCTTTTTCAGACTTGTGGAGTTCGTGAACAAGTTCTCTGCAAAAAAAAAAACGGCCATTATGATGGACACATAACTCCAGGCAACATTTTTTATTCATATGACAGAAGAGAGGAAAATAGTTTCACAATGGTGTTCCATCAGGTGTGAAAAATGAATGCACCAGGGTTTATATACATTAGTAAAGTTTTCATTTCCAACAGAATGCATTTTCTATGGCTAGAACTGCCTGAAAAATTGATTTTTTGTCCCACGCTATACGCGTGGTATGGCAAATCACTCCGGCATGTTCAAAAATACTTAATGTGTTTTGATCACGTTGTAAACTCGTTAATTTTCTAGGGTTGACACGTGTTGCATGAAAAGCTGTCTACAGTTCATTTTATCGCCCTGCATACACTTTTTACGTTTTTGTAAACAAACAATACACGCCTATACAACACAGCAGCATTACAAAATAATAGCAAGCATTCTCATGGAATCAACATTTCATTGTATAATGTGGCATTAGTCTATTTATTTAATACAAGTGGCCTCTGAATGAGCCTAATCAGGAAAAGTAGCCACTTCTAAACCTGTGTACTAACTTTTTATTTGTAGACGCTAATATTTATCCTCGCATGATGAGCATAGGAGGAAAAGTGGGACGCAAATAGCATGGGACAAACAGATTCACAATAACAAGAGATTAAAATAACTCATATTAGATCACAGATGTAAACATGAGGAAAGGAAAAAAGCGTCTTACACATTTTTTAATCACAAGAGTCGCTTGAACTTTATATTACTTAATCAACCCGTAATCTGGTAAAATCCAGTTTGTAAAATCAAGTCATGTAAGACGAAGAGCCAACTAATCATACAAGAAAAATGTTTTAGGAAAAAACAAGTATCCTCATACGCTCATGCAGTCACATCATGATGAAATTACAGCATGCCTATTTTTTTCCAACAATTTTGTCGCTACATTTCTAAAGCACATTGGGTAACTTTTCATGTGACTTGAAGCCGGCTCAAAGGTAACCATAAATTTCAACAGAATATCATTATAAATATTTATTATGTTGCAATTTCATCCATCTTGCCAATCCCTTTCAAGCTTTAAAAGGGATGAGCTCTGACGTCAATATACATGATTTTTTATCGTTTCTTTCTCCATTTACACTCATATTAGGTCAGGCAAAAGATGATTAATCAATTTGGTACAGCACTTGTATCAGCTAAAATGACCTTTGAATTCTATACTAGATAGGCTTCGGTGTCTAGCTAGATTAACATGGCCATGTGAAAAAATATCCAGCAACAGGTAAAAAAAGCCATGCCATATACGTTGTATAATAAAAACTAACTCGTCCTAGAGATGAACCAGTACTCCTTGTTGAAATCATTACTTTTGTGCATACAAAGCAATCTGGAATAAATTCAATACTTACTTGACGAACGGTGTGAGACGAAATTTGGGCCCATGAATAAAATTTCTGAGTTGCTGCAGACTGGGTCTAATCAAATCCAGTCTGATTGCGAGCGCTTGTCTGAAATCCATCCCTCCTTTCATTGCTTCCATAGTCCTGCATATAATGTAATCAAATCAGGGGCATAGTGAGAGGGCAGTTTTAAAAGCTTTTGTAACCAATCTGACTAGCTAGTTAGTTAGTTTGTCAGCTCTCATTCACAGCTAGTTAAAATCCCATGCAAAGGACAAACATAACATGGTATTATTATTATACCCTATGCCCTACTTGATTTCTTTCTTGAATTAGTTAGTTAGCAAACAAACAACTAATACAATCTGAGATCACATGCACAGTTGATGATCAAAGATGTTCAAAATTCATGCATGCACCCAATACAATGCATATCATGCCTTTCCCATCATGTATGAATACAATCCCTGTACACCCTATCGGTGAGTTAGTTAATGCAAAACAAGAGAAGGAAAAAAGGCAGAAAATCAAATGTCAATGAAATGAAAAAACTTTGGACTTGCAGTTCAAACAGATAGTAAACTTTTGGTCAGTTAGTTAGTTAGACGTAAAAAGTGATTTTTCGCCAAAAGCAGACAGCAGCAGCTGACAACTTATACAGCCACATGCATATGAATACAGTACAAAGGTGAAACTGATAAGATCCAGGCAATGGGTGAATTATTATGCAATAGTCGGTTCATCATTCTCCGCTATTAAATACTACCGTTACTTTGAAATTGCTAAGCACTACATACATATGGAGGGCACTGCACCAGAAAATAAAAACAGGATGCTAACGACTGCGATTGTGGAGCGCCAATATTAGAGCTGCATTTTTTTTACATCTGTCTATCTGATTGCATATTAGGAAATGAGGGAAAAACTTACAGCTGTTGAACTTCGTCGCCTTTTCCACAGAATGCGGCCAATTCATCAATAGCTTCATCTTGAATCACAGTGGAGTCTACATCAAAGCACACAGCATCAGCTTGACGCCACAATTTTTTTGCAGTCTCTTGTTGGTTCATATTGGCAGCCGAGGATTTTTTGGTCAAATTCAATAGTTTCTTCAAGTCTTGACGTTTTTGAGCAAATAGATTAATATTAGTTGTATTGGCAGTGTAAAAAATACTGCGAGTCAACACTCGGAACGCCGTTATGGTAGTAACACTTTGTGTAGTAGTAGTAATAGTCCCCCTGTGTAGAAAATTAATAAAACAAGTTGGATCAGTTTTAATAGTCCGGTTCGTCTCAACGAATATTAACAACTGGAGGGAATTCACAGTCGCATCGGCCTTTAATAGTGTGTGCGAGCAGAGGGAAAATGAATTTTAATTGCAGTTAGTTGAATTGAGTTACATGAGGTACAGGATTCAGTCGAGTAACGTTGTCCAAGCTCCAAAGTAAGTATATAAGTTAGTTAGTTTAGTGGCCAGTTTGGTAGTTTAGTACCCAGCTGTGCTACTATGGGTACTATATGAAGATACTTACAATTAGATAAGTAAGTATAAGCGATATTCTGACTCTGACCATGAATGAAACTGAATTACAAGAAAGAAAATGTGTAACTTTTATGTGTGTCCAGTGTCCATACAGTTTTATGATCCAGAAATGTTCAGTTCTAACAGCAAATATATTTGCAGTTAGTTGGTTTGTATGAAAGACAAGGAGAGAAAAAAATACTTTTGTTATGTAATGGAAAATTTCCAACAAGAATCTTTTCATGTAGAATAGTAATGTGATTGGAGGGTTGAGCTTTACAATCCCGCCACTTTAGGGCTCACGTTTAGACGGCCAATTGTAAACCGTAGTTTACATTTACATTATGCATGGGGATTTTGTTGGCGATTAAAGTTTGCTATGACAAGGAATTTCGAGATAAATTTTAAAGAGCTTATGTGACTAACTAAAGTCATTTTATCCATGAGTAAACTACAATATCTTCTAGCAAACGCAGCCTTGCCAAAGATAAAAAATAACTTAAATGGACATATTGTTATAGCAGTACAATGAATGCATAAATTATATGCGTAAGGTGAGCCGTCTAGCCAAATTGAATGCGTGTGTAGTTATTTAGTTAGTTAGTATGTCTATTAACTTTGAACCGTAAACATGCAAGCAAAAAGTGTTCAGTGAGCTCTGACAGATGCCATGTATTGAAATTGTACACCAGGCATGCTGAATGCGTGGAATTGCTGTCATCGTCATTGCCTCCTTTTTTAAGTATGGGAACTTAAACCAACTAACTAATGCATAATTTTCTGCAAGCCTAACCATGCCGGTAAATAATGAGCGCAGATAAAATTTTCAGTTAGTTAGCCATTCAGAAAGTTCTCCATTCAAAACTATAACACTACTTGGGATCAAATATTCATGCAGGGACTATATGATGGTACATGGAATAAAGAACATTAATTGGCACTGCGAAATTGTGAGAACGATTCCCAAACTTTCGCCAGATAATAGGAAAGGGAAATAACTAAAAGTTAAAACCTATACTTTAGTCACATTGAAAAAAATGGTTTAGAAAATCCCTGAATCATCAACAGTAATGATAAAAATGGTAAAATGTCGACATCACATTTTAAATGCATATGACTTGGTGACCCCACATGGTTATATAACGGCAATCATAGAAACTACATGTCCTCTTGATAATAAGAAAAGTGGACTCATAGCCAACCCAGCGGTCATCAATCCAATTCTTTAAACTAACCAACTACGCAATTAACATTATTACGCGGAAGTTAGCCCACTTGGTTTTCCCAGAAATGAAATCGCTGCATATCGTGCTACTGCCCTTTGCAAATCTTTTTTTCGCTCTAGTAGCCTGACAAACAATCAAAACTACAAAAATACTTGAATTTTATCGAGTGTGTGATGTGCCTCCGAAATTACTATATGAGCGGACTCCCACTTCAAAAAAAAAACCGGCCTACACATTTATATATTTTGCATCTCAGTAGTAGCTAACAAACTGTAACTTTTTTGGCAACAATGCAAAACAAATACACGCATATATTATATTGACTTATGCTCATGATTACTGGTTACTAACTAACTAACTATAGACCACACTATCGCCTTCAGAAATGTATCCAGGTAATTAAAACTAGTTGAAAATACCAAGAAAGCATGCTATTTCCCAATCCAGAAATTCGCATTCCGGTAAAAGCTCATCCATCGGGTTGGACTGAACTCGTGAGTTGGATGACATTTCCTAACTTGCAAAGTAATAAACGTGATCACGAGTTTGTTTGTGTGTGCCAACTTTGGGATCCCTTGCATTTGGTTGGCTAAGTCAACATGGTTAGTTCATTTGCACATGTACCATTGGTGAACAAGTAGCACACACCTTCTGCACTGGACGAATGACTTGTTTTTAAGTTTTACTTTATTACTTGCTTAGCTAACAGTGTTACGCAATGTATTCATCACATGGTTAAAAAAAGATTCTCAGTCGATGAAATTAATTAGCAGTTAGTTAGTTAGTTAGTTAGTTAGTTGGTTACAAACAAAATGTACGCAGGGTTTGCGTGTGGGTCACGAATTGAGCAAGCCATTTTATTTATGTCCATTGAATTGAAGAGAATAAGCCGTTTAGCTTTAGTTACAGTTTAGTTCCATTATAGATTGTATCATGTGACGATAGTTTATTACGAAGCCGAAGGCGAAGTCAGGTAATTACCAACGGGAGCGCCCTATGCT
>Ga0066648_10000269_pt1 | contig 37452 bp, 29 predicted proteins | sample CryGeyCG12114_NA_FD_59537 | JGI IMG/M metagenome (GOLD analysis project Ga0066648, IMG submission 59537) | Groundwater microbial communities from aquifer - Crystal Geyser CG19_WC_8/21/14_NA | ecosystem: Environmental > Aquatic > Deep subsurface > Groundwater | place: USA: Utah: Grand County... | reverse complement strand
ATAAGCGGCTTCCTTTGACTGTAGAGTAGCGTGATGCTTGGTGGCTTGCTCTTGCATCTGTTTTTTGAGAATGTCTACCTGCCTCTCGGCAGCCTTGAGATCATTCACGTTCTTGCTCCTTACAACCGAGATCTCTCCTCTGGCAGTGTAGAGCTGCATCGTAAGCGCTTCCTTCTCTTTCCTTAGCTGGTCGAGTTCAGACTGTAGTGCCCCTCTTTCTACGGGCTGCGCAGGTGGTTCAACACTTTGCGGGTTCTGAGATTGCTGCTGGATGGGTCTGTCATGATGCGCAGGCTGGTGGCTTTGCTGGTATTGCTGATATGCCTGATGAGGGATGGGTCTCGACTGGGGGCGAGGCTGATGGTGAGGTAGTGAACCATGCTTCTGAGCATGTCTGTTCTGCCTCCATGCCTCACGTTCAGTTGTCTCATCACTTCTTCTCGGAGCCTGTGGCATGTACTGCCGTGGCTGCTCTTCGACTACCAAGGGTACTCCATCTTCATCAAGCTGAGGGCTGTCAAAACTGTCCTCTTCATTCACGACAATAGAGGCATATGCGTTCTGGGCGGGCTTCCCTACTGTTGCTGCCGCTGCAGATTTCCGCAGGCCGGAGGAACTCTCAAACTTTTGGATGTTCGAGGCGCTCACGGTCCTACTCCTGGCATTGTAGCCATGCCTGTTGGCCTGTTGCTGTTGTTGGTGCTGCTGCTGGGTAGACAGAATAGCACTTTTCTCGAGAACCTGCAGCTGGTCATTTGAGATGTCCCACTCGTCGTCGGAAAAATCTCCAGCCATACTCCATTCGTGTCAGAGTCATTATGGTCATATAGCAAGCACGATGAGCATGCACATCTATACTACGTCGTGGCTGCCGTGCATACTGGTCGTCAAGCAAAACAAACAAACATGTCGACGCGTCGGGAAGAAAGATGCAAGTCGGCAGCGCTGCTGGAGTTCCCCCGAACGGTGGAGACGAAGATCTCTACGGCGTCGTACAGTAGTAGCATGTGCTTCAACCTAGTAAGTTGAAAGCGCAAGATTTCCCCTGCCGCAAGCCCACGTCATACCAGCGACAACTTGTCTGCGCCTGTCGACGGAAGACTATACTGTGTTTCTCTCTTGCTTGTGTGTCGACGCGTTGAAAGAATATAGCAAACGACTGCGTCATTCTGCGCTGTACAAGAACGACAAGTAGGCGACCAGCATCGGTATTCTTGGTTGCGACCTCCATCCTACAAAAATCACTTTTCCACGTGCTCGCACCATATTGGTTTCCCAGCTTCGCAAGTACGACCAGGTCCCGTTGCACATAGTGTCCTCCGCGTGACAGCGCACTTCCAGCTCCTTCTCTCGCCATGGCGAGGAAAGTGCAGTTCCAGCACAAGACAAATGGCAATGCCACCAAAAAGCGCACAGGCTCATCCTCTTCCAACGAAAGCGCATCGAACCCCGGAAGCCCGGCACCAACAAAGAACGACATGAAGGGCGTCCCCCCAGAGCAGCAGCCGACGCAGCCACAGAATGAGTACGAGAAGAAGAAGCAGACATTTATTGTCAGAGCAACATGGAGTTTGGCCATGATAGGAGGCTTCTTCCTCGCCATGTTCGGCGGCCATGTATACATCTTATTCGTCATCACCGCCATTCAAATCATCTCCTACAAGGAGGTCATCAATATTGCTCTGGTCTCACAGAAACAGAAGAATCTGCCGCTCACCCGCTCACTGAACTGGTATTTCCTCGGCATTAGCATGTACTTCCTGTATGGCGAGAGTGTCATCTACTACTTCAAGCACATCCTCCTGGTTGACAAGGTTCTGCTGCCGTTCACCACACATCACAGGTTCATCAGCTTCATGATGTACATCTTCGGTTTTGTCTTCTTCGTCGCGTCGTTGAAGAAAGGCCATTACAAATTTCAGTTCACGCAGTTTGCCTGGACTCATATGGCCCTATACTTCATTGTGGTCCAAGCTCACTTTATGATGAACAATGTCTTCGAGGGCATGATCTGGATGTTCTTGCCAAGCTCTCTGGTCATCACAAACGACATCTTCGCCTACATCTGTGGTATCACTTTTGGTCGTACTCAGCTTATCAAGATATCACCCAAGAAGACCGTCGAAGGCTTTGTCGGCGCCTGGGTCTGCACCATTGCATTCGGCTTCATCATGACCAACATCCTCATGAGGTACAAGTACTTCATCTGTCCGGTCACAGACCTTGGGGCAAATGTCTGGACTGGTCTGGACTGTGTACCAAATCCTGTCTTTGTCTCTCACCCATACCACTTACCAGCCTGGACAGGCATCGGCAGGACCTTATGGGTCGCGCCGATCCAAGGCCACATTATGGCTTTTGCCACTTTTGCCTCTCTCATTGCACCGTTTGGTGGCTTCTTCGCTTCTGGACTAAAGAGGACGTTCAACATCAAGGACTTTGGGGACAGTATTCCTGGACATGGAGGTATGACAGATCGGATGGACTGTCAGTTCATCATGGCCCTGTTCTCATACATGTACTATCAGAGCTTCATCGCTGTATATAAGACATCGGTCGGAAGTGTCATCGAGTCAGCCATCGTTGGTTTGACAGTTGAGGAGCAACTAGAGGTCGTTAAGGGCCTTGCAAAATACCTCTACAACCAGGGAGCTTTGACAGAAAAGGTACATTTGCTGGATGGTGTTGCTTGAATCTATGCTAATATTCGCAATAGTCATTAAGTGCTCTCACCAAGGCATTACCAAGGCGGTAGATCGAAGTTTTGAGGATTGTAGTTAGTTCACGGTTTTGGGGGCGGTCCTATTACAGTTCAGGATTACTGCATCAGACGGTGGGTGGGAAGAAGGGCATCTTGATGTGTTGCTCTGCAGATATTTAATAACCTTTTCTCTCAATTTTTCCGTCACAACCTCAAAGCAGTAGGGGTTTTGCATGTCGCAGTCACGCGTTATGCTCAGGAAGAGAGTTTTACACAAGCAAGACAGACGTTTGCGGAAACCCTCCTGCGACTTTCGAGATTCCTTCCTCGAAGGCTCTCTCTCTTCACAGTCTGATGCCGAGCTTTCCGATCATGCTGAAAAACAGCTGCTCTTCTTGGCCCGCGATGTACAAGAAACTGATATATCTAAGCTCACCGGCGCATACAATGGTACATTCAGATCGTCAGCAGCTTCAGACTACGGTGGTGAACAACCACGTCTACACGTTCTGCATGGACCAACGGTCTTGGCTCCAGTTGCGTGCATCTCCTGATCTGTGTCCGTACAGTGAACGCGCCCGTGACTGAGCAAGGCATGGCAGAGGCGTACCCTGGCAATGCTTCTGGGGACGATTATCACAAGAGCTGTACGTAAATACTTGTATCTGCTCACACAGTCAAACAGGCTTTACAAGATCTCATCTTCAGCGCGGGTTTCGCCTGCACACTGGAATAGGACATCGAGTATACTAGTGCAGCATCAGAAGCACGGAAAGTAGATCACCGGTCACGAAGCTGGCCACAGCATCTTCACCCAGGCTGGATACCTGTGTAAACAGACGTGTGTGCGTAGTCTTTTGGAAGGCCCATGGCATGGATGACGCTAACAGGGAGAATATGGTTCGCTTCTGAATTTGTTGTGTTCAAGTACACCTTTTCACCATCACTGGCCAGGACCACTACCGACTAAGGGTCGAGTGCAATTTGTGCATATGTCTCTGCATACTGTCATCCCGCGGGCTCATATCTCAACAGCGCTGCACGCACGTCTCTACTAAAGGTCATCTGCCACACTGCAACAGTCTCGGCTGAATATGTCTCCATGGTGTCGTACAAAAAACAACTGGTTGCATCTCCTCGGGCTATGCTTGCAGAGAAGCAGAAGAGAGTCATGAACGAGTACGCCTTCGCGATATCAGACGAGAAACAAATTGTAGCATCTCAGCACCACGTCTCAATGGAGAAGTCGAGGAGACGTCCGATAGTAATACGTCTATGTCTCGTGCTCCATTGGGTCCTTCATTCGGTACACTCTCCGTCCACTGGTGTACCCGCGATTTCAGCGATTCGGGTATCTTTTGGCAGTGCTGCCCTTGCGAGTCGTAAAATCTATCAGAACTTCGGAGATGAGGTTCGATTGCGTCTTTGAGAAACACCTTACTACGAGCGTCTCGAAGACCAGGAAGTTGGCTCCAAAACAAAGTCGGCTCGTTGTACACTAAAATGCTGCTACCCCTTAAGGCTCTACCAGCTTCTTGTCCAGTCTTGTGATCTTGCAGCTGTCCTTCACCGGCTCTTCTGCCATGAAGAGGACATATAAGCGTAAGCTCCTGCATTCCAAGATTCGGACCAGGCACTTGCGTTAGAGGCTGATAGGCTGCGTGAAGGCCTGCAGCAACAGGAATTTCAGACTTCAGCTGCGGTCCAGAGCTCTGAAAGGGTACTAGCTCCAATGAAGGGTGAGCCACAGCATTGTCTGCCGCCGGGGGAATCTCAGACCGGGAAGCAGGCAATTGATGGCGCATCAAGGAGCTTTCACTCCACCCCTGTGCGTGGTTTGAGCCTTGGCGTCGTTGTCCGACTGCTCTGTTGTCATCGTAAGGAGGAACGGTGTACAGGTCTTGCATGCCAGTCGTCAGATCATGCATTTCCACTGTCAACTGGGACTCTGAGGTGAAGAACATCTCGAATGCAGGTAGTCGTTTGCGCGTCGAGTCGCTTCCACGGTGTTCACAACATCGCTCTCGCCCTAGCCCACTGTTGGTCCTGCTGCCGTCATGGGAAGAAGTGGTACGCGTCTAACTTCCACCCCTGCCTCTTCCACCCCTGCCTTGTCCACGGCCATGTCCTCGCCCCCGTCCTCTATCACCTCGTCCGCCATCACGATCGCCTCTGTGACCGCCACGTCCTCGCTGGCCTCCTTGCTGATTCTGTTGCTTTTCGCGTGTTGAATCGAGAATTTCGTCGGGTACTCTGAGATATTTGATCTGTACATTGTGTTAGTCACCCCTCACCAACTTACAGAATGGTGAAGGACGTACGTTGTTTCCACGAACGTAGACTTCAGGCAATCGATGAAACTTGTCGCCTTCTGGGTTCGTCTGCACAACTTCCTTGAGCGTGAGGTTCATCCATGTGTCACAATTGACAAGATGTCCGTTAAGTGTTTCGCCATTTTTCAGCTCGACCAGCATTGGATGACCTATGGCCTCATTGAGCAGTGACAGGGGAAGCTATGGTGTTTAGCACTAATAGTAGAATCACGACATGAAGACTTACCATGATGGAAATGGTATGAAGGAGCTTGAGTGCCAAATCGATAGTTTTCGTCGACGATCAAAGGCAATATTGATTCACGAAAAGATTGTCTCGCGGGCGCGCGCCAAAACAAAGATCACCTGAGGGACAGCTTAGATCGAGAGTAGTATATTCAATGAGAAACGTGGTACTGTACCTCGATATTGCTGTCGATGAGCGATGATGATATCTCGAAACGTCACTAGCTGGACCAAATAACTCGACCGAAATTCAATTGATTCATTCTACCAGTTAAAAGTCCCGCCAGCAAGCGCGATCGCGGTGGCAGCGCTCAGGCTCTCAGGCCTCAACAAACATGTACCTTGGGTAGTCGCGAGGCGAGAGCAACGTGGCCGGTACTACAGCGATCTTGCAGCCAAAAAGTGCCCGAGTACCGGCCAGGTTGCTCTCGCGGGGCGTGGTAGTCACTCGCTGTTTATGCAATCTCAACTGTGCGCCCCGTCTTTATTGCTAGACCACTATGAATTCGATGGGTACGTTTTCATGCACAACGACTTGGCAGAATACTCCAAGCACCTAGAGTTCTGTTTGTACTCTGACTTTACGACGCGTAGCTATTCGCATCCATGAAACATAATGCAATGGCAATGGAGCACAACGTGCTTTGTTTGAGAGCTGTAAGCAATTTCGCGCCAACCAGACTCGAGACCTCGCTAGCCTTTTGCTTCTGGGGCACTCTCAAACATTGAGTGGACTCGGGGCTGCAATCGCTTCCGATGCGAAGACGACCCTATCCCTTGTCACCTCTGCGCCTCAGGTTATGCCCGAAGTAGGCCGGCTGACGACTCGTTCTCCAGGATCCTTCTAACAGCCGAAACCCTCGATCCTTTGCAGATCATCATCCTTCGCTCTCTCCATTCTAGGCAGAACCATTTCCTACTCAGTCTGCTCTGTCGACGTTGTCACCAGGCACAGTATTCGTGTATCGTTTTTCTGAGTGACCCAGTTGACTGCGCTCAAGCTGTTGTGTCGTTATGTTCCGTTAGGCACGAACTGTGGATTCGAGTCACGAATCTATATTGCGACCAAGATGAAGGTCTCTACCTGGATTGCTTTGCCTGTTTACGCTCTTTCTACATCTGCTTTAGTCATACCAAATACCGGATCACCACACGATGCTATTGCACATCCCGAAACAATAGAAGCGGCAGATCACACTATCATCGCTCTCCGAACAGAATACGAAAAGCTCGAAATACTCAAGCATCAGCTCTTCGCGCTCCACCATGAAGTTCTCAGACAAGAACATGAGATCTTCGCACTGATTAATCAGGATTTCAAGTCATGTTCAGGTGTGAAGTGCTATCTACAAACGGCGCTAAGAAAGGCACCCGATTTTTATGAACTGTTCAAAACACATTTTCGACATCGTCCTATAAATGCTACAGAGGGGACTTGGGATTGTCCATGGACGGATAAGAAGGTTGATGCACCGGAGGACCGCCTGAGCGTCGATACCGCCGTGGTCGAAGATGTGCCCGAGCTGCCACACTCTTCAGAAGACGGACCATTCCACTTTGACAACGATCGCTTCCCACCACCGCCGCCAGATAGTGGCCTACCACCACCTGGCTGGCATCATGAACACTCTGGCCCTCCTCCACCGCCGCACGATGGCCACTGGCGTCCTGACTGGCGTCCTGGTCACCATGGCCCGCCCTCACCACGACCACCGTATAACAACGACGGATACAAGCCGTGGAAGGAGAATCCGAATGCACCAGCACGACATCCTCATCCTCACAAGGGACCGCCTCCCTTCCATATGCCACACCCTGCACCACGACATAGACACTTTAAGCTCATCCTAGCAACTGCTGGTTTCGTGGTGGCGGCGGTCATAATAGCGTTACTATTAAAAGCTCTCAGGGTCTACCTGGCCAATCCACGAGTCCAAGCCGATCGCGCAGCACGCAGAGAAGAACGCAGGGCACGTCGCGAGTACAAACGGGCTGCCTGCCAGCACCGCTTTCGACAATGTATCTCCCGCTTTCGTCGACGAAGGAGCGATAGTGACGCGAGTGAATACGAAGAGAAAGAAGCAATGCTTCAACAATCCGATGACGTTGATGCAGCGCAACACATCATGGGCGCAGATATCAACAGCCTGCGGCGGGCGCACGAGATTGTCGGGCGGTTAATGCGTGCTGAGGAAGGACGGATGCACAACTGTCCGCCCCTGCAGCAACCACAGCAGCAAGAAGAGTCAACAGCAAGCAGCTCAAGGTCTGTAAGAAGCCTACAGACAACGACTACTCTCCCTCCATACGCAGCTCCGCCACCACGATACAGCCAAGAGCTAAGCAGAGATATGGAAGTCGTTGATGGCTTCCGTTTCACGCCGTCACCATCAAACGCGACCGGCACGAGCTCGGCAAGTAGCTTCGTACTCGACGATGCAGACTTGTACACCGAGAGCTCGGTTGTTGATTGTCGGTCGAGGCTGAGTATGGATACAGAGACTGTAACTCCTTCACAGACACGTGAGCCAAGTAGGAGTAGGAAGAGTATCGAAGCGTCTATGGACCGCTTTCGTGGACAGTTCGACTGAGAAGAAGTTCTGAGTCAATTACGTGTTTGGGGTGTTTGAGGTGGCTATGCATCCACGGACGTGTGTTATCTGTATTGAACGTTTCTCAGAAGAGGAGTTGCTTCCAATTACTACGGGTGGCATTCTCGAGCATTCGGTATATATCTCGTCGTCGTCGTGGAATGCTAGATATTGTACAATCATGAATCTGTAGTTGTTGGACACTCTTACACACATGAGCTTAGTACGCTGCAATCTCTATGCAGAATTAGCATTTTGAACGACTGGACGCAACCAACATGGAAATTGCCTGTGGCTCTAAAGCATCTAGCACAGCTGCGCCGTCCCAGTCTGTCCTCGAGAGTAGGCTATACTTGCCAGCAGGTCTTGAGCGGTGTGCACTGCGGCGATTGAAGTTTCCCTTGTCACCCTCGGAACTTTCCGTACATCGCAAATAGATGCCGCTTGCAAGTAGAAACGCCCCTCCCCACCCAGACCCACTGCTCAATGGTAGTCCTCGTTCTAGCCCTTCTGTGTTCTCAGGACATCTTGTGAGGTCCCACCGACCGGTTCTAACTTTACTCCTGAATCGTCATCGTCCAGATCCTAGCTACCACACCAGTTCTGCTCGACTTGAAGCCCACTGATTCTGATTCGTACCTCCACCTTCAAGGCCGGCACGTCGCTCGCCGTCCTCGTCAGGCACATCCCCTACTGTTGGTTGATGATTCGCGTCCCCGGGCCTTGTTCTCTGGTCTCGTTCACCAGGCTGGTGTGCGGTAGCGACTGCGTGAGGTCGGCTATTGGAACGGGATAGACACAGATGCCGTCGTCGATGTTACTTGTATCGTAAAGGAAACTGCATTATGATTTCACCCCATTACTCTTTGGTGGCTGTGGAAGCTTTAGCAGAGTGACCTCGTGTCATTCCGAATCAGGTGGAGTGTTGTGCGCCAGTGTTGGAACACACGTATACCTTTGAACGAGCTTAGTGCTATTCTTGGCGTGATTGGGGGCGCTGTTCAGTGTGTCACCGTTGCATCTTGGAAATGTGGACTTGTCTTGAGCATTCAACGGCCATATAACGGGGTCGGAATGAAAGAGAACCTTTGTTTCTGGAAACGGTGTGACCTGCAGAGCCCTCACGAGATGAACGATCGTTCGAGGCAGCAATGGTATTGGTAGAGGCAGTTTGTAATTGCTAAAGAGACCGCACAAGATGTGGTTTGTGTTTCCAAATAGCTTGCATTCCTTCGCGGTGTTTACGTTGTTTCCAATGAATTCAAACCTCCGGCTGGCGCTCTCCAGGAATTCAAAGTTGAATTTTCTGCTGAGGCTCACGTCGTTTCGAAAGGGACTTGAAACTGCACCTGTGCTGTTGTCGGTGCCTAACGGGCCGTCCCGGGATGTAGGATGTATGTCAGCACCAGATAAGCCTCTGGAACTTGAGGGATCTGCATCGATTTCCTGAGCATAGGGATATCTCGCAGCGTGGTGTTGTATCCGAAGCAGATCTAGTGTCTGCCGGTTCTGACATGTGACTAAGTCATGTCCTCTTTTGCAAGTCAAGCCTGCAGTTGAGGAAGTTGGACTCAACGCTGCTGAAACCTCGACGCTGTTAGTCGTTACTCCGGGACGCGCCGCTCAGAACGAACGCCATGCGACTTCTTTCGTTAAGACGTTATCTCTTTTGCCTACTCTCGTAGGGAGCGTCCAAACATGTAGGTAATTGCTGTGGTAGAGCTTCATAAACAATTGTAGGTAGAGCTCATCCGCTGGTAGTGATCAAAGGCGTAACTTCCGGCTAGGTACCAAGGTTCTGTGTAGAGGTCAACGACAAAAGGAATGCAGTATGAAAATGGCAGATCAGTAAAGTGAATTGCTCGGTCGAGAGCCACATCTTTGTGAGGGCAGCTTTCTTTCACTGTTTTTCAACGATCTGACTAGGTTCACAATGCTTCAACTGCAGGTAGCAGTCTCCTAGTCCCAAGTGTAAACCGATGCGGTACGCCCACCGCTGCACATTTGACGCCAATCACAGAAATACATCTTCTCTCTTGTACAACTTGTTGTACCTCCTTCGAGGTCCCTTCAGATACCCTTTCCACCTCGCTCTGGAGCAAATCGTTAGTGTACTGAAACACATTAGGGAAGAGTTGGGGTTTCCTTACCTGAATTCATTCCAATCACCATTGGAGATTCGGGATGTTCCTCCTGTGCCTTCTGGTTGCTGTTCCTCTCGTCCTTCTGGCTGATGGCATCGCTGCCTTCCTTGCCCTGCTCCTTGTCCTTGCGTGCCTCGTTGGAAGGCGCAGACTGCGCATCGTGCGAGTCTCGATTCAGGACGTGGTCATCACCATGTCTGCCCTCCCAAGAAGGAGTAGAGTTTTGCTTCCCCTTGTCCATTGTAGATGTCTGGTTCTCAGCACGGTTTGGTCGACCTGCCACGAAAAACCGCACAGGGATGTACGTTGTGGTTCGCGGAACCGAAGGAAGAAGGATGCGTTGCATGATGGTGGTTTGAGCTGAAGTCGGCATTGCAGATGATAGTCTTGAAGGGCTTATTCTTAGGTTGATAATCTGAATATCTAGTCAAGGTTGATGAATACAGGTGCTCTTGTTGCTCTTGAGCTGTAACTCCAACGTCAGCGCAGTGTTGCTGTTGTTCAATGACGACTTGTTCAATGACGACACAAATGGAGCACCCAGCTCTCAAGGTCAACCGCGGCATACTTAGGTCACGACATAAAACTAAGCACATCTTGATTGGTTGATGCTTCTAGTTGAGACAACACTCGTCCTGCGCGAGCAGGAGAATTGTTGCGCATACCAGGACCATTATTGATCTGCGGCTATTCGTAGTATCGCTTTGTGGGCGAGTTACCACGGTCAACCAGTGGTGTGAGCGCTCTTGCCGTTGGTGCTTCTCGATTGATAAATTTAACACACCCATACTCGAGCACTAGCGCGTGGCTTGTCAACCAAATATAGCCGTATTGGACATACCAACCAACAGCCCTGGTCTTCGCGTCCATCGGCGAAGATGAAGCATGCGTCCATACCGGTCGAAAAACTTGAGCCTTGGTGCCAGCTCAACGGTCTTACCTTGCACGGTGTCAGAATAAGTTCAAACATCGTCTCTGAGGATGGTATCAGCAAAGGTGGAGGACTTTTGTCCGACGTGACACATGAGTCTGAAGATGTGCTGCTATCAATTCCTCAAGACCTCATTTTGAACAGAGAAGCAGTGCTGCAGTGTGCAAAGGTGGACAAGCATTTGCGACAGCTGGTCGAAACAATGGAAGACTGGGTTCAGGTAGGTACGATCAAGGTAAGCCTTTCATGTTTGTACTGAGATGTGTCTCAGAGTCCGAGAAAAGCCATCGTTCTGTTCCTGCTGTACCAGATGACTCTATCAAATCCTGATCTAGCATCAAATTCAATTGGTGTAAAAAGTCCTTTCACAGACTACTTCTGCTCCCTGCCTAAAGACGTTCCACTGCCAACTTTCCTCTCAGCTGAAGAGCGTGACTTGCTGGTAGGCACTTCTCTGTCTGATGCCGTGGAGCAGAAGTTATCTAGTTTGGAGAAGGAGTTTGATGTCCTCAGAGAGCGCACAATGTCAATCGGGTGGTGCAGTAAGGTGTGGTGGGATGAAGAGACAGGCCAGCTAACGTTCAATGACTGGCTTCTTTCTGATGCTTTGTACCGCTCTCGCGCGCTGGAGCTGCCACAAGACCTGGGGCATGCTATGGTGCCATTAGTAGATATGGCAAATCATGCTGCTGACAGCAGGTACAATGCAAGATTCGAGATCGGTGAGGACGGAAAGGTGCTTCTGCTCGTCCGCGAAGGCAAGCATATCCACGAGAAAGAAGAGATCTGCATCACCTACGGCGCTGGGGGAGCATCTGAAATGATCTTCTCCTACGGCTTCTTGGAAGAAGGCGTTCAAAGTGCACGAGAAATGTTTCTAACACTACGAGCTCCTGAGGACGACCCTTTACGCATCGCGAAGATGCATTTTGCGAAAGAAGCTCCAGGTGTGCGGCTCTTCACTGATGCGCAGGGTCAACCCAGCTGGGAGAGCGCTTTCGTTTGGTGGGCCTGTATCAACGAAGAGGATGGACTGGACTTCGAAGTTCTCCAGACCGTCGATGGTGGTAGGGAGCTGCAGGCACTGTGGCAGGGCCGGGAGCTTGAACCTGACAATCTGCAATCCGTTTTGATGGACGACCCACGCAGGGACATTTTCAAGCTGCGAGCCACCGTCATCATCCAAGAGCGAGTCGCAAAGCAGGGTGAAGAGCTAAGCATTAGTCAGGCAGCCTTCGAGGAGAATTTGTCCCGCACCCCAGAGATCAGCGAATTCACCTCTGAGACGATTCGGCGCCTTCACCAGCTGGAACTAGGTTTCCTAATGTCGAGCTACGGAACATTGGAGTCTGAGGTAAGGTCTTGTGGTTCCTTAGTTCAGTTTCTGTCGTGCAAAGTAGCCGAGCTAATTTCTATTGCGACAGAAACAAGAATTGTTGGGCTCTCGGATTGTCGCCGAGTACCTTGCAGGGAATTCAGGTGCCCATGGGTCCGAAGGACACCAGGAAGAGGATTTCTCGTAGACTCGACTGAAAGCCATCCAATTCATACACTATCAGTGTTTCATCTTTCACAGAGGGGTGCCCTTGCAACTCAGCTATCTCTGGAGTCAACGATAAGCAGCCGGACTGCGTGTACGGTATTCCCTGCGATCCGGACGGCATGGAACGTTGGAGAGACGCTGTCGTCTTCGACGATTCGATATGCATTTTATTGGTTAGCGGGCCAATGCGGCATTGTTCAGGATCCATCTTGGCGGGTGATCAAGCCACCACGCATTGCATGACCATTTTTGGGACTCGTCTTTCTACAGACATTATTTGCTTATCAGACTTTTCTCTCTCGAGCGACCGACTGTTGTTTTTTGTTGATCTTTACACAGAGTTCGTACGAAACTGGTCTTCCTTCTTTCTTCTGCGCGTGCGAGTTGTAACGAAACAAATTGACAGCTCCTGAGTGTTCGGGTACCCCGAGTGGACCAGGAGTACGCATCCCTCAGGAGATATCTCGGACGAGAGGGAAGTCATTGAAGTTTGGTACCCATCATGTGCTAGCTCGACCAGGGTTCCAAGCTTGTAAGACCCGGGGGCAAGGTCCGCTACCCAGATGCGTCACTATGCTCTACCAATCGCATAGACTTGCGGGGTCGATCTGGCTGTATAGCCAATAGCAGACCTGCCGAGTGGAGCAGCTCAAACGTTACATCTTCTTCAGGAACATCTGTATCGTGCTTGCCAGCAGTCCCTTCCCCAGATTTCCCACCAAACAGTTAAGCTAACCCCATGAATTCGGATTTCTGAGTGAGGCACGAGGACCAAAGATTATTGCATATCAAGGGAAGACTGGCGGCGCTGATCTCGCTTGGTTTACTTCTCCTGTGCTTCGCGTCTGTCGCATAGATTATTTTCCCCGAACCAGCTGAAAGCCGATACCTTGCACCTCGGGTCTAGACCTGTGGTTGACTACTCTTCGTTCTGATCTTTACCCTTCTGCCCCTCCAAGATCCAACTTGTAAAGGCATTCCACCAGGTCTTCAGAGTCTCGCAAGCACGCTGGCGCCTACCTGTGCATCACATCCCAGACCACACTGACCTTGTAAGCTGTCGACGATCGTAGACCGCAAGTCATCCGTTCGCCCGACGGCCATCGGGCCAATTCGCTTGCACAGGCAAGCAACAACGACACCCCAGCATCATGCCGGGAATATTGCCCATGAAGATGATTAAAGTAGGTACGAGCAACCAGAGTCGCATAGCACAAGCATGCGATCGATGCCGGAGCAAGAAGATCAGATGTGATGGAGTGAGGCCCTGTTGCTCGCAATGCTCAAACGTTGGCTTTGAGTGCAAGACAAGCGACAAGCTGAGCCGGAGAGCATTTCCAAGAGGCTATACGGAGTCCCTAGAGGACAGAGTACGAGGGTTGGAAGCAGAAATCAGAGAGCTGAAAGACTTGCTCGACGAGAAAGATGAGAAGATTGATATGCTGTCTCGCATACATAACTTCGCGCCTGTGCGAAAGCAATCGGCCTCATTATCACCAATCCAGTCCTCACAACTTAAATCCGACACAGTATCAGCACAAGAAGAGGTCCTCCACGTCGAAATGCCGGCTCCAGTGCAGCCAGCCACAACCTCCGCGGGCGGCACGACCACGTCAGCCTTGATCCAAGCCTTCGATAGCAAGATGCAAGACCAAGGACGGGCGTGTCCGCCGATTGTCGCTTCCGCCTTCCTTGCCCCTCCTCAAGCTCAGGCCAGATCTCCTGGACTTAGCAACACCTCCATTGCTCCCCCGCGAGTGTTATCTGACCAATATATCAGTATTTAGCACCCTTCCCTTAGACCACGCGCGTTACTGACAGCCCCTTCTAGACCTTTTCTTCCAAGAATGGCAACCGCTGCTGCCTATCCTACACCGTCAAACGTTCTTGCGACTCTACGAGCAATTCCTTGCGGAACCTAATGCTCGGGCTTTGCAAGGTAACAAGCTTGCCGTAGCGCAGCTGTTCTTGATCTTCGAGATCGCCGCTCACTCCTCTTCGTCAAAGACGCGGCCGAACACGACGGGGTACGAACTGGCATGGCGCAAAGCTCTTTCCACCACACCGTCCGCTCCAACGCTCCCACTTCTGCAATGCCACGTCCTTGCACAACTTTGCTATTTGCTCAAAGCCGATTATCCTCACCTGTTACGGCATCGAGGGTATGCCGTCAGCATCTGTCACCAGCTTAGTCTTCATCAAGGCCACAAACTTCACGGCCTCCCAGCGTTCGAAGCAGAGTCAAGGAAAAAGGTATTTTGGTGCCAATATGTTCTTGACAAGTAAGCCGTCCAATGCCCCCATTCCTGCCCCTCCTCTCACATGGTCCAGGTTCGCTTCAGCAACCACCGGCATGCCGATGCTTCTGCGCGATTGTGATATCACAGCCGAATACCCTGTTGATGTTGACGACGAGAATATCAACGAGCACGGTCTGTCACCGGCTCTTCCGGGCGAAAAGACAAAAATCTCCAGTGCTCTGGCACTTTTCAGGATGTCGAGAATCCTTGCAAAGACACTTGAACACCTTTACCCTGCTAGCGCATCCTACTCGATTTCGTTGAAGAAATTGCATTCTCTGTCAGACGAGCTTGACCAGTGGCACGAAGAGCTGCCAGACCATCTGCGTCTCCGGTTCTGCAACGACAAGCCTGCCACAAATCTCGTTAGTGACCGATCACCGCTTCTGGTAAGTGCTCTGTATATCCAAATGCTGTTCGCCGCTGACTGCTTAGTCCCTTGCATACTTTCATACTCGAAGTCTGATCCACCGTCCTCTGCTCTGCCATGGCTCCGGTAGTGCCGCCTCTGCGGCAACAATTGTCCTTGCCACGGCTGCGAAACACATCCTTCAGATTATCGACCTGCTCGACGAAAGATGCATGAACTATACCTTTCCTGTCCACAAGCAGGACATTCTCATGAATGCAGGCTTCTCGATCTTGTGGCAATGTGTTGACCTTGAGGAGGACAGCAAGCTTGTAAAGGATAACCAAAAGTCATTGAGCTTGTCCCTAGCAAAGGTGGCAAAGGAGAATGTGCCTGCTGCTACTGAGTTTCAGAAGATTGCGGGAGCGTTTGTGATTGTTGGAAACCCTCGCACGTTACAGCCAAAGTACATCCCAGTCGATACACAAGCGGCCAAATTCTTGAGCTCCATGCCAGCTCCTGCTAATAACAACAAACAGAAGTCGACAAAGGAGCACCTTCAAGCCATCGCATCGCGCTTCTCGAGCTTCGGTTCGAGAGATACACATAGCGATGAGTCTCAGAAGCGCAGGACCATATTGTCTCAACCAGGTTCCACACAGTCTCATCCAAGCCCGTACCATAGAACAAACAGTGCAACCAGCCTGGTCTCGACACAATCTGCCCCACTTATGAGTGTGTCAACACCATCGCCTCGCACCACCGTCCCGGGGCATAGAGCAATCGCGCCTGCTGCATCGGCGGTCAATCTGGATTACTTCCCGTTGGAAGGACCCTATCAGCACCCCACTCAAAATTCGTCCTCGACGATGCTACCGCCCAAGAAGACGTCTGCGCCGGCTAGCAACGATGGCTGGGAACAATTCGGCCACGACTTCGACAGCACTCCACCAGTACTGTACACGGTTCCGCCAGGTGCTTTGAACAAGACTACGTCAAATCCTGAGACTCTTGACTGGACTGGTGACCTGTGGGGCCTTGGCGGCTTTCAGGCCGAGAGAGCTCCTGTTCCACAAAGCCTATTGAGCTTTTCGGAGGAGAGTCTGACCAGTGCTGATGATTTTCTGTTCAGCGCACCTAGTAGCCACAATGGCTCCATGTCCACAAACGACGGTGTCGACGTGGGCAGCGGCGAAGAAGCCTTTAAGGGAATCATGATGCCTTCGCATATCGAGGATGAGCTGGACTTCTCTCCTGTAGGCGGGGCGTGATTGCGAGAGTGATTGATAGTTATAGTAATATAGCAATGACTGATGAGGCGGAAAGCCAACAGGCTACGGCTGGAAGATACCCGATAAGATGCATAGAGAAATGTTAGCGCAGGCTATTTCAGATTCTGGGAATGATTAGTTATACGAGGGTTACGGATAGGAAATCATGCACTTTAATTATTCCCTTGAAATTGGGCTCCTCAATCATAACCCGGTCATTTTCAAGGTAGAACATACTACCGGCGACCACATGCATGTCGTACCGGCTCTTGTTTTCCCTTGTACGGTGCCCAGGAAATCGGCAGCAAATCATGAGCGATGCCCCCGGAAGATACCCCATGGGGAAGGACGTACGTAGCCGCGAACGATGAACTTGAGTTCCAGGTCAAACCAGGGCAACCAGTACTTCGGTCCGTGTTGTAGCTGTGCTGTGCCATGAACCTATCTTCATGGCACAACGTTTTCAGGATGAGGGGTCCCGCCGGGGCTCTTCTTTCGGCTACGAGGATCGTGTTTCCAATGGGGTCAGCGATGTAGTGTATTGCACTTACGAGGCAGGTAGGCAGGCATTACACTTCATTACGGCAGCTGGTTCACCGTAATGAGGAAGCACCTTCGACAGCCAATCGTTACCCGGCTTTGGATACGGGAGTTTAGCGCGATTGTCGACAAATTGTCCTTGGATGATTGGTCAAGGGCAGAGGAACAGAGCCAGTAACCTCCAAACTGGTGCTTCATGGGTAGTTCCTAACGCTAGAGTATGTACCGTATTGTGCTTTGGCTTCACTGCAGTAGGTAGCACTAATCCAACTTCGACCGAGACATCGTTCCTCGGCAGTGTATACTGACTGTTAGCCAAGACGACCTTACAACTTGCGTTCGCCTTGCTGTTGGTGGGTAGGACTCTCCGTTGTACTGGATTTGCATGTCACTCCGAAAATTCTCCGTCGAAGTCGTGCAACAACGTCGAGCAACGTCTGCAACACTTGTTTTTGTGTAATTCATCGACAATTGCACAACAATGCTGTAGGAACTGGCGGTCAAACCAGAAGTCCTAGGGTAACAGTTGACACAGGTGATGCTTTTGGTGAAGGGGAGCGTGGCGTCGTGACTATCCCTGATGGACTGCGTCCCGCCGTCCAGGGCGGACCGTCGAAAATCGATACCCATCATGCCGGTACTTTGGTTCTTCGCGATAAGAAGGTCTTGTGGCTACTCGGACTACAGGGCTGCTACAATGAACAATGCTCGTTTGTGGTACATATGACCATGCCGATACCGATGCTGGTTATGCAGGGACCGTTATCCACAGCCGACCGAGGGGGTGGCTTCATACAGTGGCAGTCAGCGAACAGCTTGAGTATTGCCAACTACTCTTACAGTGGAGCATGCGGGACGATGTCTAATAGTGAGGCTAGATGAGCACAGCTGTCACGCGATACGCTTACAAGACAACGTACTTAGTCCATTTGACGCAGAAACTTGATGGAGAGGAAACCTCGGATTGATTCACCCTCTCCCTCTTGAGCCATGACTGGGTAAGCAAGGTGAGAGCTGTCCGAGGCTCAAACACTGGAACATGATATGCGCTGTAGCACGGTCGCTGGTGCCAGTATCGCATGCTCACAGTACCCAACATGATACAGGAGCATAGGAGGGGAACAGGGGTACACATATGGCATTCCTCTCGTATGAATCCGCTCCGCGCTAACAGACGAGTCATTACAGCACAGACAGCGCAATCATGAGCTTTAGAGGGTGGCTTCTGGGATATCTTTGAGCGAACCGCAATTCGTGGCAGACAAAAAGCATCACCCAGACGGGACGGCAGTGCCGAGAGTATCGGTGCGCGTTCCCTTGTACCAAAGTGAAGGTTTTGCACTGGCCATTACCATCACCTGCCTTGTCACTGCAGCAAAGCTGTCAACACTTCTGTCTGCAAGGTCCACATTGTCACCCACATCGTGGATGGAATATATCTCTCCTCTTCAAACTTTACTTTAGCCAACAACTTTCTTTCCTTCAAGTATCACCGATCTACTACTTTCGTCTTTCAATTGATCGAGATCTGCCGCACACTGCGCTTACGTTGACGACTTGGTAATCCATTCACGTGGATAGAACCGTACGGTCTCACGGCGAACTGATTGGCACGCACTCCTTCGGCTTTGAAATCCCCTTGGCTCATATCAAGCAGTAGGTCAAAGAACACCAGTGCACGGACTACTACATCGGGCCTGTGCGAGCTGGAGTCAGCGAGGAGAAGGAATGAGTGATGATGGCGGCGAAGATGCTTGAATGGAATGCGGTGGCGAAATAGTAATACAGTGAAGTACTAGTCGTTTCCTAAGTGCGTTTTAGTACGCGCTCGAAGAACCTTAGGGCTGACTACCAATGATAGAGAATGCATAGTTGAGACAGAAAGCCTTGTGATCTGGTGATGAGTTGCCTGAAGCTGCTTCTTTGCTTGATATTGTGTGTGGTTGCAATACCAATGTCATGCGCTCTACTAGAACAGGTCTCTACATTCATTGGTGCTCACACGTAATCACGAATCCCTCAACATTCCTGATTGAATCGTGATAAATCAGAAAGGTGAAGGTACTGCCTGCACTGTATGCTTTTTCGAGCCATTGAAATGCGTTTGTACTGGAGTGGTGCTACTGCTAAAGTCTGTCGTCTTCACAGGTCACACACCCCTGTCTCTTGATGCAAGACGAGGCCAATGGATCCAACAACTCACTATCTGCCAAAGCCAAACCACCCTCGTTTCTTTGGCGCCTCTTCTGTCTTGACTTCCTGCGCAGATTGTTGTTCGGGAGCTGGTGCAGTTGACTTGGTCTCTTGGTTCTTTCCAAGGTATTGGATATATTCCCAGGCAAGGTCGAAAAACAGCGGCTGCATTGGTATTGATTGCAGTTTTGGAGGGTAGTTGACTATGTTCTTGAGGTCGACATTGTCGTCGTATTGGTTGAGCTGGAGTCGTTCGAGGAGCGGAGCCTTGTATGGATTGCCGGCGGCATCCTTTTCGGATGATGCAGAAGTACTCTTGAGGTCCGCTAGAGCACGGTACTGCAATGCTAAAGATGCTAGATGAGTTTGCAGAGTTTCGAGCTGGGATTGAGTAACATTCAAACCTCTAGCAGCCGATGGATCTGTTGTTGAAGCTTTTGCATGCTGACCTAGCTCTTGAGAGCGTGCAAAAAGAGCCAAAGCATTGCCGATGTGACCATTGATCGCATGTGACCGACCAACAGCTAAGCACTTCAAAGCTCTGAAGTAGGCTCGTTTGCCGTCCAGCTCCTCGACGAAGGTGGTGTCAGCCATGACACCAGGCAGCTGTTTGACGGCGTCCAGGTTCTGCAGGATCGAATCGTAAAGAGCAACTCTTTCGCGTAGTCGTGCAAGCTTTCTACCCGTCGGCTCGTCCTTGACTGAGCGTTCCTTTCCATCTTTTCGAGGCTTCTGGTTTTGCCTCGATCTTGCTGGCTCAAAGGTGAGACCATCCTGGTCGCCACACAGTACGCGGTTTCGACCAACTCTCCATTCAACCACACCATAGTTGACGGCAGTCCTTGTGATTTGCAACCCTTGTATGCGTGGGTCACCTTGGTCGACACCTTCAGCAACAAGCTCATCAATAGCAGTCTTTGTGGCATTGGCAGCGTTTTGACGAGCGTCGATGATGTCGTCGTAAGCTGCGGCCAGATCTTTCGCCGTTGTCTTTCCATCCTTGAAGGATGCGACTTTATCCCCAAGAGCATCCTCCTTAAGTTTTGCGGTTGCTAGGGCTTGAGAAATGGAAGCATCCTCGAGCTTCACTGTACGGCCGCGCCACTCGATGTTGGCAGGAAGGTCACCTGCACCTTCTGCTTGAGCAGCCGCTTTCTCCGCCGTGGTTTGGAAAGCGGTGATATCGACATCTGCTATCTGCTGACGAGCCTCGGTCTCAGATGGGGGAAAGTGTTCGATTGAAATGTCGGAAATAGCCTTGGTCCTGGGCAGTTTCTCTTGGTATGCAGCATATCGAATGCTGGGGTCGATGGTGCCCTCGAGGAGGTCTTGGTAGAGGTCTGTCCCTGACTGATTGGCCAAAGCAGTGTAGACGAGTCTGACGAAGGAATAGTTCTGTATGCACGAGGCCCATCTGTTACGCTCAAAGTCGAGACCACCCTTGAGCAGGGAGAGGTAGGCTTTGGCTTCTAAGATATCCTGGCTTGTAGCGCCGGTTGTGGACTGGTCCTGTAGGGCTTCGATCAGGTTGGTCGCATATGTGATGGCTCGTCGACACCGGGAGACTATCTGGCGCTTGGTAGAACCTTGCATCGGTCTCTGCATGTTCTCTGGCGACTGAGAGGACTTCATGTGCATAGCGTCGGCCCATGCTCTTTCGGCACTGGCCAGCAGTAACTGCACCCATCTGAAGTGGTTAGCAATGGCACCAAGTAGCGGGCATTTCGCCTACTGCGTGTTCTTGGCGACATCCTGAGCGGTCACTGGCGACCTCTGGGTATACTTCTTGCCTCTGGGAGTGGTCGCGCCCAGCCTCTTGCGGATGGTATGAATTCGACGAGTGGCTTGTGCGTGGTAATTGTTGTAATCACCTCCAATGAGGGCGCGATCTCGCTCCGAGACGATGCTCTTTGTAATGTTCATCGTGTCGAGATAGACAGCTTTTCTTCCTTCCGGCGTGTGAACATGGACTGCCAGTACATCAGTACATGTGTCAGTATGGTGGAAGGTGGGGAACACGAAGGGCAAGAGGGCAAGTGCGGTCTGTCCGAAAAGGGAAGGTACGGTCGTGGTCGGTCAGTCGCAGTTTCCGCAGCAGAAAGTTTCCGAATCATTATGTCGTCGCATCACCATTCCACCCTAACTTGCCATCGCCATCGTGGTGCCACGCCTTCGAGAGAGCTTTGTCTTTCCTCCACATTCGCTTCTTTCGCCGTCAATGCACTCTACAAGCTACATCCAGCATTCATGACCACGAACGCGTGCTGCATAGCTCCTCGTTATCAGACCACCTCCCCGTTGCACGCCACTAGCAGTACTTGCCTCGGGGCATGCTAGAGCGTGTTCCTGCTACAGCAGAGTCGGCAGCCAACCTCTTCTTGAGAAGCTTCGAGAGGCCTTGTCGTTCGACTCGGGTCCTTGATCCCAAGTTCTGGCGCCATGGAGTCGACGACCTCGATACCCCAGCCTGGTGGCCATCGTACCTACAGCAAGTCAGGCAGATTCCACACACCCGCCCTCCGCTCACTGAGGTGTCGACCGTGAACAGATGGAGCAGTAGAAGCACTTCTAGTGGCAAAGACGTGCGAGCACGCCCGCACCACCTCCCTACACCTGGTGCAAGGCCTTTCACTGTCTCTGCCTCGTCACCGCAGCAAAGCCAGACTCAGCGCAAAGTCTACGACGTCTTTGAACTGGAAGAGGATGACCACGAGAGTGCTGCCCGACAGGTCGATGTCGAACTGGCGCCTTCAGAGAACGTATGGGCCAAGCGCAGGAAGGAGAGGCAGCAGCAGCAACAGCATGATGATGAGTTTGACCAAGATCTTGTGGCATCTCTGCCCTTTGACTCCGACACGCCTCGACAGGGGCCAGCTCACGCCCGCATATCCCAGCAGACCACAAAGCAAACAGCCGATGTCGAGCATGTCGAACCGTTTGCCTCTGTAGCACCTCTCAAGCCCGACGACCCCCCCTCACAAGTGCCGAAAAGCAAGAAACACGCGAAGAGAAAGAGACTCAGTGAGATTCTCAATTTGTCTGATCGCAACCACAAGGCCTTCAATGAGTTGCTAGAAAAGCAAGACGATATCAGCGCAGCCGACTTTAATCGAGCCTGGCGTCTGTTCATCGCCTTGGACATTCAAGAGAAGGTGGCACCCTACATGTTTAAATTCCTAACTCGATCCTCCCACTCGTCTGATCTTCCACGCGCTCTCGAAGCTTTTCGCCTTATACCTCGGGATGAGAGGTATCCATCACACTATCGCGCCGCCATTCGCCTTGAACAGAAACGCTATCAACATCATGGCGCCATGAATCTAGCCTTTGAAGCCACGATAAAAGGCTTCAATCTGCTACCTGAACTACTTGCGTACTTCGTGCAGAACTTGCTATGGAATTCAGTTGCTGAGCTACTCCACCGCAATAAGACCGCCGACCGTGACATGGCAGCTTTTGCTCCGGAACCACGAAACAATCCAAGGGGGGAACTGTCTTCTCCTGACGAGCTCCTCAAGAGTTGTGAAAACGTTACGGACCTGCACCTGAAAGTGCTATCCCTTGCAGACCGCTTAAGATCAAGCCATGCTGAACTTATTGAGCACAAAGACCTTCTAGATGCTTTCTTCAAGCGCCTTACCGCCTTGTGTGTGCAAAGTCCCGTTTGTATACACTCCTTTGCTGCATCAGGCCTTCTGGCGCTCTTCGACCTACAGAACGAGTTTGGCGACCTGCAGCTGCACGAAAAGGCGCTGCATACTCTACTACATCTCCCCAACCGAGAAGCCAAAGTCGATATCGCGCTTACGACATACCGAAACTTCAGGTGGAATAGACCACATGCTAAAGTGCCGAAATGGATGCTTGGAGGGCTGATTGGCCTTTGCTCCGACGCGAACTATTCCCTGGATATCTACAAGTATCTGCTTGATGAGTTCGAGATCATTCATGGGTTACCTGACGAGGCAGCCTATCAGCGCGTCCTCACTAGCTGCGCACGCCAGGGCAACACGGACGCCGTGGATCGTGTCTTTGCACAGTATCGTCATCACTATCGCAAGATTCGAAATATTACATGGCTCAGCCCATTGATCTATTGCCATGCTGTAATAGGCGATGTCGCCAACGCTAGGAAGCAGTTCGCTAGAATCAAGAACGAATTTGGACTTGACCCAAACGAGACATGCTGGCACATGCTTTTACTGGCTCATGTGCGCTCTACTGACGAGGTGTCGGCCTTTGATGTCTTCGAAGAAATGCGCGAGGCAGGAATACGTCCAGGCAACTACGCATATGGCACTTTGCTTGCGGTCTGTGCTACGCATGGTGATACAGAAACGGCTTTGGAGCTCCTGGCCAATGCTCGCGACGACGGCTTGCAGATATCGGTGCCTATGGTCAACACTATGGTTGAGATCTACCTCTCTCACAACGATGTCCAGGCTGCAATGCGGTTTGCGATCTCCATCTCCGAATCAGAGCCCGACGAATCGTTGACGCGCCTGTGGAACTCTTTTATCCGGTATTTTGCTGCTAAAGGGGATGTTCCTGGTCTGATGAAAGCTCGCAGCCTTATGTCGGAATACAAAGTCAAGGCAGATGAGATGACTTATGCCGCTCTCATGTCAGCTCTGACATTGATGCGAAAAACGTCCGAAGCTGTCACTCTGCTTCAGGACATGCATCACAAACAAGGGCTTAGAGTCACCCCTTTCCACTACTCGATAGTCTTGCACGGATTCGTCATGGAACACAATCGCGACATGGTTGTTGTTATTGCTAACGAAATGAGGCAGCGCTTCCCCAACCTGAGTCCTAGCGCCAACCGTGCTCTTTTACTGCTTCAATCTCAGCGAGACGAATACGCGAAGGGGAAGAACATTCATAGCGTAGAACTGGTTGCATCTATCTTGGAAGGTCTATATGCATCCAACGGCACAACTCCTCACTTCGATCAGTCGTTCGGTAAACCTCAGAAAAGTTCGGCTGTGGCATCTACATATTTTGAAACTGTCATAGAGTCAATGATCCGGGGTGGATCCTACGATCAAGCTTCCCAGCTTCTAGATCACCTGGAAACCACCATGACAGAAGGGGGAACTATTGATTCATCACCATCGATGAAGTTTCTACTGGCGAGAATGGATATTGCCATTGCTCGTGGCGACCATTCAGCGTTACGTTCTGTTTGGACTCGACTCTTCAACTATGCTTCGGGACAGGCCAAGCCAATCCCCGTCATTCGGAAGCAGCGAAAAAGTTTAACGTCTGAGACGGAAAGTACGAATGTCAAAGGGCCATTGGCAGATACTGCACCTCATGATGTTTCCCAAGCCAAGAAGTCACCAATTCTCAGAGCGTGGCGTATCATGCTCAGCAAGCCACTCAATCGGTACATAGAAGCCATGGCGCATCAAAATCGTTTGGATGAGATGATTGGTTTCATCAAGGGCAGATTCAGGACTGCTGGCTTCAAACTTACCGGCCCAAACTGGAACAAATACATACAAGTTCTTTGTCAGTCTCGTGGCGCCAACCACCATGCACAAGCGTTTGCCATGACAGAAACGCTGATGCTAAACCGCGCACAGTCCTGGAAATTGCTCCAGCGTGGTCTTCTGAGACAAAAGAACACGTCCTATATGTTCAAGGCCATTGGAGAGCACAAGCGGCCCTTGCTCCACAAAGAGACTTCCTACAGTGTCGCTAAACGTCTGGATGTCATGCGTGTCGATCCAAGACGTATCATTCCCACCTACACGACCATGGTTCACTTGAGCTCTGTTCTAGCTCACTCGGCACGTGAGGCCGAGAATGGTTCTCCTTCCGAGCTCGAACTGATCAGTCAGCTCGCACCAGACACTAAAAAGTTTCTTCAGAAGATGCCACATATCAAGGACCATCTTCAGGGTCAACTTCTGCGTGGTCTTGAGAAGGGCAGTGACCCCAAACCACGTCCAAGATCTGAGCAATCGATTCGTGACAAGGTACATGTTAGCGGCATCTTAGGGAGCAAATCTCCACTTGACCATCTGCCGGCAGAATTTCTCGATGACATTGAGGCTATAGGAAAGCCCAGAGATGACATCCGGGCTCTCCTGAAGAGGACTGTTACTCCAGCGAAATTCTCTCGTCGTGATGAGCAAGATATCCAGCTTGGTGAAAAGTTTTTTGGCCAGATTGCACGAGACCCTATTGTGCTAGCCGGCAAAGGCCGATACGAAACGCAACAAGAGAAGGATTTCCGTGTCAAACAGCAAAAGAAGGAGAAGCTCAAGCAAGTACAAGCTTTACGTGAAGACCTAAGACAAAGACAGCTTACAGGTGAGGTTTACCGGCGCGATCTTGGCTCAACAGCTGGTGATACTTCGCAAGAAGGTTCTATCTACTCCGACAGCTTGATCTCGCCACCCTCAGCGGCCCCATCACTGCTTCCCCTACCAATGCTGAAGCCCCGTAACACGCAAGACTCACAGCGGGAGAGACCATTGCAGGAGACCTTGGAAGAACTACCGGTGCGGGAGCAAGTCAGAATTTTGACAAAGGTTGGCAAAGCGACTACCGCAAACCGGGTGTTGTCTGGCAAACCATCCACTCCGGGGCGAGCCATTCCATACGCCGAGCGCCGACGCGTACGTAAACTTCGAGCCATGAAGCAACGTCAAGAAGCTCGTCGCCTCTTGGATCAACTAGGCCGAGAGAATGTCTCTGATCGTGCACTTCAACCGCGAACCGTTGCTGGTCGTCGGAGACTACTTATCGAACAAGCACAACGCCGGCGTCGGGCATATTTACGTTATGAAGCAGACATCAAGGCTGGAAGACGAATGCAACCACTTCCTAAAACTCTTCGTGGTTATTGGAACCGGTACCTCGACAGAGGTCCTCCCGAAGTTCGCTTCGTCGCAGACCTTAATCGTCATCCACACAGGCATCTCATCAGGCGTGGTCGATTAGTGGAAAGGCGACGGCCAGCAGTGGCACCAGTCGACCTGGAGAAGAGAAAGTTCAAGGTTGATACAAAGAGATCGAGAAGAGACATCAAACGGAAGGACATAATTGCTATTCGTCGGGCGAGGAGAGGGCTACCGCCTTCTAAGCCCAAAGATGCCAAACCTCTCGCGATTGGTACGAGGCCCAAACACGAACCAATGGCTGTCGGAGATGCTTATATACCCTTCGTGTAAGGGAGAGGTGCTAGTGATTCAGACAGCAATATCTATAGTGTATATATTAAGCAACACCTCTTGTGCTTTACCGTTTAGCGTGTACACTACTAGTATCCTGTTCTCAGGTTGCTAAGAGATAGTGGCTAACGACTGCCTATGTGCCCGCGATCAAGTTTATTGCAAGATTTGAGTTGTGTGATTTATTCGTGACATCGCAGACAGTTCTCGTGTGCCTTAACATCCTCCTACTTCACTGGTCATGTCCAGAACACTCGATCCCCTCCCGACATGATCAAGGCATCTAGTGGAGACTGCAGTCGGAGCCAGAGGAAAGAGATAGAGTCAGCATAGAATCGAACGAACAGTATTTGCCACGTGATCGCAAATAACTGGCAAAGCTGATGCCGGTTGATTGATGCCGGTAGAGGCTGTAAGCATCACCGATGCATCTCTATAGATTGTGTCTGTCCTCACCGCACGCCAGCAGATACCTGCATCATTAAGGCCTTTGCCTCGAACCGCACCTTAGGAGATATCAGATCCCCAGCGTTGCGGACGGCCCTCACCTCTGCTGCTTTTGTCTCTGCAAGGAAGCGCATCCGCTCATCGACATCCTCCTGCCTCTGCTTTTCCGCATCCTGCGGATCCACGCTTGCCCTTCTGTTGCTGCCGTTGTACTTCTCCATCTCTGTGTTTCTTGCGTCCATCGTCTTCTCTAGCACAGCCGACATACTGCTTAGTACCTTCACTGTCGCCTTCGCAAGCGGTAGTTCTGTCGCTGCGACCTGGTCATCAGACGCCCAACCACGATTTCTCAATGTTCCCGCGCTGTTGCACGCCTCCCGTAGCCTTGCGACCATAAGGCCAGCAAACATGTCGCCTGTGCCGCTGAAGTAGCAGTCTAGGACTGGCACTTCGACAACAAAGCAGCGGGCTGAACCGTCGCTTTTCTTCTCTGAGCCAACCACACACAGAACTCCGTCTTGCTGTTTACCTTTTATTCTAACACTAGTGGCAACAACCATTCGCACGTTGTCCCGGTGATGTAATACCTCGATCGCTTCCCTCACCTTCTCCAGGCTGGCTTCGTAGTTGTCACCTGTCGGACGTCTTTCTAGCTCTCCTCCATCCTGATCGGATCCTCCACCAGCCAGATGGACACCAGAGATCAGCTCTAACTCAAACCCATTTGGCACAACCAAGTCTGGCCCCTCCATACCACCACTGACGGCTTTTTTGTACCCTTTCACCATTTCCTCACTCACATACAGCCGCCCCTGATCTCCCATTACAGGGTCTAACACCCAAAAGAAAGAGCCAGGGTTCATAGTTTCTCTCTTCAGCTTCAAATCTCGCGCGATCTTTACCACTTGCTTCAGAGCGTCGGCAGAGGGTATATAACCTGACAGCAACACGTCAAAATCGAGCAGGCTGGATTGCGATAGACCTTCGTAGAGTGTAGATATCAACTCTGGGGTCGTCTTCTCGCCTTTCCATTGTTTATAGCCGGTGTGGTTAGAGAAGTTGACAGTATTTATGGCTGAGACGTCGAGGCCAAGAGCTTGCATACAGAACGTAGCCATTGTGTTGCCGACATAGCTGGAAAGATGTGATGTCAGTGCTATTACTGGGAGGAGAACGATAAAAACCCATGGTTCGGAGCCAAGAGCAAGCTCTTCAAGTAGAGAAAGGGAAAGGAGGAGAATGGCTGCAGGGCTGAGAGATGCCGGTTCACTGAAGCTCCCACCATGGTCGTCGTACTCGAGACTACCGTGGTTCCACAACGGCTTCTATGTTGACAACACATCTTACCAGAAGACCCAAGACATTAAAAGAGAAACGAGAATGGCCACCTACCCGTAGACAACATGGCTCGCTATTGCCAAGACCTTCGTCTCGGGCACAGGATTGTTGTTTTGGTCAACCTCGTTTGAGTCTGCCATTTCTTGAGGTGATTGAGTGACTTCGTGAGCGAAGCAGGAAGAGCAAAATGGTGGTGGTCTGCTGGTTCTGAATTCGCTCGGCAGATGCTAGGGATGATAGTGAATTAGCCTCGATTGCCTACACTATAACTGTTGTGCTTGTCTTTGGTGTCGTCTATTACTGCTCTGTGAGTTTTGACTTTGCCCTTGAATGCTCTTCTATAGTCGATGTCCGTCCAGGGCGTGAAATATTGTTACTCAGAACTCTCCTCGAGTTATTCTTCTGAGGTGCGCTGATTCGTAGAAGGAAGGTATGACGTAATATCTATTACGATAAGCAAGTACGATAAAGGAGGTTGTTTGGAAGGCACAAATCAGGAAGGAGCGCATCTTGATTTTCTGATGCGCAACAACTCCATCGTATCTTCAATGATACCATGTCATCTGTATCATTGCCCGCTTGCTTGTCTACGCACAAAATCACTCTACTACACTCTGGACAGTTCCATCATGCTCGGACAAATCTCTTACACGTTCGTGGTCCAGGCATTGACCGCCAAACGTTGAACTCTCTCGGCCTCTCACAGTGATGCTATAATCCGTGCCCAAGTCTTTCGTCGGCCGCATCGTACCAGACGGGTGTATCGTCGTGCATCGCAATGTCAGTCAGCGCTTACTCATCGTCACCAATCTGCAATTTGTTAGAAGATGGTAACTCGGTTAGTCTTCGGTAACGCACCTTGGGGGCTAAATAGAATCGCAAATGACTGCTCCCCGAAAGACCGTACTCGACTAGCAACGGCACTTCCTGTGACAGACACAGCTTGACCTTCGTAGCAAGACCGGAAGCTTTGCAGAAGTTGACGAGGTACTTGAGCGAGAAAGTAAGCGATACTGGCTCAACCAGCTGTATCGAGACGTCCTGGTCTGGCTTGTCGACGTTCGTATGTTGTCGAACCGTGACTGAACCACTGCCGATATCGCCCTGACATGAGAATCTTACTCCGTCTTTTGATGCTTCGATGGATACTACTCTGCGTCAAAATGTTGCTCTTGTGGTTGTCCTCGGGGAGAACAGGGGTGACGTACCGGATTCAGACATAGCAATCAGATCCCTACAAATTCTTTGAAACTCTGCAGCAGGCATCTCAATTGTGGCCGCATATTCTGTGTCCGGGATTCCCAAGTGTTCCTGATCGATGTCCATCAACTTGATGTCATATTCACTCAGTCTATCGCTTTCCGAACTCTCAAACACAAGATTAACAACATCTGGCGCATCTTCTGCCTTCAGTGTAAGGATATCCTCGTTCTGTGCGGCGCGCAGGACCTTGGTGAGGGATGTAAGGTTGATGCCCAGGGCAATGTTTCGGTCGCAGCGGAAGGGGGAAAACATCTCGGCTTTGAGCATCATAGAAACGAGGGCAACGTGGGAATTGTCCATTGCTTGCAAGGCGATGCCGGAGTCATTGCAGTCGAAGTTGCAGTCTTGTACTAGATCTTTGATAGCGTCGACAACCTGGATGATGGTTAGAACAGAACGGCTGTTTGGCTGCTTCGTGAAGCACACACCTTCTTCAGCATAGCTGCCTGTTCGAGACGTGCTTCCAGCACTGCCGACTGTTAGCATTTTCGTCCAATACTCCGAGGACGCGGGTACAGACTATTGACGGTATAGCGTGACAGTAAGATGAAGAGTATCGAGTTAAGAGGTGATCAAGGCGTGTGTCTTCGTTGTTAGAACAAGCGATGGGCAAAGTCTGGCAACGGACAGAAGATGTAGTCTAGGTAGCAATTGAGGGTAGAAACTAATTTACGCGTGTAATAAATGCCAGCGCGTCTCGCGTAGTGCCCCACATTTCGAGCGGCCTACACGTCAAATATGAGGCTGGCTAGAACTATTAGTCTACCAACACACCAGCTACCAGTGCGCCGGATCAGGAACTTCATTTTGAGCTGTGGCGGCAATGCTGCTAAGCGGGAAAGGAAGCCGTGGGGTGATCTCTTTTTTGGAGTTATGGTAGAAACCTAACGGTACTGGGTTGCTAATGCCACGAATCTGCCAGCTTCGGCAGTAAGAGGTGCAATTCTATCGCTAATCCTACCTACACAGGTATGAAATTGTGGGAGGGCCGCTGATGGCCTCCCAAACCACCGTACTCCTGGACAATGCTGATTGTCCTGCAACGTGTTGCTGCCGTGAGTCCACGTGACGCTTCTTGAACATCTGGCTAATCATTCTTCTATGACAGCGTCCTCGATCTGAGGGGGAACGATGCCGTCACTGTTGGATTTCTTCAGGGCATTTTCATATTCCCTTTGCATGCCATACTGAACAGCCTCAAGCACGTTCTGTACCGTCTGTCTTGGCTTGTATCTTGGCTCAGTCCCTGGTTGATAGACGCCAGTCTCGACCAGGATACTGTGCCAGTCGCACGTCGATCGATCTGACTCGTTGAACTCATTTGTGCCTCGAATGTCAGATTCTGGTGTGTCACCCACGAAGTAGACCGTGTCCGGCGGCTGGTTGATGCCGTGAATGTCTTTCCTCCATTGCTGCAGCAGTCGTGTAGCGAAATCAAACGTGCCCATCTGGGGTTTGCCAAAAGCAACAGTCTTCAGCTCTTTGCCGGCAATGGCCTTGAACATGGCTTCGAGAGATGCTCGTAGGGCGCCCATGCCGATCCGCGAGAAGGCGTGTGATGTAGCCCAAATGACGTCGTTGTGTGCGAAGAAGACGGGCGGTCCCTCATCGAACGTCTCTGACCTAGTGCCCAGTCGTCCGTTCTTTGACATACACACGTCGAGGATAATTTGTTGGTCTCCAGCCCAGTCTCTTGAATCAGCGAACACGAAAACGGCTTCGATCTCGATCTCGCCATAATTACGCTTGACTGAGTGATTCAACTCGTCCTCAGTAAGCTTTCTGAAGGGTGTGGTATGTGTGTTGTCTTTGATGATATCGCCTGGTGTAATCACATCTTTGAAGCCATAGCCTTGAGCTACTTGTCTGCACTTGTCCCCATCTCCTCCAACGACCAGAACAGTCTTGTACTTCGAGGCAAGTTCTCGCATTGGGGTGTGACCGCAGATGAATTGACCAGGTGAGACTTCAAGCTGCAGTTGGTTGGAGAGTTGGATGCATCGTTCTTCTTCGGTTTTGCCTCCACCATTCGTTACGAAAATGTATGGGCTAGAATTTGTTAGTGCTAGACCGAGCAGCACTTTCAGCTTGCTTACACTTTGACGTTGTAGGTGTTCTGTCCATTAAGCATCTTCATTGCCTGAATTGCTTCAGGGATGACTTCTCCGCCACGAATAAGAACGCCATCGATATCAAAGGCAAATGCGAACTTGTCGGTTATTGGCTGTCCTCCTTCTGCAGGTGTGGTGGGGCCTGTTTCTGGAGGGGACTCGTCTTCGCCGTCTGCCAGATGGTATTTGGCCATCTCCATGGACAGAGCCGTGTCGTGAGCATCACTGGGCTGCTCCAGAAACTGTGGAGGGGCAACCACGGCTGGACCAGCGAAGAGATCAGAACGTGATGTGCTCATACTCGACAGTCGTCGTGTGACAGACCGTCTGGAGTCTCGCCTGCCCCGGGGCTGGGTAGGTGAGAGGAAGGATCCATCTTGTCCGTCCATCTTGTCGCAATGGTAGGAAGGTCTCGATTGAGCAGTGTTCACCTCAGTCACGGTTATAGGGTAGCACGCCGATAAGACACAGAAATTAGGTGGGCGGTGGAGGCAATGCTTTCTTATATACGGTTGCTAGAACTTTAGTCAGACAAGTCAACAACAGTGCCACCATGGAGGAGACAGAGGGCAGGTAAGATCGAAGGTCTGAGGAGTACTACGGTAAAATAACTTCGAACTTTGCGTGATTGGATGACCTATCACGACCTGGAGTTTTAAGCCAGCTTGCATAAGCGCCGTGGCCTTGCAGATATAACGAGGCTTCCATACAAAATGCTCCAGACGTCGTAGGAGTCTTCTCTGTGATACCAATAGGCAGACTCGGTTTACCCTATGTTGTTATATTCGTCTAGCTCTAGATCACAGAATGTATACGGTCTCATTGGTTTAACAACCTTTGGCCAGGTCAAAATTCCATGTCGTGATGGGTGTTCCGCCTATCTAGTGTTAATGTCCTGTTGCAACGGTCTCTCCTCGTGGTATCCAGCGAAGGCATGATAACGCATCACATCGTGTCTACCTAGCGATACTGCACAATGACGTCAGCTCTAGGATCATGTGGGGTTGCGACAAGTCCATGCTAGTAGAAGAAAAGGTGCCGAAGACTCGATCAAACCCAAACCCAAAACAAAATCGAAGTGATCGAAGTGTCTGCCATTGGCATACTGGCGCCAAGAAAGATGCCTCGCATGCAGAATCTTTACTCCCAGCTCAAGGACCCAATAGCACAACGAGAAAAAACCAAAGCCCTCCAAGCAATTTTTCTACCTGTGCCAGAAAAGGGATAATTAGATGTAGTCTGTCGATGGGGTCTGCCAGTCTGACGATAACCACCACATTTTTCATGCCGATCTACTGTTTCAAGCCAATGCCATTAGCCTTGCCGAACTTGCATCGATCTCGGGCCTTTGAACAAGCCTGCCGAGTGCTGCCGGCTGAGAAAGAGCACTGTGTCGGCGATTTCATGGGGAAGACGTTGAATGTTCTTTAGTGCAATTGAAATCCCACAAGCCACGCTGGATACTGGGTGGCACTAAAGTTGGACAGGCAGCAGAATGAACAACTGTTAAGACGCGCGTAGTGTCATGCACATGGCATGTTTCGGAAGCCGCTTTATCCATGGCCATCAATAGTAGCCCGCACGTGTAAAATTCTTTATCGTCGGCATTATCGCTAAGAAGACTATCCTTACGATTCAGAGATGCAATAGCTCGCGTACAACCTGTTCTTCTGAAGCGTCCTGCACTATGACGAAGATCCAACGATGCGCGCAGACCGTCTCATCCGACCCGCGAACACAAACTCCAACAACACCTCGCTATGTCTCTATACTACTGAACATGAGAGAAAACAAAAAAATCTGCCTGAAAGTTAAATGTTGAATGCCTGCTCAAGCCAATGCTTGACGACAATTTTGCCCTCATCGAATGCTTTACGATTCGTTCGGACGATCATAGCTGCGTGACTGTGGGTGGAATTGTGTATGTGTACGGGGAATTTTCTGAAGCCCACGTCGTCGAGAGCTTTGATCATGGCGAACTGCGCTGATGTGAGCGCCAAAGTCGGAATATCCGACGCACGCCCAGTAGTGATGGATTGGCGACGCAGGGTATTGGAAGGAACTTTCTCTAGGCCTGTCGCCTGCATTGAGACGGCCCTTTCCTCTGACGTTGCCGGGGAAGAATCACCTTCTGCAAGCTCTTCTGAGCCTTCACGCAAATATTCCTGCTCTTGGGCGGCGTTGGTGGCCTCAAAAACGTCTTCTATGCCGGCTCGCATGTCTTGCACCATCCATGATATGCGGTATCTTTGGTAGCCATCTTCCGCATCGTCTTGCTCGTGCAGCAGGATTCGTTTCTGGCTCCGTAATGTCTGTATCCCAGAGTTGATCAGAAACGCAACAACCGCGACCGGTATCAATATCGACAGACCAGCATAGATTGGTGCTTTTCTCAGTACCGTCCGACTTGTGTGTGTGACCCGTTCCGAGAAAGTAGGCAGCTGCTTCGACTCAGCAAGCTGGTAGGGCTCATCAGGGTCCAGTATAACGTCTTGATAGCCTGGCAGGTAATTCAACTTGAGCTTCTCCAAGTTGACGTATGGATCTTTTCCCGAGATGCCTGTTGTGTAATACACGGCGGTTCTATCGTTCACAATATTCGTGTATAGGCATCGGTTCTCGAACTTGCTCAGCGCGTGTATGAAAATGCTTCCAGAGTCCGCCATGACGCTCAACAACGGCCGCCCTGTATCGCGAAAATTGTCGACCGTAAAGAGCTGCCGCCCCGAGGCCGATAGCGTTCTTGCGCCCAGCACGTTCCATACTTGATTTCGATAACCCCTCAAGGGCGTGCGAACTCCTAGATGGGGCGATGCGAAAGTAGTGAAGTTGACTGGCTTGATGTAGTCGAAGTAGCCCTTAGAGTCGAGCAATCCGACACAGAACCTGGCGATCAAGCCTCCCAAGGAGTAACCCACGATTGAGAACCTGTCAATTTTGATGCCATCCCTTTTCAACTCTTCTATCGTTTCCTCGATCTCTCTCGTGACGCGCTCGGCGCCCACCTCAATGCCATCGTAGGTGAAGGAGGATGCGTTGCGCTTGCAGACTAGGACGACAAGTTCGTCGTCGGAATACTTTTCTCGTAAAGATGTCGTAAGGTAGTCCAAATGAGTTTCGTTGCCCCAGAGACCATGCATTAAGACGCACAGGTGATGCGCGTCTTGCCCAGAGCCTTCAGCAGGCTTGTGAAGAGTGCTATCGGACATGTCGTAGAACAAGGCCTGTTTGTCGAGACCTCTGAGATCGACTCCAAGCAGACTCATCCTGTAGATGAATCAGATCCGGTGGTGACGTCGTCGCAACAGCCAGGGGCTGCGGCACGCCCGAAACGCGGATCTTCCCTAGCTCCGTGCTGCCCTCAAATTGCTGAGACCCTCCTCTCTGAACAAGTCGACAACAAAGTCACTATGTTGGCTCTCAGGCTCTTCGTTGCTATGGATTTCTTCCTATGATCTGCAGAAGCCGCCTTTGTATACTTTCCCACCTTGTATCTCGTAAATAAGTCTGCTGATAACCGTGACCACTGCTAGAGACTGGGAACAGATTGCAACGCATCCTCCAGGCAGGCCTCTAGTGCAAGTGCCAAGCGCAAAGTGACCAGACCAGGGCGTGTGACTTTTCCAAGATATATGTTCAATACCCATTCTCGGCAAGCAAGTCGTGAAGAATTTGTTTGTCCAATGACCGCGAGACTGGTTGGCTCACAAGCTTGACAAAATTTCCTCATCTGTCTAGGCACAAACATCGTGTCAAGGATACCCTGAAATTGGCATCCCACGCCGTATTCATCGAAAAGGTCGCGAAGGGCTCGCGTCAAGGCAAGATTAGGCACCTTTTTCAGTCAAGTAAGAGACGATGGCACAATATTGATGGGGTAACTAAATCCTTGCAGTCCAGCTCTCGCATGCCTGAATGGTCACAGCTGAGGCCAGCCTTACAGCCATCACGAGGCAATCACAGCCGATGGGACGACCGGGCTCACTAAAAACTAGAGGACCTTATGCTTTGTAGGAGACCTGCACCGGTGCGAGCCCATTCAAGCAAAGATGTTCAGCTCTCGTGGTTTGTTCAAGGATGTACCATGTCCTGGAAAGCATGACTGTACTTTGTCGAATTGCCTTTTCAAACATGGGCAGCCGGCAGCGGAGCCACAAGTCACCTCTAATGCGGACCAGGTCTACGATCCGGAGGCAATCCATCTGGAAGATTCACCTCCTCCTGCAAAACGGAGGAGACTGGACACACCAGATCCAATCAGGCAAGCTGATATACTTCGTAGACAGCCTACGGCACAAGGCAACGGACTGCCTGATCCGGTCATTCACGTAGTGTCTAGCCACGGTCCGCAAGCGAACGAACAGTCTCCAGGGTCACCAAGCCGCAAATCTATCTCCCATGGCACTAACGCCAACGAGCCGCCAGCTTCGATCCAGCCATCCATTGTGTCAGGTGTAACGAACAAGACGGCTGCAAGGTCCAAACAGCCTACTTCTGTGACTCGTGTTGTGTCCCCTCCACCAACTGCCCGTACTTCAAAAGGGTCCTTGTCGCCACCCAAACCATATCGAAAATCTGCAGATACGCGAGGCCTCAATCCAAGGCCGATAGAGCAAAGTCCCGTCAAGTTCGAGGCCCGACACACGTATCTCAAAAAGCTTCACAAGCAGATAGAAGACGCGAACAATCGATATCGCAAAGAGTTCGCCAGCCAGCCTGAACTAATACTAAGCAAAGACGAGCTTGAAACGCAGGCTCTCGACGATGAGCAGAGAATTGCGAATGCGTATCCAAGTCCGGACGCATACAAGAATAACCTCGCACACCGCTTAGCCTTTTATACAGCCAAAAAGATGACAGCCACTATATGGAGAGACACCATTACAGAAACATGGTTGACTAACCCGAACCTAGCTGCTTTATCTTTCCAACCTCAACAGCCTCTTAACAAAGCGGAGACAGGTCTTTCTACCGAAGCGCAAGAAATAACCATCCTAAAACATCTCCGCACAGGCCTCCATCAACACGCAAAGCACGGCTACATTATTAGAGCGCCGGACGACAAGGCGATACTCGCAGCCAAAGCTTTACAAAAGTCTTTAGGGCACAATGAGACCTGTGACCGCTGTGGAACACATTTCCAAGTCTTCCCAGGACGCAGTGACCCCTCTGGTATGGGCAGGCTTACCACGAAAGGACCATGCAGGTACCACTGGGGCCGCATCCCACGGTATAACGGCAACGCTCGTGGCACGTTCTCCTGCTGCGGCTCAGCATCTGGTTCGGAGGGCTGTGAAGTAACAGACCATCATGTCTTCAAGGTCACTGATGCAGCACGCCTCGCATCGCTTCTCCAGTTTCGAGAGACACCGCCACATAACGACTCCAAGATTCGAGGCCCTATCGTATTCGACTGCGAAATGAGCTACACCACCCGTGGCCTTGAACTTATCCGTCTGACGGCTTTGTCCTGGCCCTCCAATAGCACAATCCTCGATATTCTCGTACGCCCAATCGGCGAAATTCTAGACTTCAATACACGATTCAGTGGCGTCACGAAGGAGATGTATCTTTCTGCTCCCGACTACGGACATGCAGGGAAGCCCCCAAAATATGGATCCGGTGAGCAACTTCAGATAGCCGCCAGCCCAGCCGCAGCACGAGCTCTCCTTTTTGACCATCTCGATCCTGATACACCACTTCTCGGGCACGCGATTGACAACGACCTCAACGCATGCCGCATAATTCATCCTTTCGTCATCGACACCGTCTTGCTTTATCCGCATCCCAAGGGCCTACCTATACGCTATAAACTGCGTGATCTAGCGAGAGTGCACCTCGATCGGCAGATACAAGCAAACAGCGGCGATGGAAGCGAAGGACATGATTCAAAAGAAGACAGCGCGGCTACTGGAGATCTTGTGGGAAAGAAAGTTGGCCAGAAGTGGCAGGAGTTCAAGCGCAATGGGTGGTGGTGGAAAGGAG
>Ga0066648_10000262_pt1 | contig 37831 bp, 35 predicted proteins | sample CryGeyCG12114_NA_FD_59537 | JGI IMG/M metagenome (GOLD analysis project Ga0066648, IMG submission 59537) | Groundwater microbial communities from aquifer - Crystal Geyser CG19_WC_8/21/14_NA | ecosystem: Environmental > Aquatic > Deep subsurface > Groundwater | place: USA: Utah: Grand County... | reverse complement strand
CCACCCAGGACCAGTAATGGAGCACGATACTCGAGGCCCAGCCCGCGTTCAACTGAGATCGCGTTGTGCTCATTCAGCCAATCTGCGCCTCCGAGCGGCCCCTAGCAGTCTTTGCAGGTGTGGCGCATCTTGGGACCCTGATCCATACATCCTTGAATCTTTCACAGATCACGTATCCTTGCTTCCTCTTCGAAACCAGACCAGCGTTGTGCTCAACGTGTCCTGCTTTGCCCCGGTTGACGGCATTCGTCGGTATCAACAAACTTGATGTGGCTGCTCTGGAAGACACATCTCCTTGAAAGCCACACTTTTCGCTCACTTGTGGCGTCCATGTGCTCAAGAGCCTCTTGTATCCTCGATCCCTGGTGACACTCTAATATCGACGAACATATTTAGGGAAAGCCCGCAAGTCTATTTGGCAAATGAAGATTGGAGAGTAAGTTTCAGTCTAGCCAGCACATCTGCATACAAAACATTTGGCGTCGCCAATTCCTACTCTGCCATTCTTGTCTGTTTTGATTTCGCGTTCACCTCTTCCCATCCTGCCAGTGCGAGTCAAGTCGTCGAGGTTCACCTCAGCATTCTTGGTCGCTCACGTTCATTCACCGTTCCAAAATTTCTCGGGCTTTTGCAACCATCAAACTTCGGGTCTCTTATTTTTAGCCATCTCCACTCATCTCCATCCCTTGTCATTGAGCAAAGTCTATGACTCGCCTACGCCTTACCGTTGATCTCTTCTAGAATCGACAGTGTAAAGCGAGTGGCTTTTCTTTTCGGCACGACCTGGTGCATGACAATTGCCAGTGTGTCACGACTACCAGGTTGGCCCTCACTGAGCGCTTTGAACGCATACTAGCCTCACCATATACTTTGGCTCTTGGCCGTCTGTTCTCGCGGGTCGATTCTCAAACAGTTATCTCACTCAGTCACTCTTTAAACTGCACCGCTTACATTCCTTACGACTTTCTCGTGATCTCAGCGCTAGCACCAGCAGTCAGCTACTTGTGCGGGAGGCCCTGTCACAAGGCTCTTGGGCAGAAGCAATCAGGCACTACTGCATAGGGTGTGGATTGTGCGACTTCGATGTCAAAAGTCTTGACGTGGACTAGCTTTTGTCGTTGCCGCAGCCCAATCGCAACATTTTACCTTGGTCTCAAATCTCATTCATCGGGCAGCACCGTATACCAAAGGCTCGGGCTGGTGGATCTGGCGGACTTTTCAGCCTTTTCAACCTTAAATGTCTGGTGGTGAGCGAAGGCAACCGCAATATGGAGCCCCGTACCAGTCCTCCGGTTCAGGACGTCCCGCTCCCGGCCAGCCTCTGGGACCTCCTTCTCAAGACCAATACTCCCACACAGCACCGTCCCCGTCACGCGGCGGTATGGCTGGACAACCAAGTGCAAGACCTTACTTGTCTGACTACCAGTACTCATACCAGCCACCTCAATATCAGTCCCAGATACAGTATCCTTCATCCTATCTCCAGGATCCGTCGCGGCCGCATCAGTTGCAGCAGAGCCCAGGCCAACAACAATATGCCGCATACGGACATGGGTCAGTATTACCGCCCGTTGGACAGCAGTCCATGTACGAAAGCATGCCGCAATACCAGCAACAAAGGCAATCAGCTGCTATCGAGGTGATGGCGAGTCAATTTGGTGGTGGAGAATTACCGTCGTACATGCAACAAAGCGAATCAGGTACACCTGTACAACCTCTTTCGCAGTATCTCTCAAGTCAGCCTGAACAGCACTATGGCTCTGTGTCATACTCCAGACCTCAGCTCCAGCCACCATTCACGCCCTCATCAGCAGATTACTCCATGCTTGAGCAACCAATCCCACAGCAGGCACAAGAGGAGACGAACGCGCGTCAGGTGACGGAGGAGGGTAGGAGACAGTATGAGCAGCAGTTACGAGGTACCTTTGACGCGATCACAGCTGGCAGGGTCACGGAAGCCAGCTCTAAACTGATCGGCGTCACGGAATGGCTTGTCGGCTCGGTGCGCGCACTAGGTAAGGACAGAATCCAATGCATCAGAACAAAGCGCTAACTAGTGCAGGCCTACATCACGATGACGAAGAGAGCCATGAGCAAAGGATTCAAATTTGGCGCGAGCTCAACCACGCTTGGGAAGCATTGGGCTATAAGCAGAAATCGATTACGGAAAACGCGCTTCGAACGCATCAAGCGCCCCCTGACTTGCTCTCGGCTACAAAGATCCAAGAACTAATCGAGCAGCTTATCCAGCTTTGTGATCAAATCGAGAAGTATGGTCTTGTTGATTACGAAATGGGCATCTGGGAAGAACAAGTTGTTGCTATCTTTACTCAATGTCTGGATATCCTCCCTCGCGCGCCGGCACGCGCTGAATCTGGTTCAGCTGAGCAATAGAATCTCTTAGTCTGGACAACTACGGACCATACACTACTAATAGTTTAGGCACTCCTGTCGTTTCCGGTGCGCTACGGAAAGAAACGACCTGCCTCACCTTACGATCATATGAGCAATGCTGAAATAACGATGTACGACTACTTGGGGTGGTACTGAAGCAAGCGGTGTGGCTTCAAGAGCAACTACTTCTTTGATTCATTTATGCCATGTCTTTTTGGGCCAGGCACAACTGCGTTTACAAGCAAGCGACACTTCTCTGGAAATCTTATGTACCTGCGAGGATATCTGCAAGAACGACTGTTCGAGGTTCGATTCGGCCGAATTATGGATGGAAGCGATTCAAAAGAGCAGGTTCTCAGGCTACTGTTTGCGGCATTTCGGCGACATCTGCGATGGCAGATAATTCTTGATCTATCTATCGCAAGGACTTATGGCATTGATACCCAAACGGCTTGGAACCAGCTGTTGCGAAAGCTGTTTGCTGAATGTTATCATCTATCGCATGTAGGTTGATTCCTTTGATCAAACTGAGGCTTATCGTTTTTTGCGCCACAAGGGAAATGGCGAACCATTCCCGAAGTACCCTGTGCTTCGATCTGGCAAAACTGCCGCTTTCGCCCCCGAGAACTTGTTGAATGCGCGAGACCGGACGGAGAAGGCGATGACAGGCTCGAAATCCTGGCATGCCAGAAAGTACAAACAAGGTACTTGCGACCAGGTTGCGCCTTAGATAGTAGCAAGTCCAAACGACGATTATCAACAACGTGTACGCTAGAGCTTCTCGTAACCTGGTAGATGACGACAGCCTGTTTGTGCCCACAATGGAATATTTCGGCCCTTCAATCTCACGACCCAGCTCCTCTGTCATGAACTTGGTCGACGCCAATAGGCTTCTTTTCCTTTCTGATTGCGTTCCCCGTTGATACACCCTTGAACGTTCCTCCCTGCGAGGGGTCTTGAACGTTCCTCCCTGCGAGGGGTCTTGTTCTTCTCCCACGGGGGAAAACGAGACCAGATTATACGTTTCTATGACTTTCGATGAGTCGAGGCCTTGATTGTAGACGGCGATGAGTTGTAGAACCATGGGTCCCGTAAGAATCGTTCTAGAGATGTAATTACGTCTGGGCTATAGGCGGATTCGACACCTAATCCGCCGCACCTTGGTAGTTGTTTTCTACTGTACCTCAAGGCTGGTGCACCCGCGAAGCTGATAGACGGTATCACTGTCTTCAGCTCTTAAGGGACGGACGAGATCAGTTGCACCTTTTTACAACTTATTGTCGTTTACGATCGAGGCCTGTATTCGAAACCTGTATTCGAGACATGGCGATACATGTACATGGTAAGCATGGTACTCGCGCCGAAGCGACCCAACGGCAAGAACATGAACTTGCCTAGTGAGCAGCCACAATCGGCACTCAGTGCAAGGCTAGCAACTCTAGACGAGCAGTCATGCCAAGCCATACCACGCACATTCTTCTGACGTTGGACGAACCTGATAGTCGCTCATGAGGTGAGCCAGGTTCACTGACCACGCAGATCTGCGTTCTTTCCGAGCCGCTGGACATTGCACAATATCTCGGCGCCCAGAGACACGCGCAAGCGGGAGAGTGCCAGGATCGACCCGTGTGGCTGGAATTCTCTTCGTCTAGCAAACACGTTTTCCCCCCTGAGCTGGAAATGATCTTCCACGCTCAAATGGCTGAGTTTCGGAAAAGGGTTCCATGATTAAAAGTCAAAACGAAGCACGCCCATTGCTTCACCATGCACATAAGCACCCGGTCAGCTGGGCCTGGTACCTGGTGTTAGATTGTGGGAGCTCAAGCACGGCCGGCCGGTGCCCAAGTATGCAAAAGATCCTACATGGTAGACCGCAGATGTGTACGTACGCATTAGCGTATCCTATGATGGGTATCGATCGTCAAACGAATTAAATAAAGTAGATGTAGGGTGAGCGGAGTCAGCCTCGTCGTGATGGACACAGTCTGTAACGAGGCATATCATACGATTGGCTTAGAGATCCTACCTATCGTGGGATGCGCTGATGCGTACGTGCACTTCTGTGGTCTACCATGTTACATTTGACGCAGGGGTTGACCTATCCGTACGGTCAAATGCCGCACAAGTTCATGCATGGGAGGCCCTAAAACCACACGGCCGAACGTCGATCTCCAGGAACTTGCAAGAATACGGGCCGAGCGGAACTCAAGCGTGCCTACTGCGGATCTGATTGTGCAAGAAGCTTATTCAACTGCCGTTAAGGGCATTGTTACGAATGCCCGATCATGGTTGATCACTCGCACTTTGGGCTGGAGCCCTTCTATAGCAGATACTATGATGGCGACTTGGCACCTTTAGCTACAGTTTCCCAGACAACAGACTGTGTAACCCACGCGCGTAGCATGCAGGCTGGTCAATATACGGCAAACTCTACCGTTCTCTACGAGACTGCCGGCCAAAGCGTTTGATTTCGAGAGTCTCCATGGATGAACTGACACTCCTCCAGATGGATGAGTACTCAGTCCCGGCGCTCAGCACTATCCTTCCCCATTCTTGCCGCACACTAGACCACCCTGAGGCCTGCTAGAGACACCGATATGTTGCGTTAACATTGATGTCCAGACCTTTATGCCGCATTCCAGTTCCAGCGTAGCATACAGTAACAGCCCTAGGTGTTGGCGACGACAGTTGTCGAAATCTCCCACGACCTGTAGCATGAAGAGAGAAACCCTCCGCAGCTGACAAGGTTATGCCACTGGGCCAGCGATATCCTTCTTAATATCTTTAGGTTTAACCACATTCAGCATTCTACTCGAGGTTTGTGCCACTGCATTCCTCATACTGCAAATACCCACTAGCAAGACCGCCCTCGAAGACCTGGCCGGAACCCGATGACCGGCCTTAAAAACCGACGCTCAGCTCTCAAGAGGTTCGAGATGCCTGTACTAGGAAGAAGTATCAATGTCAGTACGCGCAGCGGAAGCATGGTAGTCTCGATCGGTCTATAGGCCGATACTACTTTAAGCCTATTTTCGAGCCTCATGTGCATCCTGTCTGTTCACAGAATGCCCTGGAGGCCGCCATCAAATCGACATTGTTGCTTGTTGGACGTTCCTAGAAACGCTAGGCAGAAGTTTTGCTATCACGTTGACAGAGAACTGTTGTTCGAAGCAGGGAATGATTAGTTATTTTGCTTTCTTTGCCTACGTGTGGCTCGCGAGTATGCTCGCCTAAGTCTGTGTCAGTGGGTGGATTTTAGGACTAGTCGCGACTGGTCAGGTGTCCTGTGTGAGGCGTGAGCCACCATGCGTGCATGCTACGGCTGTTCATGTAGGCCGCCGGCAAACTTTGAGGGTCGAGACACGCAGATGAGGGGGCTTACGTGCCTTGTGACGGCTTCTTAAGGCAATATCTTGCGCCTTTCATTGCGCAATTGCTACCAAAGCGTATCTAGCACCAAGACAGCGCATCGATCTATTGATTGCAATGCTCAGTGAAACTACGAAACGAGTCCTTGTTGGGTTGTGATAAGGAGCCAAAGCCGCGCGGCTTTGTTGAGACAGGTTGGTGCTTGGAGATCTGCGAGCCAGCTGTTTTCACAAACAAGAAGTCTCAGCAACGACAGTCAATTGGTCGGTATGGAAGGTGACAGCACGAAAACATGCGCTGCACCAGGCTTGCTCGCCTCACACAAAGAGACCATCGAGAAATCAAAAAGGTAGTCTGGCAAGACACTGGGTTCGAACTGGCGGTTTCGCCCAACCCCTGGACACATTGCAAGCAAGTGCGCCCGCGCTCCTAAATCGATAGATGCGAACTCGGAAGGATGATGCCACATTCAGCCCCCATTCGGTCATCGGAATGCAAGGTGTGCGCGTGTACTGTACCAATTGTACTGTACTGCCTGGACGAATTGCGTCTTGGGTGTACGTACTATGGGTTGAATCTGTGTTTGCTGAGCTATTGATGGCTGGGATCGAGGCTTGTGCCGTGTTGTGAGGGCTTTAGGGGTGGTAAGGTGCTGTCTGAAGTAGGATGGTGCCTAAGAGGGCAGAAATTGAGACTGTAGGAGTACGATGCCGGACTCAAGCTACGTGTCTTTAGATTGCACCATCACGATGACTTGCGGCGGCCGGGATATCCTGGAAGTAGCAGTTTCCCTGCTCATATCAAGCGTTGCAACGATGTTGCCTAAATAGAGCACACAACTCAAACATGTACTTGTGTGTACAAGACACCCACAACATAGTTTTCTAAGATGGGCGGCGTCTTCAGCCTTGGGCAGGGTATGTTCCACTATTGTTATTCAACAAAACCCTGAATCTATTGACTGCTGACGCTGAACTTCGATGAGGAAAGGAAAGGACGTTAACCTTTCGGACGATGACCGAGCAGAAGGTGCGGCACATTATTTTCCCGTTCTCAACTCAACTCACTTGCTGTATCCGAGATATTTTCCTCATTTACCTTCGCACCTGCACAACAACCCTGCTTGATGGCTCACTTTATACTGTAGACAAGGTCTCTTCAATTTGAATAGACTGCGTGTGTCGTTCTGACACCTCGAGCGCCATGCTTTCCATGCCAAACCTCTTCCACGTTTATGAGGCACGGCTTGTTCAACCTTCCTGCTCTAACGATCGAGGCGTTCAGACGCAAAATTTTTCAGCGATGGCGGCTTGAAAAGTGTTGACGAAGTCACAGGTTCAATTTGAAGTGAAGAATTGCCAGTAGTACACGACAAATACATGATCTGAACGATGGCGTGGCGCTGGGAGCCACGAAAATGCAATGGAAGGAATTGCTTAAGCTCAACGTGTACGAAGTGACGACGGACTATGTATATCGATGCAGTGAGTAATGAAACCTCCCGTGGAAATTATGTATGCAGGTGACCGCAGCTTTATAGCAAGGTTCACAGCAAACGACCTATTTTGCTGTCTTTCATTGTCGCTGAAAATATGTGAATGTTTGTTCCATATGTCAAAACAAAAACTCTTTACGCGACTAAACAGCATCTTATGTGCTTACAGCACCTCTACGCTCTAATCCACATCATCTCCTCATCACACTTTATACAGTATCATCTTGCGCGCATAATGCCTCAAACAAGTGCATCGACGGGCAACAGCTCGCGATCTTCGGGAAACTCGACACAAGACGACACCGAAATCAGTAGTGGTTTTGGCAGCGATACGATGAGCGACGATTCTGGCTCCGATATCCAATCTGTTGACGACTTCGATGATAACACAAAACTCCAAGTGTCCACCAGACGCCGCAGGACCAAGAAGAACCACAACGAGTATATCGCTAGAAAGTACCATCATTTAACAGCTCGTAGAGTCGACTTGGTCGGTGATTATGCGGGTGACGAACTTTTCTTCATCGAGGGCGACTCATTGCTTCTGCAGGCATTCGATGACAGCATGCTCGATTTCACCGAAGGGTTTCAGCTGCTACATGCTGTCTACAACGTTGAGAAACTCTTACACGGTCTGACTCAACGGAAGTGCAACTACAAGATTGTTTTCTTCGAATCCAACCAAGCATTATGCGTCCCTCGAAACGCAGACCACGCCAACGCGAGCAAATATCATCTTGCGAGAGCCGTCATCATCCGTCATTTGCGAGCCAACCTGCCAGTATCCCAGCCTCAGATCACGATCAATACCTTCCAATCATGGAATTCACCCGAATTTTTACAAGTATTGCAGGAGATGCCACCGTATTTTCTCATGGCACATGATGGTGCTCAATCAGCCAGACCTTCAAGCAGCGGCGCGGCTGCAGAACCATCACCGGCCGACCACAGTGTGCAAAGCACGGCGCTCCGCCAAATGATTCTCTTCATGGTTGGACGGAACTTTAACGTCGCCTTGATCAACGAAATACAGTTTCAAGACACGAAAGTGATGACGGTGGTCCTAGAAAGTCGAAAGCGAGGCGACATGATTCATGTTGAAGAAGACATTTGTCAGCTACAGAAAGAGCCTGGTGTGGAGGTCTCGAAATACGCCGACGAGATCATGGCCATCATTCCCACACTTACTGAACGGCAGCTGTTAGCCGTTGCGGTGGTCAGCAATCTGTTGTTGCGCCCCGACACCACAGTGTCAGCGCCCATGTGGTCACAACTCTGCTCGCGTTTCCTCATGCATCAAGCGCTGCTGACGCAGCTTCCTCTTACCAGTAGGCGGCTGCGAGCTGACTCGTCCGGCGATTCCGTCCAATGCTTCCTCGATCATGTAGCTTCGGTGGCAACTTGTTTACTGAGTTCTGCAGAGTGGGAAAAGCTCCAGTCTGACACCCAGACTTACTGCGACGTTGCAGACTTCGTGGATGGTCGCCTTTTCTCCCAGCTTGTTTATGGAGAGGACGCGCCACGTGCAGATGTGAACGTGACTGCGTTGTATGCACGATTGAGCTCCGTGGTTACCACCATGACGGGTATCAGCCTTCCTACTACCGCCAACCCTGAGATGCCGGCTCCCCAACCCCGCGAAGTGCCACATGCTTCTACCAGACCAGAGAAAGAGCAGTCCAGCCTAGGAGTCCTACCCTTCTCAAATTCTGTCTTCGACAATCACCTCGAGTCTGTTCGCCTCGGAGTTGACCGCCTTCCCGTCGTTCAGAGCATCGCGTCACGGAAAGTCTTCAAGGAGGCCTCCCATTGGCACAATGCAAAGAAGCCGCTTGTGGCGAAGAGTGGCCATGTTGCAGTACCGTCAGGCAAGACCTCTCGGGAAGCACGAAGAGAGCAGTGGTTCATGGCCGAAATGCGTACTTACGCCGCAAGCTTGACCAACGCGGTTGGCAAGAGTCTGGAGCCAGAAACTATCGTCGTGGGTGCGCCTGTCAAACCCGGCACTGCTAATTCAGGTGAAGTAGATATGCGCTCGGGACAGACGCAGGACGGAGTTCCGGCATCAGAGAAGAAGGTGACTGACTCAAACAAAGGCGGTGGAGGTAAGGCGGCCGCTAAGAACAAAGCCAAACAAGAGAGGCTTGACAAGATCGTTGCTTCCCAGGCAAAGAAGGCAGACGATGCAGAAACCAAGACCTTCAAAGCTTGGCAAATGGTGTGCAAAGATTTCGACGCTGACGGTGATCCGTTGTCGCGATACCGTAAAGCTCAGGTGTATATGGGCAACCAATCTTCGACCTGGAAAGAGACTATGGGTGCAGAATGCGAGCTTTACATGGTGAACTGTCTTGTTCTGTGCTGGAAAGAAGCTTGCCACAAGCGGCTACAAGCTCAGTCACTCCATATTCCTGCACTTATCTGGAGTCATGTTCGATCCATATCACAGTCGTCGAACCTGTCAAAAGCCGTTGTTTCAGCCATCGTGTCGGTCAGTGAGAGCCTTCGATTGCCCGGTGTGACTCAAAGCCTTCAAAGTACGACCGAGAGAAGACTGGCGTTCTCATTCGAACCTTTGAACAAATCTTCCGAGTTATCGGTCAATCTGGCTCCCAAGCTTTTCCAGCTTCTACATTGCGGACCATATCTAGACCGCTCGTTTGACGCTCGACCTGACAACAGAGTCAGCTTTCAGCCAGACGACTGGCAGAGACGGGTGCTAGACAGCATTGATTCAAACAAGAGTGCCTTCGTTGTCGCCCCGACCAGTGCTGGTAAGACATTCATCTCGTTCTATGCCATGCGAAAGGTGCTCGAGGCTGACGACAACGGTGTAATGGTCTACGTGGCTCCCACGAAAGCTCTTGTCAACCAGATCGCGGCGGAAATTCAAGCACGCTACTCCAAGAAATTCAAATATGGAGGAAAGTCGGTCTGGGCAATCCATACCCGCGACTACCGTGTCAACAACGCCACTGGTTGCCAAGTCCTGGTTACTGTACCGCATATCCTTCAGATCATGCTGATGTCCCCTGCAAATGCTAGATGGTCATCGCGGGTCAAGTGTATCATATTCGATGAGATCCACAGTATCGGCGCTGCCGAAGATGGTGTCGTTTGGGAGCAACTGCTCTTAATGGCACCCTGTCCTGTCATTGGTTTATCAGCCACGGTCGGAAATCCAGACGAGTTCTCCCAATGGCTGGCGTGCACTCAGGAGTCTATGGGCCATGAGCTCGTTACCATTCAACACCCGCATCGATACTCAGATCTTCGCAAGTATTTCTATGTCCCACCCAGGAAATTCGTCTTCAACGGGTTGTCAGACGGCCGCGCTATTGGAAACCTCGATTTGGATAGTCTGCCAGGCTTCAATTACATTCACCCTGTTGCTGCTCTGGTTGACAAGTCTCGAGGTATTCCGGCCGATCTCGCTCTCGAGCCTCGTGATTGTCTTCTACTTTGGCAGGCGATGGGGAAAGTCTGTACAGAGGCTTACCCTGTGCCTCCGAGCCTCAGCCCAGAGCATGCTCTGCCGGCAGTTCCAAGGAAGGCTGATATCTTAGAGTGGGAACAGTCCTTGAAAGGACTGCTTCGAGAATGGATGAGTAATCCCTCCTCTCCCTTTGACAGACTGCTTCGAGAGCTTGAGCACACCTTTCGTGAGGATAAGAGAGAATCGCAATACATCACTTTGCCAAGCGATGCGGATCCGTCGGAAGATAAACTTTCCGAGGAGGATGACTACATAAGAGCAAGCCTCGCGTTGCTATGTCGGCTCCATGAACGGAACGCACTGCCTGCGATACTTTTCAACTACGATCGACACCTTTGTGAGGAGGCATGCAAAACTATCATCGATCAGCTACAGCATGCGGAAACTACGCAACAGAAGAGCGGACCGAAATGGCAAAGAAAGTTAGAGAGATGGGAAGAGTGGAAAGAGGCGAAAATGAAAGCTTCGACGCAAAGTGCGAAGGAGAAGAAGTCAAAGACCACGCAGAAGAAGCGTCAAGATGGTGACGACGACAAAATGTCAAAGGCCGACATGCTGCGGGAAGCAACATCTGCTGAGGTCGACAAATGGGAATCCTTCGATCCAACAGCACCTATCGATGGGTATCATTTCGCTGACCACACTAAAGTGCAAGCCTCCGAGCTCGAAGACTACGTCAAGCAGTTACGCTACCGTGAGATACCATCATATCTCATAGATGCTCTGGGTCGCGGCATCGGCGTACATCATGCGGGCATGAATCGCAAATACCGGCAGGTCGTTGAAATCCTCTTCCGAAAACGATTCTTGCGGGTTGTGATTGCAACCGGCACACTTGCGTTGGGTATCAATATGCCTTGTAAGACAGTCGTGTTTGCAGGTGATTCTGTGTACTTGACGGCACTCAACTATCGTCAATGTGCTGGCCGAAGTGGCCGCCGAGGCTTCGACTTGTTGGGAAACGTTGTCTTTCATGGCATCTCAAGGCAGAAAGTCTGTAGACTGATCAGTTCTCGGTTGCCCGACCTAACTGGTCACTTCCCTATCACGACTTCGCTGGTATTGCGGATGTTCACTTTGCTGCACGATTCTGGCAGTTCAAAGTTTGCAGTGGACGCTGTCAACTCATTGTTGTCCCAACCAAGACTCTACATGGGTGGCGATAGCTTCAAGCATCAGACCATGCACCACTTGCGGTTCAGTATCGAATACCTTCGTCGACAATATCTGCTTGGCGTTGACGGTGCTCCTCTCAATTTTGCTGGACTGGTCAGTCATCTGTACTACACGGAGAACTCTTCTTTCGCTTTCCATGCTCTACTCAAAGAAGGATATTTCACCGACTTGTGTGCTAGCATCGACGAAAACGAGAAGGACACTCTACAAACTCTGATGCTCGTCATGTCACACCTTTTCAACCGCGTTGTTTGTCGCCGAGCGGACGCTGAGTTCAGAGAAAAGACTGTGAAGCACTCCTCATCCATGGTTTTCTTGCCACCACTTCCTGCTAAGGCTGCATCGATCCTACAGGAGCATAATAAGCAGACTTTGCAAGTGTACGAGACCTATGTTAGGACGTTTGTCAACCAACACATCACCCATGACGATGATAGTCTTCCTCTGACGGACACAAAATTTGGTGGCAACGACAAAAGCGCTGCAAGCGATCTTCATACTCTTCCCGCAGCATCTGTTCGCTCATCTTTCGTCGCGCTCTCTGGCCTAGGAGATGATTTCAATTCAATCCATGACCTGTGCTCGACAACTCGCTCAGGTGTTTTCCTCGAGGAGGCCGTCATCCCGTATATGCAGATCTATCCGGTGGACATGGAAGTACCGCTCAATGCTTGGCTTCTTGACTTCCTCAAGCACGGTGATGTGATCACGCTGGAGAAAGACAATGGCATCCGAAGATCTGATATCTGGTTCTTCCTGAACGACTTCTCGCTTGTACTGGCAACAATCGTTGCTAGTCTTCTTAACTTCATGAAGCTCGGAGATGTTGACATGATGAATGTGAGAGGTGGTATGGATGTGCAAGAGGAGGCAAAGGATGATGAAGCTGTGCAGACAGAAGAGAGTACCGATGCTTCAACTACAGATGTTGGTAGCAGCAATACGGCGGACAAGACGGCCGGGGCTCCAGCGAAGAAGACGAAGCGGGTGGTCAAGGACTCTTGGGAGGATGAGGACTCTGAAGACGACGGGCAGCCTAGGTCGGGTCATCTAGCCGATGGTATTGATGGAGACATTGAGAGCATGACTGATGACCTTGATGACTGGGATATCGAGGAAGGAGGTCTACGAAATGTGTTGAAGGCATTCCAGAAGCTGCAAACAGAGTTCAACGAGAAGTTCAGAGCTATGTGGGCATGAGTAATTAGTCGAATGAAGTCAAAAAGCTCGTGGCAGCCGCATGTATCGCCGGCGTCGTGGGTAGCCAGTTTTCAAGGCGTCGGCACAAATCAATAGGCAGCTTTAAGCCACTTACCATACCACATCCGAATGCTAGATGAAAAAATTGGGGACTCCACTTCTGCATAGCTAGCAACTGCATTGGAAGAAGTCGCCTTCGAACGAAGAAGACATCAAAATAGTCGCATCACCGTGCAGCAGAGGGGATATCTTTTGGAGCAACAACGGGCACAACGACTTCGTCGAGAATGAAGTCCTGATCATGCATCACGTATACTTTGCAAACCTCAGAGGCAGATCTTTCGAACCGTGATTATATGGGTTCATGACAAGACTATGAGCCTGTGCCGGAGGCTGAACTATCGCTCGCATTGCCACTGTCGTCACCGCTATCCGGCTTTTTGACTGTCGCCTGCACAACGCGGCCAGCCTTGTTAAACACAATATCCACCATTGCACCCAGTGGCGCATAGGAATACGTCTTCTGAGTAAGTCCCCCTCCAAGACCCTGAGAGCCCCCCGTGTCTGTCATGTTCTGCGAGTAGCTTCCCACAATGCTACTGGTGCCACCAGAAATCTGCTGGACGATGTTGCCCAGATCGTCGACTAGGAAAGAGAGAGTGGTACCAGCTTGTGTGATGGAGCCTAGCAGACCGTCGACATCATCAGTCCGCTTGTCCAGCGCACTGGTTACATTGCCTAGAGCATCGGTCGCGTCGCTGGCGGCGCTAGTCGCGTTGCTGACAATGCTGAGGAGCATCGGGTTCAAGTCAAGTGATTCAAAGACCCTGTCGACGATGTCGACTAGGTGGCCAAGACGCACGATGAGCTCCAGTTGCGCGTCCACGTCGACGATCGTGAGGTTGACTTTCTGAATAGAGACTGCAACGCCGGCGTTCAGCGTCACTAGACCTGCCACTTGCGCGTTTAGATTGATGTCTGGCTTTAGTTAGCGTTCATTCAATCCTATGTAGACAACCATCGTGTTCCATACCAGCCTGTAGATCGTCTACGGTGAGCTCTATCCTTCCTACCGAGAGCTGGGGCACGTTCAGGAGCACATCTGGAGGTTGGGAGCTGCTACTGGCGCTCGCAGCCGCTGTGCTAGACGTCTGTGTTTGTGATGCCGACACAGAAGTCGGCGCAGCTGTGGATGTGGACGTTGAGGCACTGGAAATTGTCTGCGCGTTGGTCGATAGGGCGAGCGCGACAAAGATGAGTTTGGCCAGAAGTGTGCGCCAGAGGGCTGTCGACATCATGTTCTCGATCCTGCGTGGATATTGGTCTGCTGGTCAGGTGGGCAGTCTAACCCTCGATCTACGAAGGACGGTATTAAGACGATGGCTGTCCAGTTTCGCAATCGGTGGCTCACCACATGGGGGTGTACACTACTCGTACGAACTCTGAAGCATTTCTCCTGGATGCGTTATGGAGCTTATGTGGAGAGTAACTTCGGCAACTGATATAAAGTTCTTGACAGCGCGCTGACCTTGATGCAATACTAAAGCGTGCCTTGTTTTCGTCTTGCAGGCATTAGTTAGCTCGAACCATCTTGTTCGGCTTTACCAATGAAATACGATCTGTGCGGGTCGCTGATCGCGTACCTTGTTAACCCTTGAAGCATCCTCACAACTGTAGTGAAGCGACGCAGCGTCCCGGCATCTTGATCACTCCGCGGCTCTGCCCTGCCTCCAGCACTCAAACGACCTACCGCACCAGCAGCATACAACTGAGACCGTCTCTCACGGAGCACTGGCAATGCTCTCTCAGCTTCTGCGGGTGGGTGTATTCGCCTCGATCCTCGCAGCGACTGCCACCAATGCACAAGACGCTTCAACTTCCGGCTACGTGGGTTACAACCTCACCTTAGAAGGCGACCAAGATTCTGTTGTCTATTCGACTGAGAACACAAGACCCAATGCTAGTGTCGCCTACTCAGATCCCGATGTCTATCTCAATGCCTCTGTGCACGTCAACGAAATCGACATCAAGGTCGAAAACCTAACGGCCAAGATCAATCTGGATCTCCAGGTCCTCAGTCTCTTGCAATTCAACGCAGGCGTCGAAGTCTCCATTGACCAGGTACAACTACTCATTGAGAACGTCACCGCCAAAGTCTTGCTCGAAGCCCGCTTGAAAAACCTCGTTGCCATGGTCAACACGACGTTGAATTCGATAGACTTGAACTCGACCATCGCAGCTCTTGGTCAAACCGCCAGCGGAGTCATCGACGATACCGTTGGAGGCTTGACTGGCAGTGATTCGTCCAGTAGTAGTACCTCGAGCGACGCGCTTCGAAAGCGCACATTTGAGCTAGCGAACAACATCCTGTACTCTGTGAACGATTACAGTGGCAACAAGCATACGAATCGGGTGCTAGCACAGAACGGTGACCTTGTGGACGAGTCTCTCAACAATGATGGTGATCCGCAAGGACAGCGTGTCGTGGGGAACTATCAGGACGATATGGCCTTCACTGGCCATGAGCAAACCGTGGTTCGTGATGGTGAGGAGATCACGGTGTTGGAATACAAGTACTCGCCTTATGACGGCATCAGCGCAATCAGCGCGATCTATCTGAACTCGTCGGGGTCGGTGATTGGAACACAAGTTCTGAGCGAGAGCTTTGCTGGTGGAAGTAGCACGATAGGCGATCTGTAGCAACGTTTATACAATTTAGCATTGAATCTTTGGACAGGTTGGCATCAGTTAGTATGCGCCATGGCACTGTTACCCGGCTGCCAGGAAGGCAGCAGCTTGAGCGAGAGCATGACTCGTTGGAAGGCTCCCTGACTTACAACACATGAGGTGATTGCGAACTACTGGATGGGGGTTCTCGATGTATACTCTGGATTGTTCAAAGATCTGACCACGCACGTTTGAAGAAGGCGACAAAAACATGCTCTACCCGTCTATCACTTAGCCATGACTCGTTCCACGGCATTGCAAGGTGCTTGAAGGCATTACAAACAATCGGGGGACGCATGCAACCGAAGTACATTTTCAAGCGCCTTTGATGTCCCTCGTCGCGAGGAACGTACGAAGAACCATCTGGCCCGACTGCAGAGGTCCTGCAACAGCTTCTGTTTCTAGCGGTTTGAGCGTTACCACATCCAACACTTTGTCTTGTAGCATCGAGGATGTTCATTCAGACCTGGTGACCAACTGAAATGATCACTTTCAGCACACCGTCTTTCTGTTTCAGTCACAGCAGCAATCTTCATTGTCAGCTGCTACTCGTCACGAAAGTCATGTTGTGACGGGCTACAAGGAGAGTACTGTGATTGGTTGGTCCGTGCATAGTGGTTGCAGTATAAACGCGCTAGAACGCATAGAACTCTTCACACGCGTCAAGCTCCCAGTCGTTCCCAAGAGAACTCCTTTCAGTCATGAGCTTCTTCTCAAATCTGCACGACAAGCAGATGGAATCCTTTCCAACGCTTTGCTGTGAGGGGTTCAGCCAGAAAACTGTTACCAGCCTTGAAATACTTCGTACACCATCATGACAACACTGGTAAGCTCACCGTCGTGTGAGGACACGACAAAATTTGACCGGTCGACATCGATTGGCGCAAGCTACGAGCTTCGAGAGCCGCAAAGGACGGTCAGAATGATTCAGAGACCATGCTGAGCTCTGCGCACAGAGCACATCGAGATCGGGCGAGATTGCGGTATCGAGAGTTGGATCGAACATGGATCACAAGCCATCGGACATTTCCTTCGACGCTAACGCCGTCTTAGACGCGTTTCGAAGCCCAGGACGGCCGCTAGATGCAAGCAGGCACCACAGACTGACTTCCCGCGGTCCACTCCCCGTGCTCGTCCATGCGCTCTCATGCAAGCTCTTTACGTTTCGTCTACCCTTTCCACATCCTCATCGTCATCCTTTCCTGCTATCGCCTGATATAGTAGTAAACACCACATCATTGTATCGAGCAACAACATACGCAGCTACAGCTTCAAACTACTAAACAACACTTCACAGCTTCTTGGTCACGAAGACAAACCGAATATCGCAACCCGGCGCATACATTTCTCTCAGACTGTCATCTTGGCCCAACGCAGACAAAACGATCGCAACCTACCGTCATGCTGTTGCCGGCGCTATCATGCGACGCCATGATGGTGCATCCTAAGCCACAGAGGCCTTCGCGCCCGAGTTTGCCCTCCTTCGACAGATACGATTCCAGTTATAGATCTCAATCGCCAGTTGTTGGATTGATCGCGAGCTGTAGAGCACTGCAAAGCATGCTCGGGGAACGCTTCTTATCCCCATCGCCATTCATCGAAGCTACCGTTCGCGCCAGGCCTTTGGGCAGCCCCTTCGGTGCACCAACACCACCACCTTTCTGCGCTCCTGCTCCTAGGGGTGCAAGCAAGAGGAGAAGAGATGAATTGGAGGACGATGAAGATGTGACGCCCATCGACGAAGCATCGCCTCGAACTCCTGATGATATGTACACAACACCCAAGAGACGCAGGGTGGTGCCCTTCGATCTACCGTCAGGCCTTAGGGCGTCAGATTTCGAGGCCTTGACAGCGACTGGTCTATCTCAGGCAGAGACTATAAGGCGAGCGAAGAGTACTCAAAATATCAATATGCCGACGATTGAGGAGGCACGATCAACGCCGTCGCATGGCTTACAGCTCAGTCAAAATAATTGGACGGAGACGGATGATCGCCTGCTGGTCGAAACCGTGCTTTCAAAGCTCAAGTTATCATCTCGAGAATGGAATGACTGTGCTCTGAGATTAGGGAAAGATAAGGATAGCCTAGGGCGTCGCTGGCGGTCTTTGCTTCGTGAAGGAAATGTTGGTTTGCGCCGTGGCTCTGGACGGATGGAGCGGGTCAACCTCGATATTAAGAGTTGGTGATGAACAACCTGGGGGCCTGTACTAGTACTACCCCAGTGTCTCTGCGATGCCTGCCGTAATTATTGTGATACCTAGCACGCCTTAGAGATGATGAATGATGACTTATGATCAACCTTAACAATCGGAGATATTCTGACCTTCCATGTGTGGCGACGTCGAAGAAGTCCACCACGACTATGCTCCAACTATAGTTTGGCCGCAATTCATGCTGGCGCTTTTTGCGCTCAGACCAATGAAACGCATGGTGTCGCCAATCAAAACGTATGGAGCTGGTGGAAGATGGGCCATGCTCCACAGACGTGGTTAGAGCTGACCACACTGGCGGTTGCAGCTGCCTTGCGGCTCGCCTCCGCTGTCTCGCCGCGCTTTCCCCTGAAAGAAAATAGTCTAGGCTGGCTCGACCTCCTCGGGTTTCGCTTAGTACGTAGCGGACGTTTCACGTACGTATGTTGCTGCCATGGAAAATAACTTAGACAACCATCAATCTTTTCTTCTCAGATGCATGGCTGGACCTGATGCGTCATCAACTGCAGCATCAGACATTGCTACGTGCTCCCGAATCGTGCGATGGACTTCCGCGGCTTCCAAGAATACAAGCCGGGCGCTTCCCGTTACAATGGTCGAATCTCCGAGGACGAATGGAACAAGCACAAACCAAAGCTTCGCGAGTTGCACGAGGCCAAATTGACCCGACAGCAGATATTGGAAATCATATCGAAGGACTTCGAAGACACTGTACCGACGTATGGACAATTGTGCACGAAATTCGATAAGTGGGGCTTTCACGTTTACCGCCAGAATGAGAGGAAAGACACCACGCCTGGGGCCAAGAAAGGTCAACGTAAGAACATCAAGAATCAGCAGCCTGAGCCAGAGCTTCAGCAGGCATTCTCGCCGGAAAGTAGCAACGGCAGTACTATCGTGCCAGACGTGGGTGTCCTTCACATCAGCGACAAGTCATCACCGATGACCTTCGGTACCCCTCAAACCCAATATCTTGAGCCTTCAACATGGCCAACCTCAACACCCCGGGCGATCCATTCTCGTAATGTCAGTGCTGAGCATGCGTCTACTCCTGCACGTGGGCCGGTCTGTGACCCACGCTCGAATTACCAGAACACAGAATACGGCCATCAAGAAGCCTCGGATAGTGGTCAGGCTCAAGAATGGGTCTCGTCAACATCGCTCTCGACGGCGACAGCCTCCCATGGCAACAGATCATCCATGACGGATACAGCATCAAGCAGAACTTCAGTGCATCATACAATCTCTGACCATCTGAACGACATCGAGCCGGAAGATCCTGCTATGATAGCCGCACGAACTCGCAAAGCAGACGACGCGCTGGACGCCGTACAATGCTATTTGAGGTCTGTTGGCCACAAGCAGAGTCACGGAGAACATGTTCTTGCTATGACTAGCCTTGCTGCATATCTATTCGCCACGCGCTCGTATGCACCTTCTTTCCGGATATACCACAAGATATACGACATCATGTCGCAAGATATGGAATGCGACGATGTGTCAAGGATTGGCGCCTTGATGAAATGCTACCAATCTGCAGTTGAGCCGGATGATCTCGACTTTATGCAACGAGAACTACATCAGGCGATGCGCTGGAACTTCAGCGAGTCGTCGCTTCCAGCGACCGTTGCAAACATGCTACAGACTGTTGAAGCTCAGATCAGCGAGGGCTTCAATCTCGCGCAAGGATCTGTGCTTTCAACCACTTCTATTACGAGAAACTTGAACCAATTGATGAATAAGGGTTCGAACTCGACCTATCCAGGCACAAAACGACTCTATTGGAGGCTACGGCTTCTCACGCACTCGCCCTTTCACTCAGGGTGTAAGCGCCTGCTACGATTGATGTCTGAGCTTCTCTCGTGGGCGTGGGCAGCAATGACAATCCTAAAGTTCCCCGACCCGGCATTGAAAGACTCTGGCTGCTTGTGCAAAGACGGACTCTACTTCGACTTCGTGCGCATGGTCACCACAGTGGTGATGGAAGCTGCTATGGGCTTCGAAATAGCACAGCTTATCAAGCTCAACAGCATTAAAGCACAAACAAAGTGCGAATGTGTAATGTGTGCGGACCTTGAAACAACCTTCGACATATGTTCTATTGAGACATTCACAGCTATCGCTCTGCTTACAGTCGACCGCTGCAGACTAGACTGGACATCGTGTCATCCTGGTGGACGGCATCAAGAGTTAACACCAAACACCATTCTAAGGGAACAGCTGCTACCAACAGTCGAGTCGCTCCTCAACCAGGTAGCAGCAGATATCCAAGCAGCAGCAACGATACACACCTCCGATCTGTACGATGATTTTCTCAGTTGTGTCTGGTCCACGTTCGAAACCCACGACCTTCCTCTCAAGAATGCTCGCTTCGATGCTTCAACAGAGAAGGTCGAAGACATCATGACAACACTGATCACCGAAGAGCTCAACAAATCACATCCTGCACGAAATAGTACACTTGACGATGGTAAGATGCCCATCTTCACCTACGGAGAAAACAACGACGACGAACTCGCGAATAAGATCACAGCCAAACGTACCCGATCAAATGCGTCTGCTCTCACAAAGTCATCGTCGAATGCGTCCGAACGATCGATGATCAGGATAAGGAAGAAACTCAAATACAGGACGAGCGCGGACTACCTCAATTCCATGTCTTCATACTCCTCGCTTTCATCCAGGAATAGCATGAACAGGTTCAGCTATGTCACAGGCCTCCCAGAACTCGAGACCACATTGGAAGACGATGAGTTCGACCCACGAGATCTCCCGCCTGATCTTACGCCGGATGAATTTCGCTCGATGCAGCGGCACGATTCCTGGTCACGACGAAGTGGAAATGGTCATTTTTCTTGGGTCCCTAGTCGACCGGGAAGTACGATGAGTAGGGGTATAAGCTGGCGGGAATCGAATGTACCGTCTTCACGACCTGGCAGTACGACACAGAACGGCTCATTCAACAGAAGATACAGTCAGAAGGAAGTCGTACCAAACCAACAGGTCATACAGAACCAGAAGGGGAGCGTGAACCAGGCTACGAACAGATCCCAATCGCAAACACAGCCGTCTGCAGCACAGCACGCGGCCCAAGCACCACCAACAGGCTTGTACACAATTCGATCAAACCAAGCGCAGCCGCAGCCACCGATTCAGAACGGCTCGTTCCAGCAAAGGGATCCACAGCAACAGATTCAAAGCCAGCCATATGCGAAGGCAGCAGCAAGGTCGCAGCCACAGATAGGACCACCAATACAGACGGGTATGCAGGTACCTGTGAGGCGAGATTCGACGAAGACGACGAGCTCGAAAGACTCGCAGAAGGGGAGGTGGAGAAATGAGCAGAAGAGGGTAGAGGGGATATTGAAGCAGGACGCAGTGATGGGAATGAGATAAAACAGCGAGCACTGAACGACTTGGGCATAAGCATTTGGCACTTAGAGCAAGAGCGAGCGCGGAGTAAATTGAAGGACCGTTTTTCCATGTTTGGCATATTACGAGTCTCGATGATCTCGTCTCGCATTTTAGGGGGCGACGGCAGCTCAGGCACAGCCATTTCTCCCGCAGTGTTGATACTAAACGTCCTCTCTACTACGCGTTGGTCGCCATCAATCAATTGATAGCGTTCTCCTTCTGTTAAGGTTCGGGAAGAGAACCACTTCACAAAATCATTCAAGAAAATCAACACACGCGAGCGCGGCAGACGGAACCATCGCTCGTCCCGACGAAAACTGCAGACAGACTGACGCGGCAGCTTGTTTTCACGCGTTGAACGAACAGCGAACACGGTAACGAGCAGGACACCTAGGCAGGTACCGACCAACCAACATCCTCCCGTTCTTCTCTGCGGCAATCGAATATGAAAGGCATCGCAGAGAACAGGAGCAGGTCGGATGAGTATGTACTTAAGAGAGGGTCTCCTCTGGCTGCTCGAGCAAGCAGCATGCGAGACGTCGGCGACGCTCCTCAGAAAGAAGAGAAAAGATCCCGATCCAGCGTCTACGAGACTGGAGGACACGACACCACACCGGGAACGAAGGAAGCGTCGAAGCGATCGTAGTCCGGCACCACCACCACAAACGCACCGTTAACCCCGTGCATGCACGATCCCGCGCCTTCAAAGGCCTCGTTGCTCTCCCCCCTATTCTAACCCTATCTGTCCATTCATCCTACCCCACACAGACCGCGTTCTCCTACAGTCCCCCCCTTCGCTCCCCATGGACACCACCATCAGCGACTCGCTCCTCCTGCTCTGCGCGCTCACGGCCGCAGTCGTGCTCGTCTTGTGCATCTGTGCGGCGCTGCCGATCCTGCGGCTCGAGCATGATGTGCGCGCGTTCAGGGATCGGCCGAGGCCGCGGCGGGGTCGGGGCCGGCCTTATGCGTGGAGGGTTGTGGATCGGGGGCGGCGGCGGCGGTGAGTAGGTGAATGAGTGCATTGCGCCGGGTTAGGACTGGACGGTTTGCGGGGGGAGGATGACGGTGGGGGATTATTGAGCGGAACTTGGGAAAGAACACGCATCGGACACTATGGTGGATCGCGGATTTACAGCGAATGGATCGGGATTTGGCGGCGATGGACGGATGGATGAGTGAAGGGCTTGACAGACGTTGCCTGATTGAACCATTGTTGCGATGGCCGGGTGAGAGATAAGACAGGTGATTCAGCGTTAGCGTAGCCCTCAAGCCCTCGACGCGAAGGTAGCAGAGGGTGACAAAAGCTTTTACGCTAGCATAGCAAGGAGCACACCGAGAGCAATATTAACATTAGAACCAAACAAGCCACGAGTGTTGGTTGGCTTCATGATATTATTCTTGCACGTTTCAGTGGAACTTTAATACGTCTTGCTCCAGACTCTGCCTCTTGGTCTGGAACATCAATGCTTCAGACAGCCGCTCATTGTGACACCTTTCGTGAGAGGGCAACAGGTTTCTGTCTACAAACATTCAATCTCTGGACGACCTCATTCTCGCTACTCCCCCACTATTCTTGCTTCTTCTGCTGTCGTTGCTGTGCACGATCTCGCCAATTAAGGCATTGGCTTGTTGCCCAGAAGCCGATTGCCGCGACTATGAGGACCACAAAGAAATAGGATTTGAGTAGGTCCAGTTCTATCGTGTGATTCATGGCGTGAAGGATACTGCTCCTTGCGGTTAGACCGAATGGTAATTCATCGTGGTGAGTCGGGCTGACCTGGATATGGAGGAGTTTTGTGAATTTCTCTGGTTCGAATTCTTGGTTACTTGGGTATCTCGTCTCTGTCGAAGAAGTGTTGAAAGATGCAGATTGACAGCATGAATAGCATGACTGATATATGCTCAAGAGGCAGGCCGCAGAGAATGTTTGCTAGGTCTGGATTGCTCTCGCGCTTGCTGGATGGGGGACCTTGTTGGCATCTTGGTTGTGGCGACAGTTTCTGCTCAGTGGAGTGAATGCATTTCTTTTGTACCAGTCGACATGCTGCATGGCGTATGCGATCATGATTGTCGACAAAGAGTCAAGCGTGGACAAGCATGCATGTGTCGTGCTAACTATATCCGTGTCCCGAGTTTGTCATCAAGTCATTCAATCGTAGCGTCGTTAAAGGAAGAAGATCAAGCCTTCTTGCCCTTGGACTGCCTCTTCTTTCGAGCAATCTCTGACTGGAAGACCATGCGGTTTCTTGGTTTCCGCTTGGAGATCTTGTTGAGGCGGTCGGCGGACTTTGCGCGCTTCTGCTTCTTCAAGCTTGGAGCTAGGCCAGTCCATTGCATGGCTTCAACTGTGGACGGGTTAGACACGGTTTGTGGTTGAGCAGGCACTTGCTTACCTTGGTCCTCGTCGACGGCAGGAACATGAGCGTCAGCGTCTTTCTTGTCCTCGTCAACGTCCTCATCCATCTTCTTCTCCTGGTCTGGCTTGGGTGCGTTTGCTAGTTCTTGCAATTTGGTCGACAGACGTTCTGTTCGAGCATCGTAGGCAGGTCCAAAGACTTTGGTGCGCAGAGTGGCATTGTTGCGCTTTCGCGTAGATGCACGAGCACTTTTGGCCATGATCAATTTGTACCGTTAACGTTGGATTGTAACTGTGGAAGCAGGGTTGAGTGTGGTTGCGGTAAAGGCAGGAGCGGTGGTGGTCGTGGTCGTGGTGGAGGCAGGTGCAGAAAAAAAAAGTGCTGCATGCAGATCTGGGATCTGAGATCTAGAGGCAGTCGCGACTTGCCGGTCGGGACCGCAGATGGCGCAGACGGCGCAGACGGCGCAGTGCATGAAAGAACGACGCTCGCCATCCAACGTCAATCGCGCCGCTGACTACTGCCACAACGCTTTCTTGCATCCACTTCTGTAGCCATAATGGACGACTGGTGCTGTCGCTTGCCCTCGTTAACTGGGCCTTCTTACTCTCGATAGCATCGTCGCATCTGCCTAGCTGAACCGTCGTCGGCCGCTCCTCCCAATGGCCTCGACGAATGGCGCACACACAGTCCAAGGTGACCTGGTACGAGGCGTCCTCGCCGAGGTCAACACGCTCACCGTCGATCGACTGAAGAGGGTTCTCAAGGCCGAGAACCTGACCGTGTCGGGCTTGAAGAACGAGCTGCAGATCAGGCTCAGGGCTCGTACGTCCTCGAATGACTCTCACTTCACCACCCCAACTAACCAACGGCTGCAGACGTCCACGACTGCGAGCGAAACAACGACCAGAATGGCCTGAAGAGGATCAAAGATGCCATCAGAGGCTATCCTGCATCGCAAGCCTCGGCTGCCTACAACCCCAATCCATACCCGTCACCATATTCCAATCACACTCCAGCCAGCTCAGCCTCACCACAGAACTACTACACATCTCCCACTCCTAGGTTACCTCCACCTCCTGGTGTCATGCCCCACCTCGCCTACAATTCAAGTACGCTGCTTCAATCAATCTTCAACAGTAGCAGCTCAGCTGACAACATGGCAGGTCGAGTCACCTTCAAGAGTTCTCCCTTTTACACCATCCAGAAGCAGCTGAGCAACGTCGTCGAATTGAAGCCCAGGGAACAGACCCGCGACACTGCAAGGTTAACCATCAACCTCGACGACGCTCTTGCAACAAAGTTCCAGAGCGATTCCTCGTGCAGGGCAATGGTCTTTTGCGCCGCCGATGCCTTCGACTCGGCTTGGAAGCCGGTCGACATAGCATTTCCACATCACGCCGAGCTACGCTGCAACCAGGATGAGGTCAAGGTCAATCTTAAGGGGTTGAAGAATAAACCTGGTTCTACCCGCCCTGTCGATATCACCCCATTCCTGCGGAAAAAGGCCGGCTTTCCAAATAACGTCGAGCTGGTATACGCTCTCACCAACAAGGTACGTCCCATCTCCATGCTCTGAAATTCCCCACCTGTGTGTTTCAGATCTCACCAATGCCTTCTGCATGCTTACAGGGTGCCAATCAACAGAAGTATCTTCTTCTCGTCAACATGGTCCAGAAGAAATCCATCGATTCCTTGGTCGAAGAGCTCAAGCGAGGCAAATACCTGAGCAAGGCGAGAGTCGTTCAAGAAAGTAAGCCGACTCAGGCTTTCTGGCCTGCCGCCCCACTGACCTGTCCCAGTGATGAGCCGAGCCAATGATGACGACATTGTCGTAGAATCGAGCAACATGTCCCTGCGAGATCCAGTGCAGATGACGAGAATAGACACGCCATGTCGCTCCATAGGCTGCAAGCACAACGAATGCTTCGATGCCGCAGTCTTTCTTGCCCTTCAAGAACAAGCCCCAACCTGGACCTGTCCCATATGTAACAAACCAGCCCAGTGGGAAAACTTGGTATACGACCAATTTGTCCAGGAAATCCTACAAAACACCAAGCGCGACATCGAGCAGGTTACTGTTGAGCCCGACGGCCGCTGGCACTTGATCAAAACCGACGACGACAATCCCCAGCCAGAGTCAAAGAATCCATTCTCGCATCATCAGCACGATAGCGACGATGATAACGACGATGACGATGACGATCTTGTGGAGATAACAGATATCGATGCGCCAAAGACAACAACAAGCATACGTACACGACCCTCCGCCGATGCAATACGCACGCCTTCTCTGAACGGACGCGATTCTTTCCCGCCTCCGCCGGCGCCCTCCTCAATATCTCGCGCACAATCGGTACAACACCCACCGGCTCCGAACTCGCAATCCAGGAAACGACCGAGAGAAGAAGTTATCGACTTGACTCTGTCAGACGACGATGACGAACCACCAGTCAGTCGCGTCAAACGCCCTTCTCTTTCCTCGCAAATCTCTGACTCGAACAGGTCAGGCGTTCCCGGGCCGTATAGGTTCAACTTACCGCCTCCTATACCGAGCAGGACCAGCACCAGCAGTCCGGCCAATCGGTACAGCCCGGGCAATTTTTATGATTATGATGTGTTTAATACGAGGCTTTGAAGGCTTGGAGCTGGCTGAAACAAGGCTTTGATTGATATAGTAGATACCCCGGTTTCAGATGCGATGGCGTTATGGGCGAACCGGGATAGGGTACAGCAGGAAGCGCGCAGGCGCAACCAAGGGACATGATCATGGGTCGATTGTCGACGCATTGCATACGAGGGGGATCTACTTGGTTGGCAAGAACCAATTGTATGACTGTGTGGGATGAGGCACCTGCTGTACGTAGCGGCGATACAGCTAGTACTTGACCTAACAAAACCAAGATGCTCATTTCCCGTGGATTGTAGACTCCTCGGTCAAGAGTGCATGACTAGCTGGCTACTTACCTCCTGACCAATATACCGACCACACACCACCGTTTCGCGGCATGTTTGTCTTCTCCTGCTCGTGAAGGTTGCCAGGGGCGCACGTTGCGGTCGACGTCGATTTCGAAGAGCTCGGCTGCGTGGAGCGGAGCGTGGGTGGAGAGGGTTTTGAGTTCTTCGTCTTCGTCTTCGTCCGAAGGGGAGTCGAGGTCGGCGGTTTGGGTTCGGTCTGGTGCGCCGGGAGTGAGACTGAGCGTGGAGGAGCCGGTTGCGATCTTGAAGAAGCGGGCGAGGGTGGAGCGGCCGGTGTGGAAGCCTGCGATGACGAGGGCGCAGGGCATGGAGGTTGCGTTTGCTTGCGCTTGGTCCTGTTGGGCTTGGGCCGCTAGGTAGCCGTCGATTGTCTTGACCAGGTTGGCGTGTTGGCTTGGCATCCAGAGACAATCGGCTAGTATGATTTTGTCGAAGCTGTGTTTGGCGGGCTGGGGCGACGATGGTTTGCCGTATGTTGTTGGAGAGGTGAAGAGCGGGTCGCCCCATGTTAGGCCGTGGATCGAGATTGTCGTGTTTGTCCTGGGCTCGCGCTCGGGCTCGGGCTCGGGGGCGGGACCGGCTGCCAAGAGGTTGATCTTGAGGTTGTGGTGGACGTTGTGGGCTATTGTGTCGGCGACTAGTGCTGGCGAGGACGGGTGGTCTGTGATTGTCGCGCTGTGGGCGGCTGAGAGGCTAGATATCAGAGATGGGAGGGCGGTGCCTGGGAGGGGGTTCATTAGCCAGTGGCACGGGAGATGTGGAGTGTCTGGTGTTGATGTGGTGGGCAGAATGGACGTACGACATAGTGGTGGTGCTCCTTCTGCAGCAGAGCACGGCCCGGGGTGACCTTGGGGTGCTGGAAGTGACTTGTGTGGTGGTGTGACAGGGTGACAGGGTGTTGTGGTGATTCCGGGCTCTTCACGTACCAGCACCAAGTTCGAGCACATTCTTGCTTCTCACATCCCAGTACTTTTTGTTCCACTGCACTTTGCTGGCATCAAGCTCTTCCTGCTCGTCGGTGCTGGCTGACTCGATTGCGTCTGCAGCGACGACGGCGGCATTCCAAAGGTAGTGCGCAAACAGCTTCCGGCCTTCTTCGACATCGGGGTGCCGTGGGATCTCGAGGTTGATGTCGCCATGTCGCGGAGAATTATATACGACAGACTGGCCAGGGGTGCCGTGCGAGTTCTGCGTGTCGTCGGTGAAGAGCGATGCCAGGGAGGAAGAGAAGATGTCTTCTTGTTCAGGGTTTGGCGGTGGGCGGACCCACACCCGCGATAGAAGCATGGTGCGCCGCCGCTGGGCTAGGTTGGATGGGATGTCCCGCTGGGCAGGAACAGAGCTGATAGGCGCGGAGAGCACGATGGTGCATGTGTGCTTTCGAGGGAGGGTGAGTTTCGCAGGAGCATGCGGGGTCATGCCGCGGTTGGCGATAGATAAGATAAGCACTCTTTTTCTTCTCGATTCGATCCACGACAACTTGGTTGATCTTCTCATGACTGTCTCTCAAGGTGTCATCTTGACGAGAAGCTTCGGCTACTAATTCCGACGACATGGCAGATGCACCATCCCAAGCTGAGGTCAAGCATCTAAGACCCAGTGAGCTAGGCACGAAAGAGTAGTGAGTGGGTATGCGAGGCATCTTGCTGCGGTTGCGCATGGCTGACGCTGGGCAGTTGGGACCAGAGCTATCAGAACGATCTCGAGAATGGCTTCGGTCAGGAAGAAGGGGCTGAACTGACCCAGCTCGAATCATGGTTCGATGAGGTCGATGCCCCGCAAAAGGTTCTAGAGTACCTCACCGATGAGGACTTTCCGCTGTCACCGAACAACCCAGAGAGAACCAACACCGAGCCAACAGTCCTTGATCTAGGTTGTGGCAATGGCAGCAGTCTGTTCGAGCTCAAGCTTGAAGGCGAGTATCAGGGCCCCATGGTAGGCGTCGACTACTCTCAGCAAAGTGTCAATCTAGCAAAGACGTTGTGGAGCAAGCACCTGGAGCAGCAGGACGAAGCGGAAAGACCAGAGGGCAGCATCTCGTTTGAGCAGTTCGATCTGCTCAAGGACAAGCCCGGGGAGCAATCTTGGTGGCCTGAAGGAGGGTTTGACTTGGTGTTGGACAAGGGCACTTTTGACGCAATCTCGCTTTCTGCCGAGACCACCGAGCATCATGGCAAAGAAGTGCGCATTGTTGAGGCATATCCAGGCAAGGTGGTTCAGATGATCAAGCCTGGAGGCTACTTCCTCATCACGAGTTGCAATTGGACGGAGCAGGAAGTCGTGAGATGGTTTACTGAGACCCCCGAGGTGCAAGATGTCTTGAAGGAGTCCGGTCGCGTCAAGTACCCTGTCTACGAATTTGGTGGTCGTAAGGGACAAGGCGTTGCGAGCGTGTGCTTCCAGAGAGCTCTAGTGAGTTAGTGCTTAGAACAACACCTGCATCAGTGTTGTGCCGGATTTCTGGCAGTCGAGACGACGAGCGTAAAAACAGCTTCGTCAGCCAATCAGAGTGACTGTGATTAGGATTGCGGTGCGACTGAGATTTTGTTTCCGGCCGATCTTTTCGGCTCCACCAAAGAGCAAAGAGCTGGACTTCGCATCTTCCATGACGACGAGCCTGTGAAGTTACCGAGAGTGGCAAGTTTGCATCCCAGCGCTGTGGTCGCGGTTGTTGCACGATCAGGCGGCATGCAAGGGGCAGTGGTTGTGTAAGTGGCATGGCAGACGACGTTGCTAGACCCAAGACTGGCCAGCTGCAAAGACGGAGTCAGAGTCGGCAGTGTGTAGAGGCTGAATTCCGCGCTCGCCAAAAGTTCGAGGCTCAAAAAGAGTGCGGCAGGCATGCTCCCATTGGTGGCCGCACGCCCGCCGCACGCTTAGAAAGATGCTTGATGTCCATGTACAAGTAGCACCTATACCCGTAGCTGTGAACGGTGCCATTGCTTGCTCTCGCTTTCATTCTCCCTCCCACTTTCTGCTCACACCTGCCGCGTCCCTTATCCTGCTGTTGTCTGCACGCAAGTAGCATCGGTTCCTCGCAACGATGGAGGCCCTGCTACGACAGTCCAAGGGCGTTTGTCCCTTCCTCAAAAAAGCCACTCCCGGCGCCCTGCGCACCCTCAGCACTACCTCCTACCAAAGCCCTGGAGGCGGCACTATCTCCAAGCTGCAGCACTATGCCCGACGATGCCCTGTCATGAACAAGGGCCTTGCTGTGCAGAGCGCCAAGATCAATGCTCGAAGCTACAGCAAAGCCGCCACCAGCACTGGCATCGTCAAGTCCCTCCTCGAGAAGAAACTGCACACCACTGCCGAGAAGAAGGCCAGTGTTGACACCCAGATGTACCGCGCCGAGCAGCAACCCGTACCCCCCGTCAAGGCGAAGCAGTTCGTCAAGGACCCCGAAGTCGCTCGTGCTGGTCCCAAACCTGCAGTCCCCGAGCCTCCCAAGTTCGACTACGAGAAGTTCTACACCGACGAGTTGGACAAGAAGCACCAGGACAAGTCTTACCGTTACTTTAACAACATCAACCGTATGGCCAAACAGTTCCCTCGAGCACACATGGCCACCCCTGAGGAGCAGGTCACCGTCTGGTGCTCCAACGACTACCTCGGCATGGGCCGAAACCAGCATGTCTTGAAGACCATGCATGAGACCCTGGATATGTACGGTGCTGGTGCTGGCGGTACAAGAAACATCTCGGGGCACAACCAGCATGCCGTCGCTCTCGAAAAGAGCCTGGCTGACTTGCACGGCAAAGAGGCTGCTCTGGTCTTCTCCTCCTGCTATGTCGCCAACGATGCCACCCTCGCTACCCTGGGAAGCAAACTCCCCAACTGCGTCATCCTGAGCGACAGCTTGAACCATGCTTCCATGATCCAGGGCATTCGCCATTCAGGTGCGAAGAAGATGGTATACAAGCACAACGATCTAGAGGATCTCGAGAACAAGCTCAAATCCCTCGATCCCGCACAGCCAAAAATCATTGCTTTCGAAAGCGTCTACAGCATGTGTGGCTCCGTCGCCCCCATTGAAGCTGTCTGCGATTTAGCCGACAAGTACGGTGCAATCACCTTCTTGGATGAAGTCCATGCTGTCGGCATGTACGGCCCAAGAGGAGCCGGTGTTGCTGAACATCTCGACTATGATGTCTGGGCCGATGCCAACCGTAATGCTGAGTCTCAAAAAGGTACCGTCATGGACAGAATCGACATCATCACAGGAACTCTCGGGAAAGCCTACGGATGTGTTGGAGGCTACATTGCCGGCTCGGCCATGTTTGTAGATGCTATTCGATCTCTCGCTCCTGGTTTCATCTTCACCACCAGTTTGCCACCAGCCACCATGGCCGGTGCTCGCACGGCCATCGAGTATCAAGCGCGCTACCAAGGTGACAGAAGAATGCAGCAGGTACACACTCGCGAGCTGAAGGACGACCTGACCAGCCGTGGTATTCCTGTTATCCCGAACCCTTCTCACATCGTACCCCTCCTGGTCGGAGATGCCGAACTCGCCAAGGCAGCTTCGGACATGCTCTTGTCCGACTACCAAATCTACGTGCAGTCGATCAACTACCCTACGGTGCCTCGCGGCGAAGAACGTCTCAGAATTACCCCAACTCCCGGTCACCACGGCGAGCTGAGAGCTGACCTGGTCCAAGCGCTGGAAGGCGTGTGGAACCGCCTCAACCTCAAACGCATTTCAGACTGGAAGGCTCAAGGTGGCTTTGTTGGTGTCGGCGTCGAAAACGCTGACCTTGTTGAGCCACTTTGGACCGATGCCCAGCTTGAGCATGCCGCTGAGTTGCCCAAGGCTGCTGTTGATGATGTGCAAGATGCGAGGATCATGCCTGTCGCGGCAGCAGCAGCATGATCGAGCTTGTTTGAACCATTCTAGAACTTGAGCAGCTTCAGTGCATGCACTCTGGACACGATATGTATGGTAGATATTCGGCTCTGCATAGCGTGCTTCACCGACCATCTTTTTGAGATGATGAATACATATGCCGGATCATGGCATTTCTCACGTTCCCCAACCGCTCTTCCATCACTTTATCCATGTCTTATACCTGTTTTATATCAGAGATTACTAACCCTTCTCGTTCGTCACGTACCGGCATGAATGAGTACTGACCGTGCGGCAGAAGGCAAGGTAATGGTGGATGGCAAAAAGACGCCATATGCTGGTCCCTATGTCATAACGTTAGCAAACGCCTTGTTGATGCATGGCTCATGGCCGGCTACACATGGCTTGGATCCAACAAGACCTACGAGTCCCGGCTAGGTCACCCACGGATGTCACCAAGCAAAGTCCTTCGCAACAGGGGACATGTCCTAAGATACCATCTTACATCAACCATGAACAATAGAACTTATCCCCAGCAGCATATCTTCAGGAAGACTGCAACCAAGAACCCACAAGACTGCGAAGCTTTGTTTCAACACTTCTCTGAGATTCCGCAGCTCGAAACTGCTTCAACTGTCAAGGGGCGCCATAACAGATTCAACCATGTCGCTCCTCATCACCACGGCCTCGTCAAGCCCGAGCGAGAGTCTGGAAGAACCATTTTCTACCATCACTACGACTTCGACAACGACGGAAACCGTGACGAGCTGGACGAGGAACCACAGTGTTCCCGTGCCAAAGATGCTGACCACCATAACACGGCTCCTACCAGATCCCTATGAAGCCACCTTCTCTGAAGAATGGATGACTGCTACAGGTGCTAGACTTGCAGAGCTGAACGCGCAAAGAATACGGTCAGTGTCCGCAAACAGCACCGTCGCACCAACGATACCCACGGTCTCCATGAGCATAACGACTAGCTCTGACGAAGTGATGACTCCAAGCACAACAACAGCGCCAAGTCTCGATACCACCTCTGAAGATACGGCAACCGCTGGAGTGCAGAGTCCAACGACATTCTCATCGCCTGCTGCAGATAATCCACCTGCCTCAGCTATGTATACAAGTGCTGGAGTTGCCAGTACATTGTCAGCCGAAGCCACCGTCGGTGCAGCAGTATCAACAGATGCACCTTGTGAAGATGCCCCAACCACAGTCTACATTACAGTCGACGCGTCAAGCAATACATCCTTTTCCAACACCACGCCTCAAGCCTCAGCCTCGGAAATAGCCACGAAGAGCGCAGTCGTCAGTACTGACTCCGTCACGGCACTCGCGAGTCTAGACACTGTCTTGACGACCACCACATCGCCTATAACCACCATCGTCGTTCTCGAAACTACTCCTACTGTGCCTGACGAAGAGTCAGCTGTAACTCCAGACACATCAGCGAACGATCCGATAACCAGCGCCGTGTCTCTCACAGTACCAGTGAGCGCTGCGCCTGCCTCTGTTTCATATTCAAGCTCCCGCCCCGCTGTTTTGGATCCAGAACTTACGCAAGAAGCTGATCCTCACTCATTTTCTGCTACCGCCACTGCCACACCTATAGCCTCTTCGTCCGTTCAGCCATTACCTACCTCGACTGAACACCCCAGTCCGCTCACAACAGCAAGTGCAACAGCAACAGCAACACATCTAGCCGTACACCCCATAAGCCTCAACCCAGGCCCGATAACCTGGGGTTCTCTCTCGTCCGTCGCAGCCACAGCGCTGAAACACGAAGATCCACACCCCAACCTTGCGCGGTGGGTGACGATCGAGGACCCCGTCGCTCGCACTCCGTCGCACCAACTTAGCGCTACTAACTACCAGTCGAACGCAAAGGCGAGGAGCACTGCTAGTAGCCTACAGTCGCGCCACCGCCACCTCGCGTCCCCGCTCCCGCTCTGGCTTGTCGCGAGCATCTTCGTCGCGTTGCTCGTCCTCGTCTTCTGGCGTGTGCTCGCGGACCTGATTGCGTGGAGACGGGCGCGGTGCGGGAGGAGCGGCCGGAGCTGTGGGGGAGACGGCTGGTGGTGGTGGTGGTGGGGGAGGACGCCGAGATCAGGACAGAGGGCGAAGAGGCGCTGGTCTAGTCGTGAATACGGGGTTGGGGTTGAGAGTGGGACGGGTTACAGGAATGGCGATGGGGTGGGGGATGGGAGGTTGTCGACGCTGGAGTGCGGGTTTGTGTCGGGGCAGCATGCGGGGGAGATGGATCCGAGCTATTGGCCGCATGAGAGGGTGGGGAGGGAGAGTATGCCGTAGCGTACAGTTGGTGCTGGGGAGGGAGAGGAATCGGTGGTGGTACGATTGAGCTTTATGGGACGTTGTATACTACGATTGCTTGGTTTGGTTGTGTCTTGATGTTGGGTTTTGTCTTAGCGTTGTTAGTCCTGGATCTTGAGTCGATGGGGCACGGATTGCTAGATGTTAGATGCTTTGGCTTGCTTCAATATTCACACGTTGCGTTCTGGAAGAGTACTACTACTGCTGCTACTACGTTGTATGGTTGATCAGTCAAGTCAGCCAAGCTCGAGTCGTTGAGAACAGCGGCCGGCTGTGTAGTAGCACACTGTACTATCTTCACCATTTAGCCAGGCAGCTAACCAGCAGCGTTGCAAAACAGCGCAATGCTGAGTGATGCGACAGCTGGGGTAAAGTCGACGGCGACGGCCAAGGTGATACTAGCTCTGAGGAAGGCCCGAAGGAATTAATTGCTACTAGTGTCAAGCTTCTGTTGTCTCATGATTATTCTATTACCACTGCGTAAGCTCTTTCACAGTGGTATCATCTCCGTCGAGTTAGATCTCAAGAGTCAACGCCATATTTTCGGACTAGCGAGTTTGTATCAAAGCACGCGCTAAGTTGACTGAGTATCCGCCTAGAACACATACAATGTTGCGCCGGGACGGAGGGGGCATTAGGACGTTGCGTCGTTTGATGATGCTGGTTGGCCGAGCTCAGTTAGCATGTCGGGCAGTAAGGAGAGTGATCATTGGGTTGCTGCACGACCAAGCGGCGAACGCAGACGCTTTGTCGAAATTTAGTTGATGGGGGCCTAGTGTCCTCTTTGGAGGCAAAGACAAGTCAGTGTCGGCGAGCTGTCCCTCGAGCATCTTACCTCGCGCGATTTGGATGGCGGTCTCGTTACACGACTGAACGAACTTGTCGGTGCCAGAGATCTCGACGAGCTGTGGAGCACAGCACTATGCCATATTGTGCACCTGAACTGTCTGATGTCATGACTGAGGGTATGATCGACGTGATAGTCGATGTCTGACCTGTGGAGACTGCTGGAGCGGTAGAAGCGCTCGTTTGTATCTCGGTGGAGGCGGCCATGTAGGAACAATGGGAGTCTTCAACCGAATTGCATTGCCGAAACGAACTAGCTGGCTAAACCAAAGTGAGCCTTTGCCACTTTTTGACAAGGTCATACTTGGGATCAAACATTTTCGTTGCAGACATGAAGCCGTGCAGATAGCAGCATCCGATTAACGTGTATATACCACCTTGGTGGGCAGGTCGGAAAAGCAGAGGTGCAGAGCAGAACTCATCGAACCAAACTCGATCGTCAGGCTGAGCACCGTGCGGGCCGTAGCCGATGAATCATTCCTTTGTCATGAAGTGGTCGGCCAGTAGCTTCGCCCATGTACATCAACTCAGAGAACGCAAAGGCGTCTTTCTGCGTCTTCTTCCACGTTCCGGTTGTTATGTCATTTGGGTCTGTAGCTGGAGTCGTCGTTAGTCGGTGCCTGCGAAGGACTTGTAATATCCTTGGGACAAGATAGACTCCGTTTCGCGGAGGATCCCAAGGCATGATCATCCTCCTTTCGGGTCCTCCAGGTTGGTTCCAGTTCAAGATATTTGGGTCCATATTAGTGTACTAACAGTTGCTTACAGGCACAGGCAAGATCCTCACAGCAGAAGCCCTTGTCGAGAAGCTGAGGGGCTTCCTCTATACCGTTTCTGCTAGCGAACTCGACTGCAGTGCTGACAGCGTCGAATCTGCTCTCGAGAAAACCTTCGATCTCGCTGCCGCTGGAAGGCTTTCTTACTGCTCGATGAAGCCGACGTCTTTCTCGAGAAACGCTCCGATAACGAGCTGGCACGTAATAAAGTCGTCTCAATCTTCCTTCGAAGGCTGGAGTACTTCAACTCCGTGTCTTCTTGACCACGAATAGACCGGACGCGTTTAACGAGGCGTTCGTTCTCGAATTCACATCGCTATCGAGTACAATGATTCAACTGTGGATGCAAAACGAGCTGTATGGAAACAATTCTTGGCCACTGCCATAGACTCGGCGCAGTATGGCGTTAGTGTTGAGGAAAGCGAGGTCGATAAGCTTGCCGAAAGACAGCTAAATGGGCGAAAGATCAATGATTTGGTCAAGTCAGTGCTTTTGCTCGCTTGGAGCTCCAAGGAACCAATGAGCTTGAAGCACATTGATGTAGTGTTGAGGATTGGGCATGCTAGTGACTGCATTGCAGACTGATGAGATGTTAGCAGCTGCAAGATCAGCATGCTGTTTTCCACTTCCCGTAATTGATGGTTTCTTCACTCTACTGTTAGCGTAGGCGATACTACGTAGCATGAGAACATGGCACATCCAGTTGCACGTTGACTTGAATAATTTCCGTCTGGTTGTGGTTTTGACGCTGCTTTCAGCCAAGTCAAGCCTGGCTCCTCTAGCAGACGTAGCCAATGATAGATCTTCGACTCCAAGCAGGTGTACATGGATGCATCTCGGTGCAAAGGGTGCATGCCCATCATCGTCGGAAGCCTTCCAGGATCGCGCGCGTCAGATCTCCGACTGTCGGCAGCTATGAACTGCGATCGCGCGAGATCGACAAGTTCCATGCAAAACCAAGCACTCGAAGAGAATGCCGAGAATTGCTTAGCAGGAGCGTGAATTTGAACATGTGGCTTGCATGGATCCTTGACCGCGCATAATCTCAGCAATTGATTGCATGCGAAAGCGAGTGCCAAGTTACATCAAGAATTCACAAGACGCTTCCGCCATGCTTGAATCGCCTGGTAAAGAGCAGTGAGGTTGGATTTGAGCCAATGATATGCGCACGTGCTCGAGGAAGTAGCCATGCGGTAGACGCTAGTGCCTTGGCTGAGGTGGGCCCTAGTGGAAGAATCTCAACGCATGGCGCGACGTCCGAGTGCTTTGATATTCTAGACCCTTTACTCAGGTCAAGCGTCGATATCAAGCTGTTCACGGGGTGAGTGATACATCGTCAGGAGGTGTGAAGTAGGATATATGGAGGCATGGACATCAAGCAGCACTTAAATGTGTAGCAGAGCCAAGCAAGACAAAGACCTCCGCCGAGCAGTAAGAAGCATGAAGTAGACCTGGGCCCAGGATTACCACGCGAGAGTGGAATGATCTCGAACGCCTCCGCCAGAGCCAGGTCCACGGTAAACTCAAAGAATTTCCAATTATGTACGCTATTCACGGATCTGGTCATCGCCCACCGCTGGGTTGTACTTCAACTAGTCGAGAAGCTTTCCTAGCAAGGACTATACTCAATACGGCAATGAAACCTCCGTGCTACGTTCCTCCGATGGGGCACCTGTGCGCCTGACGGCCAGCCCGGTCGATGAAGCCACGCATGGTATTCTGGCTGAAGAGGGCGAGTACATGCGACCTAAAGCCAGGTGCGTGCCTCGATACGTTTCATTCATTGGTCTTACTTGCGATTCACCTTCCACCGATCAGTTCGGAAAAGGATTTTCACTTCTGTGGGTTTGCTTCTTCGGGTGCTTGTATAAATCATATATCTCGGCGCACACCCAGCCCTCTGGAACCCTCCAAGCATTTGCCAATTCACCAAACCTACTTGGCGTATCTTCTCTTTGCTTGGTGCTCCTTGTCGCCCACACTGCTTCGTTGCAAGACCGGTGCCTCACCACTGCCCTACCTCCAATATGGTTACAAAGACTGCTGGAGGAAACGCGGCGTTTCACAACTTTCACAACGATTTCTCCCACATCCAAGACCCGAATGAGCGACGCCGACTTGCCCTTGCGGAGATCGACAAGGCGCCATTTGGATGGTACCATGTTCGAGCTATCGCTGTCGCGGGTATCGGGTTTTTCACGGGTGGGTTCG
>Ga0066648_10000259_pt1 | contig 38067 bp, 34 predicted proteins | sample CryGeyCG12114_NA_FD_59537 | JGI IMG/M metagenome (GOLD analysis project Ga0066648, IMG submission 59537) | Groundwater microbial communities from aquifer - Crystal Geyser CG19_WC_8/21/14_NA | ecosystem: Environmental > Aquatic > Deep subsurface > Groundwater | place: USA: Utah: Grand County... | reverse complement strand
CCTCACGAATGATGCTGAAACCGCCATGGCCGATTTGTTTGCCAAGGACATAATCTTCGCCAACGGTTGCGCCTTCGGCGTCGACAGGGGGTGGCACCGAGTCATCCCCCCCAGCACTCCTTCCGAAGCCACGTAAAAACGACGAAGCGGCTGATCTGGAAGATTTAGTCGAGCTTTGAGTGTCGCGGCGCGAGGCGCGTCTCATGGGATCAGCATCTTTCTTCAAACTTCCAGCTCGCGAAAAAAAGTCTTGAGCAGGTTCTCCGTCGCGCCATCTTTCGGATGCTTTTCTCTGCCCCCTCGGTCTCGGCATGTCGTAGGACGAAGATAGGTTCCTGGTCCATGGTGAAGTGAAGCTTATAGGGGAGGACACATGGTGATGCTCTGTGTCTGTGGGAGTCACAACCACTTCCTCGACTGGCGACATGGTAGATGCGGAGGTCAAAGACACCGGTTGCTCCAAGGCCACCGAAGAGCGCAGGGCCATGGCATCAACTGTGCGCTGCAGTAGTGGAAAACGGGCTTCGCCAACGTGAGGCTCATCGTAAGGAGGACTGTCCGAGTACTGCGGTAGATGTCTGCCTGTATTTGGGTCGTAGTGTGCCCTGTCAGATTCACTGTGGGCTCTTGCCGATCGCTCTTCCGACAAGGCTTGTGCCAACCAACGGCCTCTCGATCTGTGTTGCCCAAGCCTGTCTGCTGGCGCAACCGCAATGCTATGGCGGCTGTCGGAACCTGCGTTCGCCTCACCACTGAATGTGATAGACATTTTGCGATCGTTTAGAAAGCGCTCTGCGAAAGCGTCGGAAGTGGTATGAGAGGCATGCTCGACTGCGCCAGCATCATCCTGCTGACGGGGGATCTCGATAGGAGGAGTCGCGGAGGCCCGGATGGTATCGTCACTTGGCGCTGAGCCACGGAACATAGGACGCAAGTGTCGTTTCTGCTCATCGTCCGTGGTTTCATGATGCTGACGCTGCTCATCGGCCTGAGTGTCAAGCTTGAAGTCTCGGAAGTGCAAGTAATTCTCATGTTGTGCCATTACAGGCACAACAGCAGGCAGGCAGCAGTGGACTGTTGCAGTTGCTGTGCGGCAATTCGAGTGATCAGGCAATGGCGACTACTGTGAGCTGGTCACCTAGGTGGGAGGGCGAAACCTTCCATGGACGGTAAATTTCAGGAAGCTGGGCAAGCATGTGCAGCTAGAGCAGTCAAGGAAGCATCGGCCAACAAGGCGTGGGCCGCAGCCCGCATTGTGATTAGGTACCGGTAGGCGCCGTGTGGGCATGGCGAAGATCTTCCTCATGGTTATCACTCCAAGCGACAGAGCCTTGATCGCCGTCAGAAACCAGAGTAGCTAGAGCTGAGCAGATGTACTTCAGCATTTGAAAAAAATTTAATCATCTCGATGCATGACGTCGAGTGCATGTCGTTGCTCCTGCAGCTTCAATGCGACTGCCGGCGGTGAGGTAATCACGGGCTGTGATTTGTGTGGTGCAGTGGACGTTCCGACCCCAGTTGGGCCTGGCGAGCCTGAGGATGAAACAACCGCGATGTTCAGCCACAGCTCCCTGCCTGGAAGGGGACGACCGCTCGGCTTTCGCGAGGCGCGGGGGCTGGGATCTAGGTCTTCATGGGCACCCAGCCACAAGTCAATCATCATGAATGAGGTCGGCACGGGGCACTTGGCCAATGAGCGACGCCCTTCAGATGCTTCCTGTGGGCAGGCTTTCGCTGTGAAACTCAAACCTGATTCATACCCCTGGTTCAGGTTTTAAGTTGCCGTGGATAGTGCCTCCTCCTGTCCTGTCCCGTGCCGTGCCTCTTCTTTCTCAGTTCTCAGCTTGATCGTGACCCTCCTGCGCAGCTGCACTTGACCTTGCCCACCTTGAAGGTCTCGACATCGCATCGCTTTGCCTGCACGACGCGCCACCTTTCTTGGGAACCGCGATCTCGACTGAGCGTACCACCGCGTACTACCACTCGCTTGTATCGTATCGCTCTACCCGTGGCCACTCTTCACACTGTTTCAGAGCCGATAGACCTCCTCGCGCTCCCTTTCCACAACCGGACATCGGCTCCAACCGCACCCGTCAGTCTACAGACACATCTCTCGACGCCAGCGCACGGCGTCGCGACGCGCACCAAAGTACACAATCAATGCTATCGAGGTGGTCTGCCGGGTCTGTTTGTCTCGCGTGTAGTAGCGGCCTTTGCTCGTGCGTCTGCCGTACAAGGATACCATGACATCCTTAACGCTGAAGCCAAACCTATTGAGAGCAGGTAAGGAAGTGCTGGACAAGAGCTGTGGTGCTGGGTCTGATTTGCGGTCTAGATACCATCGACCTCCAGTCGCATGACAACCCGTCCGCCAAGGATCACTCACGAGGACAGTACCATCCGGGATATACTCACACAACCCCCAATCATGCTGGGCCACACCATACACAGGCGCTCAGGAATGCCAATCACGATGCATACTCTGAGATGCACGCGAGCCCCCGTATGGATGGGTTTGACCACAATAAATTAGGCCCTGGCCCACATGGACAAACATACATGTACGATGAAGGTGACGACGAAGACGATCACTCGCCCGATGGCATGGATGGCGTTAACCATGAAGCTGGTTATGGCGACGACGACGGCGGAGACTCCCAGGACGAAGACATGGACGACGAGCTGCTGGATAAAATATCAAGCTCTCCCTCTATCGAAGATGGTAAGCAGTCCTGGCCCACCCGAGCCGACTCCCTGCACTACGGCCATTCCCACGGTCCAAGAGCAGCGCCGACTCGAGGCATTTCTTTCTCTCATTCCCATTTGAATCCCGGCCCCACACAAGTAGATTCTGGAAGTCATCAGAGTGTGCAGGAGAGTCCCAAAAGAGGTGGCAGCGCAGCCATTAACTTTCGCAATCTGCCCATACTATCTCCATCGATATCTCACGATCAGGGTGAATTTGTGCGCGCATGTGCAATTGCCAAGTCTAGTTCTATAGAGAACATCAGACGCCACTTATTGCCTGAAGACGACCCCTTCCTTGATTACAATACACCAGAAGATCTCGAGGATGCGAGCTTTGACGACGACCAAGTTTGGGAAGATGAAGACACGGATGAGGACAGCGACTGCTCTGATGACGACCAGGAAGACTTCTCCCTCTCAACCGCACCCCGTTTTCTTGACTCTGGCTGGGGTGGCGAATGCTTACGAGAAATAGAAGACATCGATTTCGAATTCGTCTACGCTCTGCACACATTTGTCGCAACTGTCGAAGGCCAAGCCAATGCCACTAAGGGAGACACCATGGTTCTGCTCGACGACAGCAATAGCTACTGGTGGCTGGTAAGGGTCGTCAAGGATGGCAGCATAGGTATTTGTTCCGTTGCACTATCGCCCGTTCTAGCCTGACGTGATTCAGGTTATCTCCCAGCCGAGCACATCGAGACACCCACAGAGAGGTTGGCACGTCTCAACAAGCACAGAAACATCGATGTAAGCCATCCCACACCTGTCTCCTGTAATTTGCTCACTCTTCGTCCAGCTTTCCGCGGCTATGCTGGGAGATAACCCTGAGAAGTCCAAAAATCCCCTGAAAAAGGCCATGCGCCGACGCAACGCTAAGACTGTGAACTTCGCACCTCCTACTTACTACGAGCCAGAGGAGAGACAGTGGTCTGACGAAGATGATGAGGAGGAGGCTGATGATGGGTCTGCTGCTCACATTGAAGAAAATACGGCTGAGCAGGAACAGCAGAGAGCTCAACAGCAGTCACAGCAAGTGCAGCAGACGCAGCAGATACGTCAGAGTAACGAACAACAAAGAGCACAGCCAACTACAGCGACCATGCACCATGTCGAGAGCAACGAGGGGATGAACGAGTATGACGCATCAAGCCCCGTCAAATCTGAAGTCCAAGCACCTGCACCACTTCAAATCAATTCGCAGGATAGCATGCAACGATCCAGGAACGGAGTCGTTCGTAATACGGATTCGTTCTTCAAGGACCAGGAGACGAAAAAGATATCTCTCACTCCACGGTTGCTTCGAGGCGATTCAGACGCCAATGGCCCCGTGGAACAAGAGGTCAAGCAACAACCTAGTCTCGACACTGTCGACAAGACTGTCGCAGACGAAAAGCCAAAGGATGGCAAGAAGAAAGAGAAGAAGGGAATGCTCAGTGGACTTTTCAAGAGAACTAAGAGCGGCAAAGGCGGCAAGAACGAACCAGACGAGACAGACCGCATCTCAGAAGATTCCGCAAAATCACCACAATCCAAAGATTCGATGGACTCTGAGACCACCCCCGACCGCAAGCCCAGCAAGCTGCAGAAGGCGCCCCCTGCCGTGACGTCTCCGAAAATGTCACCGACGGATACACGTGCGCCGCAAAGAGATCTTACATCCACCGATGTTCAGCAACAGGCACCGATTGTCGGTCAGACGAACCAGTCAATCTCTCCACAGCAACTTCAGCCTCCCCAGGAGCTCCCGGCGGATTCACTTGCTCAACAACCAAGCAGGTTCCCCTCGTTGCAGGAGAAACGGTCTGTAGGGGCGAAGATCACAGACGTCTTGCGATCCAAAAATTCAAGCCAAGACATGGGCGACCCCACAGTCAAGCCGGTCTACGCGAAACGTGCCAAAGAACGCTTTGCTATTGACGAAAGTGATTCCGAGAATGACAGCACCCCGACTACACAATCATCCGTCTTGCACCGCAGCATCTCTCCGCTTGAGAATGACGGTGCTAATGATGAAAGACCGGTCTCACACATGCGATTGTCACCACTGGAGGATCGAGACCAGGCGAAAATAGATGGCTCTGCGCCTCCTCCGGAGCCGGAGCCGGAGCCGGAGCCGGAGCCTGTCGAGCAGTTTGTTCCTGGTCAGCAGATGCCTGTCGAACCCACACCTGCATCGCCTAGCGATCAGACTGCAAGCACATCGAAACAGTCGCCCTCGATACCAACACATACGCCCTCGACCTCAAGATCTACGCCTACCTGGTCTGACTCCTCACTCCGATCATATATGGACAATGACCAGGATATTCGTGACCTGTTGGTAATAGTGCATGACAAAACGAATGTTACTCCGGTGGGACCCGAGCATCCCCTGATGAACGGTCTCTTCGCCAGCGAGAGAACGAAGCTGGCCGATATGCAATCTCAGCTCGATTCTATGTTGTTATCTTGGTTGTCAAAAAAGAACCAGCCAACGGCTGCGAAGGTATAGCGTGGCGCAGGTTTTTGCTTACAGTATCCAGTTCTTGATATCCTTGTTTGTTAGCCGTTTGTACGAGCACAGGCGCAGATATGATGTGGAAGAGGGCTTCCTACGTAATCACGACGAACATACACGCTGCATGACATGGAGAACGGAAGCTGCAAAACAGCATCATGAAGGCGCATTCTGACAGGGCTACTGAGGAGTTACTTGCAGGAGTGTTCAAGGTAGAGAGAATGGCATCCTCCCGCAGAAGATCAGTTCGATCGGCTCGATCAGCTAATTCTTGGTTGCAAGGATTTCTACTAATATGCTGCTATTCCTAAAACAAGTTCTGTGTGCCATATACCTAACTGCCACGGAAGATCATAAGTCGCTTGAGGGCTTGGATGATAGCGAGCCCCAGCGACTTCGGTCACTATATGCTCGCGGCGTCGTGCTCGTCCTCTGCACTCTTGCTGACCTGAACAGACGTGGGACTCGTTCGTTCAAGTAGCAGACGCCGATCAATACCTAGAGACCCATTCAAGCATTAGATGCCTGGTCGTATAATTCGTAGTATGCCTTAGACGCGATCCCATCCCGAACCTCGGCTCACGACCTTGTCTATGAGCCGCGATGCACTGACATAAACAGAGAGCCAGCGCGCCCTAATGACACAGCACAATTAGACTGGACTGTCCACTCACACTCCAACACCCAACAACCTGAGCTCATATCCGCCCACCTACCGACTTTCCGCTTAGCCCAGCTCACACATCACCTTCCCCGTCCTTGCGCGCCCACCCACCCCCTTTCAGCAATGGAACGGCCCCGAGCCCACAGCGACAACACCTCCTCCAGCATCCCACCCACCATCTCCTCGCAACTCGCGCTCACCCAGACAGGGCCGGACACGTACACCTCAGTGCACTTCCCGCGACGCCTGGGCAACGCCGCGCCCATCGCCTACGGCGGCTGCACGGCCGGGCTCGCCGTGCACGCGGCGTGTCTGACGGTGGCCACGGCCCCGCGCTCCTTCCACCTGTACAGCGTGCTGGGCGCGTTCCACGGGCCCACGCGCATCGACCGGCCGCTGGTGTGCGCCGTCACGCGCACGCGCGCGACCAAGACGTTCCAGACGCGGCGCGTCGTTGCGAGCCAGACGCTGGACGATGGCGCGGTGCGCACGTGCGCCGACTTGTTTGTCGATTTCCATGTCGTCGAGGACGAGTTGGTCGCGTATCACGCGCCGCCGAGTATGGGGCTGCGGTATGGGAGCGGCCCCATGGATCAGGCGTGCACGAGGGAGATGGCCGAGGTGGCGGAGCGGCTTGTGGGGGCGGGCCATGTGCGTAGGGAGACGGTGGAAGGGAGTCGGTTGATGGTTGCTATGGTTAGTTTGCTTTTTCTCTTTTCTTTGTTCCTTTTCTTGCTTTCACGTCCGGTGTTTGTCTGTCTGTCTTTCTGTCCTGTTTTGACTGCGGGTGGGAGACGCGCGAGAGACGACAGCAAGTAAGGCGCGCGAGTTGAGACGAGGCACATTGAGCGGTGTGTCTCCTCCGTCTGTGTGGGTGTGGTCGGCTGGGTTGCCTGCCGACCCTGACTTGCCTTCTTTACGCGTCTGCTTCTCCTACCTAGGACCGACCCCACCGTTACGTGGTTACTAACCTGTCGCAGGCGGAGTCGTACTACGAAACAAGAATGTGTACGGCCGGCGTCGGCGGGCAGAATCTGATGGGACTCGCCAAGGACCTGAAGACAACGCAGGAGGACAGGGCGATCACGGACCGCACAAGCGCTGAATGGGTGCGGATGCGGACGCACCTGGCCAGCGAGGCGGAGAACTGTGCTGCGTTGGCGTTTCTGATGGACGGGGCGCTGAGCTTCTTGCCGTTGAACCACGATCACATGGACTTTGCAGATGCCGGCGCGTGTAGTACGTTGGACTTTGCGTTGAGGGTGATGAGGCCTGGGGTGGAGATGGGTGAGTGGCATCTTCGGGAACGGAAGACGATTGCGGCGGCGGTGGGGAGGTCGTATGGCGAGTCTAGACTTTGGAATGAACAGGGGGAGATGGTTTGTGTGATGACGCAGAGTTGTATCATAAGGCCGGCGCCGGGGCGGAAGGTGAAGCTGTAGGGCGACGGATCCCTGGAGAATGCAATGTGGACGTCAAGAACGAGTCGCTATCTCATGTATGCTCTCGGCTTCATGAGTATGTGCCTGAGAGGAGCGGATCAGTGCTTGTGGGAATAATGGCTCGGACTGGTCAGCTTGGGTTGTGATGTCACAATGGACGCTAGGAAGGATAGATCAGATAGAGATAAAGTAGATGCATAGAAATTAAGACGAGCATCGATAGACAATCAATAAACAGCTTCTGTGTCTATACCACTGAGTGGAAGCGCCGGAACCTATTTGCAAAACGCCGTGCGGTCTTCGGTCGCAACCCAAAAGCATGCCTCCCATATCGTAATGTGCATCTAATACAATCCACTCTGGTCATAAGGCGTCCGAGATTCGAAAAGGCAAATCAGCTCTTATCTCTCGTCTTCTCAACTTAGCATGCATACCCCTCATGAAGATGCGGTAGTCTACCATCTCGAACCGCCACCCCAAGAGCTGCTCGAGGATTGGTGCCCGTGCTTCTTCTTCTTCATGAAGTCTTCTGCGAAACTACCAACAATAGCGCCGCCAACAGTGCCTAGAAAACCATGGTTCTGCTTTCCGCCGAAGTGGTGACCTGCCCAGCCTCCGCCGATGGCACCGAGAAGACCTCGGTCTTGCTCGCTCATTGGAGGAGCATTGGGGTCGTAGTTCGGCGCGTTTGGATCGCTGGATTGAGGAGCAGTCTGGGGAGCACCTGCTTGAGAAGGTGTACCAGTCATCTGGTTCTGATACGCTTGGTTGGCACTATAGGAATCGTGTTGCTGACCACCGTATTGTTGCTGTTGGCCGTACTGCTGGCCGTACTGTTGCTGTTGGCCGTATTGCTGCTGCTGCTGGCCCTGCTCGGGATAACCGCCGTAGTATCCGGCGTGACCCTGTGGGTTGCTTGCATCATATGCGCCGTATTGCATGTTTTGTTGACCGTGCTGAAATCCACCTTGACTCGGAGGACCGTACGAGTCTTGTCTTCGCGGTGGGCCGAATTCTTGTGCGCCGTAGCCACCTTGCTGGTAATTTTGTTGAGGGTATTGGTTCGGGTCGGCGTAGCCCTGTTGACCGTAGGCCTGTTGGGGTTGACCATATTGAGGCTGCTGAGGATACGACTGGCCGTATGGCTGGTTGTTGTAAGGGCCAGACATCGTGAATATGCGTCTACTGTTTCGAGTTGGAGAGGGTATTAGATTCAAGTGTAGTCTTGAAATAAAACCGGATATTGTTCTTGAGCGAGTAGGAAATGGTCAGCAACTTATTTATGTACAGGAACGAGGAAGTTAAGCAGAAGGACGTAATCACGACAACCGATCAGGCGCAGTCCACAAGTGACCAAATCCTCGACGACCCCGCCACTTTGTTTGCGATGGCTGCATCAGGTCACTCCCGCCATGTTCTAAGGATTGGAGTAGGTGAGGTGGTGGCGGACACGTCATTGGCCACACCAGCCTGCCCTGCAGCTCAGCCCTCTTGACTCCGTACGTAAGCTGCATCCCGGACCAGATATGGAAAGGCGGCGCGCCAGAAGGAATATGGACAGCCGTGCCATTCATAGAAATCATGGGCAACAAGTGCACCTGGACCGATGGGGGCTGAGAGCGAACGCTTTCGTGTTATTTGCCGTGTGTTCGCCTCAGGTATCTCCTTCTTGCCGTGCCGTGAGAGGTAAGCTTGAAGATGTCGATTAACAAATGTACTTTCGATGACGCATGTCTCAACGGGGAACAGCTGATGCATCCATCCATTACGGTGCCTTTTCCTATGTCATCATAAACTATGTGTGGCAGTACTGTCTCGTCTGCACGCGGCCACACGAGGCTTTGCGCTATCATATCTCGGCGAGTCGGAGCTTGTGCCTTGTAGATTCCAGTAGGTAAATCTGATGAACACAGTGCGACTTGACCGCTGCTGGTGAATGTGAATAGTAGGGGAGGAAGCGACGCCCGCGGTCACGTGAGAACGTGCTTGCGAATTCCACACCAATCGTACAAGGGCGCTGGATTTCGCCAGATGTACCACCGATCTCAATTGTCGGAACTTTTGTCATTCACCTGCTAAGCGTGTATCGCATGTCAAGCATGTCCAACATCGTGTGCTAAGCAATGCTAGTAGGGACTACCGACGTGCAGTACGAATCATGGTGAGGATCAAGAACAGGTATCTGCTGTTGAACATTCTATATCCAGAGGCAAACACCACACCGAAGACCTCAGCATCTGCCACGCTCTCTTTCCAAAAGCCGACGCCAGCCTATATCGACGCCGGACGCTTCATTGGATCCATTCGCTATCACATCGCGCTCCTCTTCGGCGACTTTGGAGTGGGCGCTTCATTGTCCTCGTTAAAGGTGGTCTACTTCTCTGCCGCAACATCGACGGCAATTATCCGTGTCCCACGCGATCACCACCGACTTGTGTGGGCTGCGCTGAGCCACATCACCGAGCTACCCAGAACCAGAGGAGGCGAAGCGGGCCCATCGTGTGTCATCAGAGTGGTTCGTGTCAGCGGTACTATTCGAAAGGCTGAGGAGGAGCTGCTTCGTAGAGCCAAACGGGATGTCGTGCGCGCGAAGCTGGCAGTCGATGGGAAGGAGTTGCCCTGGATGGCCGGTGTCGCTGATAGAGGCTTCAAAGGCAAAGCCAAAGAAGTAGCCGATGTCAGCATGGAGTCGATCGAGGACTTGAGTGGCGGGGAGGAAGACGAGTCTGACTAGTTCGTTGACATTGTCCATGTGCCAGGTTCGGTGGCTCAAGAAGGCTTGCTGCGACGAACTTTGATGCCGCTGTCATGAGGTACGTTGAAATCTCCAAGATCGTCATCATCCATGGCCATTGCTCCTTGTGCCGCAGCACTTCGATTAAAATCCGCCTCTCGCTTTTTCTGCTCTTCTTCCTCCTCTTCCTGTTCCTTCTTGTCCCAGTACTCCTTGTTGTCAATCCACCGATCCTGAATGTCACGGATGTCAATCTGACCCATACCTTGTCTGACAGCAGTTTGCCACACGGAATCTCCGGCACCTTCAGCACCACCAAAGACGTACCCGCCTGCACGGTCGATTGTCCTCAGTAGCGCCATCATGCTCTTCTTGTCTTCGACGGCCAATGTCTCGTAGCCAACTAGACCGAAGTCCTCGATGAGTTGGCAGACCGCTTTGTTGAGAGCCTCGAACTTGCCCGTCGCAAACATGGGCGATTCTTTCTCCAGTGAGGGCAGCAGGTAATCGAGATCCTGCACTTCGGTGTAGTATTCCAGGTTGAATGGCAGATCGGGATACTTGTGCAAATTGTCAATCTTGGTCAGTACATTAACCTGGGTCAGGTCCATCTGCAGCATGGTTCTCAACGACAAGAGGAGAGTCGAGATGTACAGCGAGGGCAGCGTCAGAGCATAGGAATCGATGAGATTGACTACGACAAGCTGCCAGAATCAGCAGAGTCCTTCTATCATACATATGAGGGTCTCTCCTCACCCGGTAGCCCATCTTCTGGAGAGCAAAGAAGATCTTCCGCAACGAATCGTGGTGGGTGAACAGTTCGACCTGGCCCGGACAATCAAACAGCACATAGTCCTCGCCCAGTTTCTTGAGTCTTTCTCGTAGCCAGTCCAGGTTGTGCTCGAGCTCTTCCAACGCGTACAGCACACTTCCGTTCGGACCCAGTTCGTCGTTCGACATAATGTCTTCCAGCGTGATGAGTTGTCTGACGTCTATGGCAGGCTCGTAGGATGTCAGGTCATTTGCAGGGTCGAGATTCACGATTGACGCTTTTCGACCGACTGCGCCCATGAACTGTTGCATGCCATTGCAGTATGTAGACTTGCCTGCGCCGGGTGGGCCGACGACGAGTTGCGCAAACGGCATTGTTGGGATGGTTCAAGGATGCTCTGGTCGATTGAACGACGTTGTAGAGGGGTGGTGAGTGGTGGTGCGGCAAACAGTTGCACCGCACTGCAGTGAGCAAGCAAGCGAGGCACGAAGGAAGGAAGCCGCGCTAGTGTGCCGCAATGTCTGCAGTAACGCGACTTTGCGCACCTCGGGCAACCGTAGTCTTTGTGTCGAGAGATCGGCCATGAATGTTATGGTTGGTGTTTCGCAGGTGAACTTTTACCATTTTACCAGAAATCGGTGGTCCTTCATAGAGTCAAGTGCAGAAAGAGCACGGCCCTGGAGATGTCGAGTAAGCCAAGGGGCGCCACAAGTATATGCTCAGGCCGTTTGCTAACGTTGCGCAGGCCAGTACGAAGTCTCCGACCCGCCCACCGATGCCATATCGGCGTTGCGCTTTTCACCCTACCCAGGCTCTCACAAGTTCGCGGTAGCGTCATGGGACAAGCTGGTCTACCTGTACGAGATCAGCGACAACAAGCAATGCACGTTACTCAACAAGTTCGCCCATCGCGCCCCGGTGCTGGATGTCTGCTTTGGTAAAGACGACGATGAACTGTATACGGCTTGTCTCGACTGGGACGTCAGACGGTACGCTTCCCACGGCTTGAGGAATGCTGGACACAACAGCTGACACACGGCACAGGATCAATGTCCAGACAGAGGAACAAGAAGTCGTCAGCACCCACGACGCTGGTGTTCGGAGCGTCGTCTACAGCGCAGACCACGGGCTTGTCATATCCGCCGCCTGGGACTCAACACTGCACCTTCATCCTGCATCGCCGGGCGCCGATTGGTCGCCTGTCACCATCAATCTCCCCAGTAAGCCCTTTTCCCTGTCAGCGTCTACGAGCAAACTCGTCGTTGCCATGGCCAATCGAGCCCTACATATCTACGAGTTGGCGGCGTTGGTCAGCGAGTGCAAAAACACGGCAAATGCGCTGCAGGCAAGACTCGACATTGAACCGTGGCAGAGAAGAGAAAGCAGCTTGAAGTTCATGACAAGGGCTGTGGATTGCATGCCGAACGACGAGGGATATGCATCCTCGAGCATTGAAGGCCGCGTCGCGGTCGAGTGGTTCGACCCCAGCAGTGAGAGCCAAGCGAGGAAATACGCCTTCAAATGCCACCGCCAACCCATAGACGATGTCGACGTGGTCTACCCGGTCAATTCCATCGCCTTTCATCCGGTGCATGGCACGTTTGCAACTGGCGGAGGAGATGGGGTAGTTGCTATCTGGGACGCCATTGCGAAGAGGAGGATCCGGATATATCCCAGGCTGGCCTCTAGTGTTGCTGCAATGTCTTTCAGTTCGAATGGCAAGATCCTGGCAACGGCCATCAGCCCGGGCTTCGAAGACGGAAAAGACCATGTCCCTGAGGGCTCGGTTGGCATTATGATCCGTGAGCTCGGAGAGAACGAAGTCAAGAGAAAGGTGAAATGAGTCTGATCATGGCTTCTAATGAGCTTGAGTGACCTTAGGTTCCACCAGAGGATACGTCTGCACAATGCTGTGGCGCTTGCGGGGAGCATGCCGAGTCTGGACTGAGCCATCTTCCATGCCGAAGTAGCAAGCAACAGGCCTCTGACCGCCAATCACCGCAGCAGCCCTGGCCTCGGGCCCCGTGGGACCGCAGAACAGGCCCACAGCCAACACACCGTTGATGTCCTTGATGGTTCGAGCCAGCTCTTCGACCTCCCAGATACCTTGCGCGGGGTCGGCAACGGCGCCGGCCTCCAGATCTGCGCTGGTGAAAAGAGGTGCTGGGAAGGGCGCATCCACAATGAAGAAGTCTTGGTCGGTCTTGATGGGACCAGCTTTGAGAATGGCACCCTCGCGCAGGAATGGACCAATGCCAGCAGGGCTCTTACTACCCAAGACTTTTAACCTCGCCATGACTTGTCGGGCAGCTTTGGGTTCGACCTCGATTGGTACGGTGGGCCACTTGGTCAGCAATCTCGACTGCAGTTTCCGATAGTCGGCCACGCAAATGAACTCTTTGGATCTCATGGCCACCATCTTTTCCTGGTAGAGACAAGCGCCGCCTCCCTTGATGCAGTTCAGTTCGTCGTCGACCTCGTCGGCGCCGTCGAAGGCAATATCAATCATCACGCCATCTGGCAGGGCGTCGAATTCTATCGGCACCAAGCCAGCATTGATGACCAATTGTTTCGACTGGTAGCCCGTGGGCACGAAGCCGATCCTGGACAGGTCCTGCCCTAGCTCTTTGATTGCCTCAACGACATATACAATGGTTGTGCCTGAGCCGATGCCGACGAAGCGGGCGTTGTCGGGGAAGTGGTTCTTCACGGCTTGTTGCGCGGCTGCCCGCTTCGCGGTTTCGATCCGGTCCGCCATGTGGGAGAAGAAGTTCGAAGTAGCTGGAGGTCTCGACGCCACACAGAGAAGGGTTGCTCGAGTCGGCTGCAGAGACGGAAGTCTAATGTGACAGGAAGGTCTAGAACGGGGTACTGTTGCAGCGTGAGCAAAACACTAGTGACTTCGTAGCAGAATTTACTCACAGGACACAATGAATTGTAAGGTGCTGCTTCTCATGTGCATATGCTCAAGGTTGCAAGTGCGTGTTTGGGTGACACTGACATACAGATTTTCCTTTCGAGCCACAGCTCAACCCGAGCCCACAATTATGATCTCTGCCTACGTTGGTACCACGTTCTTTGTTGGCGGTTACAGCCTCTGGATATACCTGCCGCTGAGCAGCCAAAAGCGAGGACTTTCGTGGGGTACACCCTGGCATAAACTTCCGATCTCCGGTCAGTGCTATGACGCAAACGCAGAGGGGTGTGCGCTAGCGGCCTGAGGCAGTAACCTCCATCTTAACGCGCCCATCATGTGCGTTGTCACAAGTAGGAGTGCTTGTAGACGTTGTGCACTTCCATCCTATTCTTGTCCTGTCGTTTCTCTGTCGGCGTTGGTCTGGGTTGTGATTGTTGCATCGGCGGTATGACTGAAGAAGCGCCACGAGAGGTGACCCCTCCTCCACTACAACCAATCCACGCACCATCCGCGAAAGAGAGGAAGTATGATCGGCAGCTACGCCTCTGGGCTGCTTCGGGTCAGAGAGCATTAGAAGAGTCCCATGTCCTCCTCGTGGTGGGAAACACCAGTGGCTCCAACACCAGCGTTGCCGGCGCCGAAACCCTCAAGAACTTGATCCTGCCCAGTATCGGTCACTTCACTATTGCAGACTCCGCCAAAGTGACAGAAGCCGACCTGGGGGTCAACTTCTTCCTCGAAGAGAGCAGCCTGGGCAAGTCAAGAGCAGACGAAACCACCAAGTTTCTGCAAGAGCTCAACCCAGATGTCCAAGGCCATTCCACATCAGACCCTCTCGATCAGTGGCTACCGAAGCAGGATTCATTGAAGCCTTATAACTTGATCCTCGTGTGTGCGCCCCTTCCACCAGCTGAGCTACAGACCTTATCGTCATATGCTCTGCAACAGAGCATACCTCTCGTCTACATCAAATCCCAAGGTTTCTTTTCGACTGCGTCCATTCAGCTACCACCCGAGTTCCCCATCGTTGATACCCATCCAGACCCTGAGACCGTTCAGGACCTTCGCCTGTTGAAGCCATGGGCCGAATTGCAGGAAGCAGAAAAAGAGCTTGGGGACCTCGCACAAATGACTGACCACGACCACGGCCACGTGCCTTGGCTACTCTTGCTTCTGCGCTATCTCGAACACTGGAAGCAACAACATGGCGGCCAATACCCATCAGATTTCAAGGAGAAGACTGAGTTTCGATCGTTCGTGAGAGACCAGGCGCGAACAAGCAACCCTGAGGGAGGAGAAGAGAACTTTGACGAAGCCTGCGCCGCAGTCCTAAAGTCCATCAGCCCACCAACTCTGGGCAGTGGGTGTCGAGAAATGTTCAACATGGAGTCTTGCACCAACCTGACACAGTCATCAGCAAATTTCTGGCTCATAGCGAATGCGATCAAGCAATTCTACGACAAGCATGGTGTTCTCCCACTGCCAGGTGCTCTGCCCGATATGAAAGCCACGTCGGCAGGCTACATCAAGCTCCAGACAATTTACAAGTCCAAGGCTCGGGCAGATACTGCAGAAGTGACACATTCGGTTCGGAAGCTGGAGTCTTCCCTTGGCCGAGCAGAACAGATTGCTGCCTCTGAGATCGAGCAATTCTGCAAAAACGCTTCTTTCGTCCGCGTCCTCACAAACCATGCCAAACAGCCTCTACCCGAGCTCCGACTTCAAAATGGCGATGCTAAGTCCCTTGCGAAGCTTCCAGCCATGCTCACAAATTTCCAGTCAATCTCCGAAGTCTTCCTCGCCATGAACATCGACGCCATTCCATCCTCCGCGCTATCGGAACTCAAATCTCTCGAAGATATGATAGAAGGTGGCACGTTTGAAGAACGAATCGAGAAAGCCATTGAAGAGGTTCGTCGCACCCAGGGTAACGAGATGCATAACACAAGCAGTATTACCGGCGGCATGGTCGCCCAGGAGGCCATCAAGCTGTTGACCAGGCAGTACGTCCCCGTCGATGGAGTTGTGATTTGGGATGGCATACGGTCGAGGACTGAGGTTGTGAAGATATGAGAGATCCTGATACCTACAGAACTCTAGAATACTCCAAAAGCAGGCCAGATGTTGTATCACAGAGAATACAGGCGCTATGCTATCAAGAGCAGTACAAACATCCACGACTGCGACTGGCCCCTCGGTGTCCCACTCTTTGAAGCTGATCGCTCGACTGTGGCAACCTATACCTGTACCTGTACCGCAGCTGTACCGTGGCCGGGGCCGGATCATAGGAAGGAAACGCGCAGAACACATGTCCTCGCACAATGACTCACGATGTACGAAGCGATGAATGAACGAACGAACGAACGAATGGATGAATAGATGAACGCAGGACGGGCAGGATACTCAGCCGGCTAAGCGAGAAAAAGCACTACCCACAAACACGAAGCTTACCATGCAACTTGTTAGCGGGTGAAGCACAACGAAAAAGCCTATGCCCACTGTCTGCTGCTGCTGCTGCTCGCGGTCATTCCAAGCGGGGCGGTCGTCCGCAAAAGTAGATAGAAGATGACGGATCAAAGAAAAGAGAGGTCAACCCACGGCCAATCCCATGATGGTACACAATGCGTACGATGAAGAAAACTGTGAATTAGCTTCACCTGTCTCCGTGCCTCAGGGTTCACGTATGTCTTATTCGTATATATAGATAAGCTGTGAGCTGTCCAGACATGTATGGACATTGAGTTGATGTTGTACATCTGAACCGTCGGCTGCAGACCAAACGGCTAACAGCCGACACTACCACCACATCCCTGCATAGATCCCGTGTAGCAGTCTTCCAACCTACCGGGTCAACCAGTATTTATACATTTCGTTACACATGATTTCGCATGCAAAGCTTGGATCAAGCTCAATTGTCTCATCGAGGCTGCCTAATCTCGTGAAACACCTCGCTCTTATAACGCCGATAGTAATCATGTAAGTGAAACAAACAGCTAGTTCTGCTGACCAGGACTCAACGGCGGCGGATTTAGTCCGGTCTGTGTGCCTGCATTCTGTGGGTTGTACAGATATTCTGACGGTATTCGTGGCATCCGCGGACTCTGGCTCGAAGTTCCTGCCGCGGCGTGTTGACTTTGCCCTGTGGAAGGAGCACGTAGACGAGCCTTTTCTTTTGCACTCTCGCTCTTCCCTCCCGTCAACCGCCGCATGCCTCGTCTCATGAAACCGGCAGAAGCGTCTGTTGCTGAGGTCGGCGTGGCACTGACACTCTTCGCACTCCCATGCGAAATGGCGGGAACGATGCTAGGGAACGGACTGTGTTCGGAGTCGGACAGAACTTCTTCAGTGGCATCCGAAGAAGTTCGCAAGTCAAACGTCGCAGGCATCGGTGGCAGCGGGCCACTAGGTATTTGGTGTGAAATCGGGTACTGGTTGGCTGGTGACGTTACCGACCGAGCATGGACTCCAGGCCGTGTCGATGCCGCATGGGAAGGCTGTGGTAGAGAGGACAGCTGCTTATCAACGGTGGGCAGTGAAGGTCCTGGTCCTTCGTCTTCTTCGATAGATGAAAATGAGGTCTGGTAGGAGTTTGCTGCCGACGAGAAGCTGAACTGAGATCGGTGCTGATGGCTTGCAGGTGGCTGGGAGTCGCTCAGAGCATTGCGAAAGCTCATTGATGAAGAAGATCGTGCATATGACCTTGAGATGATCGGTGCTGTTTGCCGGTCATAAATATCCGACCCGTGGTCGCCGTTAGTGAAGAACGTGTGTGGATCGACCCTACCCGTCAACCCAGTCTCAGCTGTGGGGGTTGTAGGCGAATCATTCTCGTCGAAGAAATCGTCGAGACTGTCAAGAGTGCTAATGATATCCCCCATACTAACGTCCGTTGTCGATTCGAAGGAGTTGTAGGTGCTGTCGGTAGCATGGGGTGGAAAGTATGAATCCATAAAGTCGTCTTCATTGTGAAACTCGATTTCTGGAGTTCGTGAAGGTGTGTCGGAATTGCCGTCAAGAGCACTGCAGGCGTAGAAGACGTGATGGACGTTGTTTCGTGTCTGTCCTGAGAAAATGGCAGGCGTAGGTACAGACCACCCAGATGCTTCTGGGATGCCATATAGACTCTGTGTCCTTTCATACTCCTTGCGTATGGCCCGCGCAGGACCCGATATCATGCTCATTCGTAGGTGGTGCCGCTCCAGAGGTGTGATGTTGACCTCGGTGACATGGTCCATAACTTTTAGGGCTTGGTCGCATAGATCCGTCTGTAGTAGGCGTAGCAATGGCGATATCAGATCTGCACCGTGGCTAGTAAGTTTTGGGTTTCTCTTGTCGACGAGCGGAATCAATTGACACAGAATCTCGAGTACGTTGACTCTGAACCAGGACGTGGCATTCGTCAAGAGGCCCATTGAGAAGATTAATGCTTCAGCTTCGAAAGCTGGAAAGAATGTCATCTTGAGGGCATCCAGCACGTCCGTTAACCAATTGTTCACAGATGCGTTCTGTGATGGGGAGCTACGCAAGGCCCTTTCCAGATCACTGTGGCCTGCAGTATGAGCAGACTTCGCCAGAGAGCCTGTATCCACGACAGCGTTCTTGAGGGCCAATGGCTGCTTGCGACTTTCTAGAAGGTTCGGCAGATGGGCGAGGACATTGAACAGTAGACGATCATTTGTGCCGAGAAGTTCGCTATCGGGGCTGCTTGCGAGCTTCTTCAGGACAGACAACGTGCGCTCGAGACATTCCGAGGATTTGAGACCATTGTATATTAGAGGTTGGAGGCCTTCGAAGTCGCCTTCCCATTCAGCTGGTCTAGCATTCAGTATAGTATCCACGGCTGCTGAATCTGCGAAGTTGAATCTCTCTGCAATTTGCTCCAACATCCCGAGACTTTCGAAGAACTCGCGTTCATGTATGGTGTTCAGGCAAGCAATGGTTGTCCAGAACAGCTGAGGAAATTTGAGTAACTCCTTCTGTTCCAAACCAGCGATAACGACTTTGAGCGTAGTCAATATCTCTAGCGAAAAGGTTTGGTAGTCGGCGTGCTCATCGGCGATAGTATTAGAAAGCCGGGCAAGCATATCTGAGAGCAGTATCGCATCAAGCTTGACGAAGATGCATCTGAAAACCTGGAACGACCGGCAAGCCAGATGGCGGACAGGACACACGGATGCCCAGTGCAAAGCCTCTTTTGCCCAGGTGTCGTTGATGTCAGCTAATGCCGATGAGAAGACCTCAACTACCTGCCCAGCCAGAAACGACATTCCCTCTGGCACTCTATCGCCAGTGTTGGCGATTTCATCTTTACCTGCGAGGTCTCCATAAGACCACGACAATCGCACATCGTTCTTCCTGATTGCTTCAACAAGCCCCTCGATTTGAGCCAGTAGCCTTGTACTTTCTGGCTCTGAATCAAGCCGTGCGACGACGAGAATATGCATCAGGTGAACGAGCAATTCCCGGGCATGCTCTTGCACAGAAGGGGTATGATGATCCCAAAGTATGAAAACAGTGTGCAGCAGCTTCATTGCATCGTTCTGGCTCACTTGAATGGGCGGAACTAGGAGGTCGACTAGAAAGATCATTGAGATTTGGCCCAATGACAGGCTTGCTTGTCTGTTGCCCATGGGTAGCAAGGTCTCTAAATCGGCGACGTAAGGTAGGCGAGCTACATCAGGCGCAGGCTGAGTCGTGGCTTTTCTTTCGTTCGGCATATTCTTGGCTGTCAATTGTAGCAAGAAGTGCTGGAAGATCTTACTTCCAGCTGGGGTCACTGACAGGAAAACCACTATTTGCTTGGCGAAGTAGACAAAGTTCTGCTCACGGCGCTCCAAAGACAGCTCGATGATGAAGTCCAGAACCAGCTGCACATTGCCCCCATATGGGCCAGTAGCCAGTGCTTGCCAGAGTGCCTGAACTTCATTATGCAATGAGCTCTCTGATTGTACTGTGATCTCTATCATATTGACGAGGAGCATATACGTGAGGTCAGTCGGATGGTTGGAATCAGGCAGCAACTGAAGCTCCAGGGTCTGTAGCCACGGCAATATGGCGGCAACCATGCTGCGCTGAATGTCGGGTGATATATTGCGAAACTGCAGGCAGAATTCGGAGAAGATGTGGAAAGCCAAGTCCGGATGTGTCTGCGCAAGACGCCGTGAGTACTCAAATTGGGCTGCTTTGTACACTGCTCGCGTTTTGTCTGAGATGCTTATATCGAAGTGCTGAAGATTTGAGCTCTTCCGCTCTTTGTCGTCGAGGAAGCGAAGCAATCTAGCAGACTTGATGCGGATGCCTCGACTTTCATGACCAAGCGTGAAGATGACGGCTCCCAAGACCTTGATGGTGCTGATTGGGAAGTTTGGTTGTTGCATGATCACATCCGCAAGGACGTTGAAACAGTTCTCAAGCGCGACCAGGCCCTTGACGCCAAAACAACATTGAACTGCATGCTCGACAAAAATAGGTGCATTCGCGTTATTGAGGATGAGATTCTTGAGTGCTCGCTGACCAATCTCATGCAATTTGTGTTCTTTAGAACTGAAGACCGAGTCAATCCAGGACAACATTCGCGGAATGTTGAATTGCAAGATCGTGTGCGTTTCTGTCAGAATATTGACAGGTCCTGCGCAAAGCGTCGCCATAGCGCTAAGTGCTGCTGTCCTTAGGCTTATCTTGTCTTTAGCAATCATGCTCTTGTCTCCAAGATCTCCTTCGGGTATGTATACAGCATGAAAATCTGACTGGTAGCCACACCACTCTTCCATCAAGGTAAAGGCAGATTTTCGTGATTCGAACGACATGTACTGACTTGACTCCGGGTACTTCCTGATGTTGTCATAAACGACTTCCACTAAGCCGCAGTAATGGTACCGAAGTCTGGAGAACTTCCAATCCATATGAACGTCACTGTCACTGAGGAAAAGACGGAGTTCTTTAGCATAATTCATCAGGTTGTTCAAAATCCAATCGTCCTTGAGGATCTCGTCATGGCGGAGGAAGCTTGCTGTAAGCTTGTAGATACACGTCACTTCAATACGCATGCGATCCGTCATCTGAGACCTAGACGGGCTGCTGGGCGTTCTTTGGTGAAGACCTCTCCTTGCTTTCGCCTCGTCGGTACATGTTACGACAGCATACTGAAGTGACTCGAGGAGTATGCGGTACAGCTTGCGGTTGACGGACCCCAGCGCAGTGACGACCGCCGATCGCAGGGCATCTATCCCAGCACCGAGCAGAGGTATGATAGCCGAGAAGAGAGAGCGCGCAGAACTGAGCTTGTCTTGTAAACCAGCGGCGTTTCGAGAGGTCTTTCTAGAATGGAGAACATTGTCAAGCTGACCCCGAGATTGTCCACCAGTCGAGTTCAGAGTAACACAAGCCATGACCAGATACAGCTTCCACTGATCGAAGAAGATGCTGATTGGTGTGTTAGAGCTCCGTCCCAAGAGCTTGAAATCTCTAGATGCCATCGGGCTTTCTACAATCCTCTCCACCTCCGGCAGCATCAGTGCTAGGCGATCACAAGCAAATTCTCTGCTAAGCGCAGCAGTATGAGGACACGTCTCGAAGATGTGTCTGACCATGTTTGGAAATGCCTTGTACCAGAGAGTCGAGTCGTAGTAGTTCTCGCTGCTACTCAACTCGAGCAGAACGTTCTGTGACCCTTTACGTCGCCGATCTCTTTGTAAACGACTTCGTTCCAGGACGGTGAGATCATCGTCTGCTATTGCTAGGATCTGCTCGGACTTTGATACAAGAATTGTAATAATGCGCGCTTGTTCGTTTCTGCCGAGTACACGATCAAATTCGAGCACGATCTCAAGTACCTTGATTGCATAAGCTCTTACTTTTCGTGACTGAGAACACAAAAAGAAGAGACCGTACCCTTCTATCTCATCCACTAAAGGGAGCACAGCAATCAATTCCATTTGTAATGCTCGAGCACTGGTGTCGTATGGATTGTCTGTCTGCATTGTCGGAAGTGCAATTTTCCTCCGTATCTGCTCTACCCAGATATGAAGTAGATCGAGATACAGCGTCAGCGCGGTCTCAATGTGCGACGGACCCAGACGGCCTTCATCCGACATAGTGGAGTACTGGTGGTCATAGTTGAAGATAAACCTTGGGAAGGCCGTGGCAACTGGTTGAGCATGGCCTTGGCTAGCTATAGCTTTCAATGATCTGTTGGCTGTGTGTGCTATGTAAGGCTGCACATGAGCTGAGGCGGTGCAAAGCAGATTGATCAGCGGGCTGAGAGGGACAGTGTCTGATAGGCATCGTGGGAGTGCCTGAATGGCGACGTTGAGAAGCTCGTAATAGGAGTACTTCTGGTCTTGGCCTGAGCCGTCATCCCTTCTGTTCAGAGCAAAAGCATCGGCCAGTGGTGTTTTTGGCGTTGCTGTCGATAGTTTCTCGTTCAGCGCAGCCGAGCTTCCAAAGGTGCTATCGCAGAGAACCGCAATTCTGCCAAGCATCTCGCAAAAATGGGCATAGTTTAACCTTGAACCGTCGTCCAGGGCGACCACATTGATGGGCAACGTCGAGGTAACGAATTCATCCCCTCTGGGAATAGTCTGGAGGTCAGCCGGCTGAGGTAGGGCGAGTGGCAGTAAAGATGCGGGCATTGAGTCCAAGGCCGGGAGAGAGACATGAAACTGGGGATAGGCTCGCCACGCATCGAGACCTTTTTCTTTGTCCTCCATCACGAGTAAAAATGACTTGATACCTATGGTAGTCTTTTCTGGCTCCAACTGTTCGATGCGCAGATCCCGCCCGGCGAGTACAGAGTCAGGGTTGACCAAAGGGAATATGCCTAGCTTGAAACAGAGGTCGGATTGATGGATGCCGACAATTCGCAAGAAGCAGATTGTCGCTTCAGCCATCGAAGGTTCCGTACTGACATGCACCTTTTTCCCGGGAGGGAACGCGAGTCGCAGTACTTCCTCGACTTTCTTTGTTCTTGTAGCCGAGCTGTCTGTGGAACGTTGTAGATAAGCCCAGGTCAACTGACATATTGCTCGCATTGCTGGGGTCCTCGTTGGCCGATCGCGGAGTTTGGTGGACAATGCATTCAACTGTAGCATCCATTGCGATTGAAAAACATCCAATGCGGACAAGCATAACATTATGATTGAGGGTGGCAAAGCGCTGCTCCAATGCCTTGTCTTGGTCAACATCTGGTTGACGCGAGGATTGACGATATCGACAAACTCCTTGAATCTAAGATCGCGGGCCGTGCTTTCCGGCTGAGAGGCTAGCTGTAAGAGAAGTGATTCGAAGGCTGCACAATAAGCTTGCTTGATTCTGGGACCATGTGAGTTCGAGAAGAGGTGTGCTAGAGCGATCAGAAAGTCGTAGGCCTGAGATAAAGCAGCAGACCCTATGTCGAGACGCAAGTGTTGCATACTCAGCAGCAACAACTCAATGCGTGTCTCGACGTCTCTGGCCTTGGCTGTGGTGCCGGCGCCTATGGCGATCTCCTCCTGCCACATTTTCAACTGTTGCAAGAAACGTTGTGTGACGCGGGTAAAGTCAAGGCGACTCATACGGCCAAGTAGCTGACCATATATTCTCCAGTTCGCTGCGCGGATCTTGTTAGTGTTCAAATGAATGGGCTCGAATCCTTTGAGTTGCTCAAAGACTATGTCCTCTAACTTAAATGCCAGCTCAGAGGTTATGGCGTCGAGTGTGCTCTGTTCAAAGACTTCCATCAGACCACGGCAGAGGATGAATATAGACACGGTAGCTTGCTTGTCTAGTAAGATGTAGTCTTCCGAAAAGGAATCCTCTCCGCCCGGCAAATGCGTTACAAGTACACCAGGGTGGGCGAGTCCCTGCTCCTGAACGGGTTCGGTATGGCGACGTGACAGGGACGGGGGGAGAGCACCTGCTGCAGGGGGCGATCTATGTGAGCTGAGCTGTTTTCTGGAGGCAGTGGCATTGTCAGCCTTGTTCTGCCGCCAAAACATTAGACTGTCAACAAGGGCTTTGGGCTGTAGACGAGTAACATGACCAAGAGCCAGCATGAGCTGGTCGAAGGCTGGATCGCCACCACGGCCACATATTTGTTCCACGGGTAGTGGCAGTAGGTCCAACTTGGACAAACAAAGATTGATCTTCTGGTCGGCTCTGATAACAAAAGCATTGAAAAGGTGGTGCATGGCATATTCGCTCGGAGTACGGCCATCAGGTTGTGTATTGATGGAAGCACCCGGCGCATGACCTTTTCCAGCTCTTGAAGTGGTGGAGTGGGTGCGTACCGATACCGATGCTGTGCTCGCCAGCTGTGAGGCATCGAAGTTCAGGGTGGAATCAATTGAGGGTGCATGGAGATGGGCGGATAGAGGATAGGAGGGATTAGGGGACTCGAGATCCATTGCGGAAGCCGTTCCCCTTCTCGCGGCAGCATGTCTGAGGCCAGCATTGTAAAGCGACTCTGGGCTCAAGGGACTTGCTGCCAGAGGGGAATTGAAGCTGGGGTTTCTTGAATGTTGCAGGCCATTGATGACCGAGGTCTGTCGGTGGTGACGGTTGGAAGCTCGTCGCTGTAGGCCCGATTCGATGGCAGCTGAGTCCAAGGCAGGCTCTCCCTCTGGGATGGTCGGTTGGGCTGATTGCGCCCTCGATGATGAAACCACGATCTGCGATGGTTTGTGTATGTTCCTACCTCTTGTCACCGAAGCGTCCCTGGACTGGCTGCCACTTGCGACGTGGCCAGCACGCCACGATGACGGCGGCAAAGAAACGGCGTCTGTGCCTTCGTGGGCGCCATGAGGGTTCGCAGGGTCAGGGTTGGTCTGCCTTGAGGGGACTGAGTCTGCAAGCATTCCATCAACATGTCAGCAAGTCTGGTCTCGTGCATGGAATGAGTGTAGCCTCGCATGGCCGGACGCAGGTACGAGTACGGCACCGTGGGCACCGAGGGCACCGATGGGCCTGCGGAAACCTTCCGGGGCACAGAACTTAGATTTGGAACATACAATTGTGGATCATGGTGCCAGAGTCGGCATGATCACCCAGGTAGGCGCTGTATCGTTGATCTGCGCATCGCTTTCGTGCGTGCGGAAAGACTGGAGGCCAAAGACGTCGAAGGTGAGTTGCAATGCTTGCACTCTATAGTCAAGATGGATGAATATACCTGGGTAGCAAGGCAGTCGCGACTGGGTGTCGATCACACAACAACCTGGTCAGCCCAGGCATGAATTACTGTAGCCGCTGCCCCCTGGTGATCACTGCACCTCGTTCACGTGCCTTGGTTAGCCCCAACTGCAACAGCCTACCGTAGTTTCAGAGGCGAACGTAGAACGTTTGGATGTGTTCACATCGCAGGTGGCATAACACATCTATTTGTATACAATGCGCCATGTACACAGCTCATTTAGATAGCCGAGAGTGCAGAGTGTGATTCGACATGTGCGTTACTTGCCAGGACAACGACGGTTTTCTACTCCAAGCATGATAAATAAATACGTGCGACCACATCCTCTTTCAGCAGAAGCAAAAGCAATGCAATCTTGGAATTTATTCATCAGCGAAGTCACTTGATCTCACGTAAAGCATGATCATTGTCACTCGTCAGCAGCCTGGTCCCGGACTTCCTGTTTCTTGCTTTTCACCTCTCGCCATCGTGGCAGTCGAGGGGTCATAGAACCATGGCGAGCCGCGGAAAGCTGTGGTGGAGGCAACCGCAAAATCACATGGTCACCCCGAGACATAACCACCGTGTATTGCATGGACCTTGGCTCTGGCATGAATTCCGCACCCAATCCCTCGATTTGCGCACCTCAATGCCAATTGACGTAGTACTAAATAGGAAGAATCGAACAACACATCTACTATAGAACACCAACCAATACTACTTGAGTCTTGCCCGCACGTCTCGATCCTGACATTGGCCCTCCTTTTTCGCCGATTTCGCGTTCCAATAGTCGAGCGGCCCTGTGACCGGCCCCACAAACTCAAAACGGGACACGACAGGCCCGAAAAATCACCTACTGGAACCAGCTTTCGGCAGTGCCGTACAGTCCAGAGTCCAGCGTTCGGGAAGCGATCACGGGTGGCTCACTGCCCCTCGGATTCGCTGATCTTGGCGCGTACAAGGCCACTGTCGGCTTATCACGACTGTGGCAGATTGACCGATTCACAGAGCATACTTTCTACCTAGTCCTTTCCTTAGTGTTGACGTTGCTCTTGCACAAAAGAACAGGTCATTAGCCAGAGCGGTTATAGAGTCGAGTCAATTCTCGACAACGGCATCAATAATTCCGGCTCCTGTGCCACCCACGCGACGTCGCCCCCTCCCCATCCCACAATGGCACAGTCTATTGACACCCTCGACCTGGTTGTCCTTGTCGTGCTGTTGCTCGCCAGCGTCGCCTACTTCACCAAAGGAACGTATTGGGCAATCCCCAAAGACCCCTATGCCGCTTCTACACTCAACGGCAGCGCCCTCAAAAAGGGCACAAGGAATATCCTCGAGAAGATGGATGAGTCAGGCAAGAACTGTGTAGTGTTCTACGGCTCCCAGACTGGTACAGCGGAGGACTATGCCTCACGCCTTGCAAAGGAGGGTTCTTCAAGGTTCGGGCTCAAGACCATGACTGCGGATTTGGAGGACTTCGACTATGAGAACCTCGACCAGTTCCCCGACGACAAGATTGCCTTCTTCGTCATGGCTACATACGGCGAAGGTGAGCCAACAGACAACGCAGTCGAGTTTTGGGAGTTCATCAACAGCGACCCCCCGAGCTTTTCCGAGTCCTCAGACGAGAAGCCTCTGGGCAACATGAAATATGTAGCCTTTGGTCTCGGCAACAATACCTATGAACACTACAATTCGATGGTGCGAGGCCTGGACAAGATACTGACGAACCTTGGTGCGAAGAGGGTCGGAACCGCGGGTGAAGGAGACGATGGCGCAGGCACCATGGAAGAAGACTTCCTTGCCTGGAAAGAGCCCATGTGGACGGCTTTGCAGGAGGAGATGGGTCTAGAAGAACGAGAAGCTTCCTACGAGCCTTCTTTCAGCGTCGAAGAGAAGGAAGAGATGAGCAAGGAAGACCCGAACGTCTACCTTGGTGAGCCCAACAAGAACCATCTCGAGGGCAGCCAGAAGGGTCCCTTCAACGCATCTAACCCCTACATTGCCCCTATTGCCGAGTCCAAGGAACTATTCACCGTCAAGGACCGAAACTGCGTACATATCGAGGTTGACGTGTCAGGATCGAACATAAATTACACCACCGGCGACCACATCGCTATCTGGCCCACCAACGCAGGTATGGAAGTCGACCGCTTCGTCAAGACTTTTGGTCTAGAAGAGAAAAGGCACAATGTCATCAGCGTCAAGGGTCTCGATCCGACAGCGAAAGTACCCTTCCCTACACCCACTACCTACGATGCTGCAGTTCGATACCACATGGAAATCTGCGCTCCTGTCTCTCGTCAATTCATGGACACTTTGGCTGAATTTGCACCAAGCGAGGATGCCAAAAAGGAGATGAAGAAGATGGGCACGGATCCAGACTACTTCAAGGAGAAGGTCGTGAATCAGTACTACAACATTGCCCAGGCAGTCACATCAGTTCATCCTGGCCCCTGGTCAGCAGTTCCATTTTCATGCTTGATCGAAGGTCTCAACAAGATTCAAGTCCGATACTACTCCATCTCCTCCTCATCACTAGTACAGCCCAAGAAAATCTCCATCACAGCCGTCGTCGAATCCATTCGTGTTCCAGGAGCTGGCCACGTCGTCAAAGGTGTCACCACGAACTACCTCCTAGCCCTCAAACAGAAGCAGAATGGCGACGACGACCCCTCGCCGCACGGCCTTACATACGAGATCACGGGTCCACGAAACAAGTACGACGGCATCCACGTGCCAGTCCACGTCCGACACTCCAACTTCAAGCTCCCCTCAGACCCAAGCAAACCTGTCATCATGGTCGGTCCTGGCTCCGGTGTGGCTCCCTTCCGTGGTTTCATCCAAGAACGGGCAGAGCAAGCTCGGCGCGGCGATAACGTTGGCGAGACAGTGCTTTTCTACGGTTGCCGCAAGAAGAACGAAGATTGGCTATACAAGGAAGAATGGGACGTATGTTAACCCAACCCACATCCCACCCCCTCACTCCGCAACAACGCTAACCCGTCCATCTAGTCCTACAAATCCGCTCTCGGCGACAAACTGACCATCTTCAACGCCTTCTCCCGTGAAGACCCAAAGCAGAAACATTACGTCCAGCACGACCTAGAAGCCAACGGCAAGCTCGTCAACGACCTGCTCTTGAAAAAGGCAAATTTCTACGTCTGCGGTGACGCGGCACACATGGCGCGCGAAGTCAACGAGATCCTCGCGCAGGTCATCGAGAAGGAGCGCGGCGTGCCGAAGGAGAAAGCCGAGCAGATAGTGAAGAGTATGCGGAGTAGTGGCGTCTACCAAGAGGACGTCTGGTCGTGAGATCACGACACGACACGACACCACCTCAGACGTCCAGTGGTGGATACGATTATAGCCGTTGCTGCTGCGATCATGCGTTGTACGTATGTCATGCATGAATGTTGGCTGACGAGCGTATGCTGGAGTTGGGAGCGCGCATGAGTGAACGAATGAATGAATGAATATCTGTGATGAGGCATTTTGAGGATAGACGCGAACTGGACTGCTGCAAGCCTCGTGATGACAAGAGGGAAGATTACCATATAGCACGTAGGCAGTAGTAGATATCATGATAAGAACCACTAGCAGCCAATAAAGATAAATCAACAGTGTTTTTTGCCAACTCCGTATTCTAGGGGGTATTGTCATGCCGAGGCCGAAGCCAAAGCGTCAACGCTATCAAAAACCTTTGCTTCCGTGTATCAACAAGCAATGCGCACCAGCAGTCAACCTCTGGCCACGTGTATGCTGTGTGCCTGCAATACACACGCACTCAGTAGTAGATCGGTTCTTGCCAGATCGGGGGCCTCCCACCCGTCTCCTCCTCGCTCCAGACTACACGACCTTTCTCGTTGAAGGTAGCACCTTCGTCAGTCATCGGCGTCACCTTGTTCGTTTGCGCACATTCTTGTCTCGAGACGCCCATCGTGTCTTTCGGGATCCACAACAGAGGGACCACGTTTGTGACGGCAGGATGTTGGAACGCGTCTTTCTCCACTTCGGGTGAGTATGAGATGTGTGGGAAGTCTCGAGGCACGAGTTGCCGCATAACAGCATATGATGCGTAGATGTCTGGCCGTAGAAATTTCCGAATCATGCCCGCAAAGCCTGAACCTGCTTTGACGTTGCTTGACGACGTAGAGTTTTCGCGGACGTTGACGTTCTTCTCTTTCAGCTCGGCGTTATGCACGCGGGTGCCTTTGAAATCCGGGACGCCCGTTGCTGTATCGTAGTCCGAACGGAGAACTGACTCTTCTTCTGCTTCTAATGACCGAGGTAGATAGTATAGCAGCGGGTCTATGGCTGAGTTCAGCGAGATGTGATAGAGAATCATGAAGACCAGGAAAATGATCATCATGACCAGCGGACCCTTTCCTGTGCCACCTGAGGAAACACCGAACAAGCCGATCAAGCAAATGACTGACAAGTAGCAGCCGACAAGAGTATGTTTCAGGGCTTTGGCGTACACCAGACCTTTCGTGTCGATCATCGAGGCGTTGACGAAGAGGAGGTTGTATCGGTAAGCGAAGTAGAACAAGAAAAGTCCGACCGTAGCAAAGCCCATCATGAGAGGAGCAATGGCAGAGTATGCGATGGAGATGATGACCAAGAGTCTAATGCACGTCAGTCAAATCCTAGGGATAAAGCTTTGCGGTACTCACTCAACTATTGGGAAGACAGTGCCCCAACCTAGAGTCGACAACTGAGACCACCGCTGATACATTTTTCGCGGAGTACTGTCGAGGATCTTCCCAAGAAGGTGGAATAGGATGAGACCGACTATCTGCAGGAGAGCGCCCGAGGCGAACGTCAGACCCTGCAAGATAAAATACGAGATGTAGAAATTCGATGAAGCCGGCAAGCTTTGTGCCAGCAGGGTAGGTATTTGGGTCACGCCGCCCTCTAAAATTGCTGGCACTGCTTTCGACGCAGCAGACGTCATAGTAGTCACAAGAAACACTTGAATGACCTGGAACCAGAAGTAGGATTCGTGGCACCGCAGTTCTACAAGCGAAAGCGTCGCTTTACCAGAGAACTTTGCCATGAAGCGAAGGAAGGGCGGAAGTAGGGACATGAGTATAGCCAGAGCCACGGAAGGCAAAAGGCCGGTTATCACACCCAGAATGACGGTTGGTATATCCAGGATCCAGGCGAGGAAAGGCACTTTTTCGGCCAAGAAGTTGACGTTTGAGATGGAGCCCACGACAGCGACCGGTATCGACCAGAATACGATCGTAACCACCACAACTGCGATAGAGATGATGTTTCTAATCGTTCTCGTCTTCCACGTGATGCCCAGGTTGGACCAGATGACCTCGCCAGGTTGCAAGCCCACTACCCGTGGTGACATATGTAGTGCTTGGTGGTGAGTCACCATCTGGAATGCCGCCTGTGCATCTGTTTGACGCCAGAACTCGACGAATACGGCATTCAGAGGCGGAGCTGCACCGGCACGGTAGGAGTTTTGTTGTCGCTCAATTACAGGGTTGAGTCTGGCAATCTCCTCCCTTGCCCAATCGATAGTGTCGACTTTCTTGCCAATGAGGGGTTTCAGCCTATGTGTTGGGCGTTGTTTCGGAGAGATCCATCGACCAGCAAGAGAGCCAGATTCCCCATGGAGTTCGGGATCAGAATTGTGCATAGCCTCGCTGTCCTCAGTGCCCTTCTTCGAATGCTTCAGCCTAGCCTGGTTGCAGAGTTTCACAAGCTTTGTCTCGGCAATTTCCAGTTTCATAGCCGCTTTTGTGCGCTCCTCAACCATATCCTCAAGCTCTTTCGTTGTGGACGCCACCCAGACATTCTTCAGCTGCTCACCAAACATCTGTCTGATCTTGCCCTCGTTGGCATATTCGGCGGGGACTGATTGGAAGAGGACTGTTCGGGAAGATATGCGCTCCGAGTAAAGAGGTGAGAGCATGTACGCTTGTCGTAGGTTGACGTAAAATATCATCTCCCTTGTGACCTGACAAAACGAAGATTAGCGTTTTCGTACTCTGGCACCCGGCTGGTTGATCATTACCAAGAAGAAGATAAACCCTATGTATATCCAAGCCACAATAGCATGCGCATAATATCGATATCCGTCGTTCGTGTATGGGTTGATATTTGCGTAAGTGAGCATGTCGAGCTGTGTGAGGCCAGCACTACCGGTCGCGTTGACGGGGAACAGTATGGGCCAGGTGAAGAGACAGCCGACAAAGGTGATTATGACAGCCATCTTGAGGTATCGAAGCAGGAAGAAAGCGTCGAGCGAAGAGTGTCCCAAGACATACGTGTCGGGTATTTGATTGAAAGCCTTCAACCACCCTAGAAAACCATTGGGGAGCTGCGGAGATCTCTCATGCTTGCGTAGCGAGCCTAGATATGAACGAGGGTGATAAATTCGTGGGAACCTTGTTCTGAGGATGAGGAATGCTAGGAAGAATGCCCCTGCTATAACGAGCGACGGGATCAGGGTCGAAACGAGCTGTGAAGCCGACGCTGGTGCTGATCTGGCTGCCCCCACGTTCTCGTCGCTATTTGCATCGGTGCTAACACTCTAAGGAGGGCTTCAGTAAGCGCGTAGGACGATGGGTGTTGTGTTTAAGTCTACCTGTCGGGGCGCGAGCCAATGCACGACGCTTGCGGTGTCCATTGCTGTCCGGGCTTGAACAGAAGCCCAGTAAAGCAAGGGAGTACCAGATGTTGTGAATTTCAGTGCAGTGACCGATATCTAGGTGAGCGTGCTAGACAATGTAGCGGGGAGGACTTCTTCTGAGGATGTTGCTGGTCGTAGGTTGTGTGTTACGAGAAGTCTTAGGGGGTTGGCGTGATCGGAGATTATCTGTCTATCAGTAGGCAAGTAACTTGTAAGCCTGTCGATCCACGTCCAGGAATGACGACTGGGGTATCGTAGAAAGGGCCAAAGCAGGCAAGGTGGAGAAGTGGAGGTGCCAATCTTGGTGATCTCCCGAAAGCTTGATTGGCCGCGTTGCTGGAAGTTGGGTTCTGTATCACGCTACCTATGGATATGCCGTTGGCAGGAATGAGCAGCCCTTATATTCACTCTCACACAGTCGTTCCTACTCAGTGCACAGTCCCGTGTGAAGAGTGAGTGCGCTCGACCCTTGAAGGTGTCTTAGCGTGTGGCTTGTGCCAGGTCGCCATTAGCTTCAATTCAAAGCTAAACAACGTAACAGTGCTTCAGGCATAATCTTGATCTCAGTACGCGGCTTCGAACATTGTGGCTGGACAGGACGCCATACGCTGCTAGCACAACGCAAGGTTGCGACCTGATGCAAGAGGGTGACGTGGGAATGATACTCACGACCGTGATGCACGTTGGTTGCACCGCGGATGAACCTCTTGACCAAGCCCCCTAACCGTGACTCCAGCTCGCCATGCAACCGAGATTGGCTTTCGTCATGGAGCCTAGACCCTGGTCTCAGCCACGAAGCGAACATCTTTCTCCACTTATTCAGCCACGTGGCTAGGTATTTGTAATCCGGCCGGCCGTGTTGAGCTGAACTCATAGGCATGATGACTTGTTGATGTTCGAATGTCAAAGAGACATCTGTCTGCCTCTCATGCCTGGTCCACAACTTTTCAGCTCGAAAGAACGCTTTCGCGTCCCCACGGAGCGAAGAGGGAGAAACGACTGACACGAAGGAGGAAAGGTAAAGACGATTGGTGGCGAAGAGGGGCGAGAATGCGTTTGCTAAGGCTGAGAGCTACAAACCACCGGCAGCCCGCATGAGCATTGCTTGAAGAAGATTGTGTGAGCTTGAAAGCTCAGGAGGAAAGAGCGATATGCCGTCGAGACCTCTTCAGCCTCCACCGCTGCGATAGTTTCCAGGCATTGCTGTGCACTTGTGCTTGCGAAGTGTCTGACGTTTGTCTTAGTACTTGAGGAGCGTGTCTTGTGCAGCCAGAAAGTGGTCTCCTGAGATTGGGGTCCTGCAGCATGGCCACAGTGTCTTAATCTGAAATCTTTCCAATTCATACAATTCTAGATGAGAAATGGTACCCAACATGGAGCGAACGGAAGTTGGACGTGGGAACTGATTCGTGGCAGTCGTAAATTTAACGTGCAAGCGCCTGCAACGTCGCCTCTCTCCTTGGCCTTCGAGGCTTGTCATATAATCTGTTGGTGAGTCTCACAGGACACAATACTTGTACACTCATCGCAACAAGCATATATCTGCTGGTAACCTTTTGAGCACGCCCTAGATCGTGCTGACATCACCCTATTTGAGGAAGTCATGTGCTAGGGGGAGTTTCCTCACATTTATGATTCATTTCGTGGTTGTTGACCGCTCATTGAATGTTCACAAACTGTCATGCCTCACGTATTGTTGTCGATGAAGAGTTCGCAACGCTTGATGTGGATGCGCTCTGTTCATGAGAGATGCAGACGACTAGCAAGCTGAAAGATGCGTCAGGCGACATAGCCCGGGTTGAGCCCCAATTGCTGCCGGCTGTCCAATCGTCCAAACAATACAGCTGCTGAACCTTTCCCAAAGGCACTCAGCTCGACAAGACTATGCACCATGTTCTCGAATTTCACCTCGTGCATCATACCCCTCAAGGACAGCTCCCGGCTCGCGACCTTGGTTTCCACTGAGAGGCATAACGACTTTGTTCTTGGGTTTGCATGGCTACATGCTATGTAAACCATGTGATGATTCCTATAGCAAGCATGCCGGTGCTGAGGACGGCTGCCTTCTACCAGTCTTTTGGTGGCGAATCAATCAACAAAAGCGCATGGCCGGGTCAGGTCGTTCGCGTTGCGATATATATCTATGTAGCCCAAATGCTGGAAGGTGGTTCTCTCATGTCAGTTCATCATTCAAATGTAATCGTCAGTAGTAAGTGATTTATATGTGCCAGGCCTAGGTCAAAACTACGGTCGGCCGGGCCTTACAGCACTTGCAGGAGTGTGAAACATGTTTTCCGACCCTCGTCGCTGTAGGGTGTAAGCGTCTTTAGGATAAATGCCCGTTCATCACTTGTTCAGTCGCAAGGTCCTTCCATCGGGCTTCTCGGCTGAGACCCGAGAAATGCACGGTTCATGACAGCATTCAGAACAAGGAAGCCATCCGTTTCGCCGAGGTGGAGGCCGCTATCGTCGTGCTGGCACGACGAGCTCTGATTTTCGGACTTCGCGAGCAATGCTGATCTTAACGATCCCTGAAGCCTGCAGCGCGGAACCAGACACGAGACTTTACATGGAGGTTGTGGGGAGCCGCTTAATTCGAGCATTGATGTTTCGTTTTACTGGTAAATTTGACTCTGCATGAACCCTCTGTGCGAGTTGCCTGTATCAGAGAAATAAGGGCCGTAATTTCGCAAACACGCAAAGCTTGAGCTCCTGCATATACGGTAGAGTGCGTTGAGCGGACTTCACAAAAGCTAGCGAGCCTTCAACTGCTTCGATATCCCCGGGACCGCAGCACCATGCAGGAGGTGCGTGCTGTGGAAAGCGCCAACGCATAACAATGGTCGATAAGCTCAGAAAGCCCGCGTCGTTCGCGCGAATTATATCCATCGCGGAAGGGACGGCACTTATTTCAGCGCTGTGGCTCATCAAAATCCCTTAGCCACAGGTAAGTTAATGGTGTCTTAGCCTGAGGATTTCGCTTTTCCACATTCGATAAGCGTAGGCAGAAGCAACGACATTTGACACACTCCTAGGACGCCCAGTGCAGCAAAGCAACCCCTTCATTGATCGGTCCAACAATTTTCCATTCAGCACAATCTGCAAGCACGGACATGAGATCCATGTGTTGGACCTGTCCCGAAGCTGCGGGTCAGTCCCAAAAAGTCAGAATGCACATTTCCGCGGCTTGGCCTCCGATGTCGAAGACGTCGAGCGGGCTCATGGGACTAGACGTGTAGTTTTATGTGGACTAGCACATGCAGTACGCACGAATGTGGTTCCAAAGAGCAACTCGCACGGTACAAGTGGCGACTACCGAACGAGTAGCGTTGGCTTCCGTCCTTGATGGGGTGGGTGGCATCAAAGTAATACAAATCAATGGACGGCCGGAGGAAAAGCAGCACGGAAGCTTGTCGTTGATACCATCGAGCCGAGAGTGCACGCTACTGGATGATCTCCGGTGGTGCATGATGACAGCGTTCTGCACAGCGGCATAGTTGTCGTTGACGTGGCTCCAGTATGTACTGCACTGATTCAGCAGCCGTCACTGTGATTAGTATGCTATTGCTGAGATTTCAGCGGCATCATTCTTGCATGGCGGGATTTGGTAAGACGACCGGTCCTTTGCGTCCTCAAGCCAGATTTATTTAGATTGTCGACGGCGCGATGTGAGTGTATAACGTGTAGCATCGTAATGTCAGACACTCTTGCTTCACTCGGGACGAACTATCTTTCGGGAGTATTTCATAGCCCAGCCCTGCTAGGTGATCCCCGCAGTGGCTTCGATGAGTACTACGGCTCGCTCCCACTTTCCTGTCATCCAAACATGATTACACCATGAAGAGATTGACGCGTTTTCGTTGAGCTCGAGCAAATTCATATTTTCTCGTTCGGGAAAGGCAACCATATCGGAACGGCAAACCACTGTTAGGAACACGCTTCACTGCTGTCCAGGTAGTCCGGTAGGGGCAGACTCCTTGTTCTTATTAGTCTATGTGCTATTTGTCCCGCTCTGTGGTGCTGCAAACCTGCTCAGATGGTCTCATGATGCTGGTTTGCTGGACCTCTCTCGATTTGCTTGGTCACTGTTCCTTGGTCCTCCAGCCAAGATTGATCGCGCCATATGCAATACATCTATATACGCGTCGAAAACGCGAATATCTACCCTTCCCTCAAGACGATAGTCTTGGGATTTTAGGTCCCTGCGAATTAATAGGCCGTGAACGTCGTGCTATCGTCATGTGTTTGGATATCTTTGCCGGCTCAAACCCCGTGCATACAAGTAAATTCCAATATATCGAACCATAATGTACACAAACTTGTCTCCCAAAGCGCTGTCGTAATAACTGAATGCGTATGATCGTCCCAGATTATGCACTTCCAAGCAACATTCATGAGCCAGCTGGCACAAGCTGGCCATTGTAGAAAGAGGGGTTGGTCAGAACAAAACCACAGAGGAAGAAAGTCTGATTAGTGAATCCGAAGTCTTGTGAGGTTGTCCTGTTGGCATAGAGTTACGCCTGACCTCGGCAACGTTCGTAACGATTCGTCATTCCACATCCCAATGCCTCACATAGGTCCCAGCCAGTATGTATCGGGCTCATAAGGCTACTACTCCCTTGGACCAAGAATGCCTCTAATATCCATTCTCGGGCGTTTCGGATTGCGCTCATCTGGATCACCACCATGCTGTGTCGCGGGACCTCTCGACGGAGCTTGACGACCATGTGGCTCAGGTTGTGGGTGGAAGTGCCGTTGTTGTTGCGCAATAGCCGGGTCGATGTTTGTTCCCGGAGGAGCAGGCAAGATTGGAGGCAATTGCAACGGAGGAGGCCCGTAATTACCTTGCGCTGGGTTCGAATATGGTTGCGATGCTAGAGGTCTTCGAGGGAACAACGGATTCGGATATTCCGAACCCGGATATGGGACGTCCGGAGGCCCTGCAGTGGCATAGCCGTAAATCGGTCTTGGTGCAGGTGGGCCGCATTGGGGCATCATATGTCCGTGCTGGCTCATAGGAGGAAACGAGATCGGTCTGTGAGAACTGCTGAAGCGACCTTGAGCAGTAGCTGTGCTCTGTGCGATGCTGGGTTGAGCGTAAGGAGGAGGGTAGGGCATGCGAGTAGAAGTTGGTTGCGGCAATAACGGAGGAAGGTTAGGCCCAGGGCCATGCCTGCCTGATGAGGGACCCAATGGAGGCAGCGACATGCCGCTGGACATCATTCGACTGCTAGTTGGCTCGGCCTCGTTCTTCAGTGGAGGCCGACCTCGCTTTTTGTGTTCGACGTCTCGACAGGAGTCCTAAATACTGTAAGAAAGATTTCGCGTACAATGGACGCGCCACGAACCTCTTTACCGCTCTGTACACATCTTCTGCAGGGTCTCGTCTCGTCACACCTTAGGTGCTTGCGTTTGCAATTGACGCACGCTGAAGCCACGTGGGCCTTGACTTTTCGCGTGGCTCGCGGCGAGACTTGTGGTGGTGGTCTCGGTTGTAAGGACGCTGTCACAAGAGCGTATGCCGTGCCTCGTCCTGCGCCATACCCCGAGGGTTGCTCCCATGGCGCGGAACGTGGGGGAGGCAGAGCCATTTGTTCGGATGGCCGTCTAGCGCCAGAAGGCTCGCCATACCGCTGAGCTTGCTGTTCGTCTAGAGGCGAGAGGGTGAATACAGTGCTCGCAGGACGTGTCGGTTCCTGAGATGTTGAGGGTGGTGTATCATCCCTCTTCCTGCGCCGGCCTGCCAATTGAGGAGGTTCTGTGGGCGGTGCTCGTGGGGGCGTCCCCGACATAGGAGGCGTCGGCAGAGACGCCCAAGCAGGCAGAGAAATCGGAAAAGACAGGTCTATCTTGAGAGGAAAGGGTGGGGGGGTGTCGCTGTATCTGTGTCTCGAGAAGGATGGGTGGGTAGTCGGACGCTCAGACGGTCGTATTGGCGGCATGAGTGTACTGAGCCGTACTGAACTAAGTATCATGCGATCCAACCACTGTATGTCCCTGACTGCCCTTCATGCAGCTCACGCTCAGTGAAAATGCTGCATCGACACAGCAGGCAAGTGATGAATAAGTAGCAATGTGTAAAGCACTCGCCGCCGGAAGCGCCTTCGAGACCCTCACAACACAGACGTTTATGGCAACGCTGGATCTTCGTATTAGCGCCATGATGCAAGCATTCACAGTTTCAAACAAGCAGCGATTCATGCTTGACCCTTCTCTTCAAGGACTTTTTCCCAACTTACATATTCGAGAAGTTCCGCTTGGACTCGCTGCTGTGATGAGCCGTAGGAATTAATCAGAACGCCGAGTAGGAGGATTCGAGTCCTAATGATTGGAGGGGGAAGGTACGGAGTAGAAGTTTAGAGGTAAGAGCGATTTGCCTAAGATCTTTCACAGGCGAGATGGAAGTGCAGATACGTGATAGCCTGAGATGTGCCTGCCATTCAGAGAGCCCGTGTGGCTCTCATACATATGCAAGTCATTGTATGCTTGTCG
>Ga0066648_10000255_pt1 | contig 38209 bp, 35 predicted proteins | sample CryGeyCG12114_NA_FD_59537 | JGI IMG/M metagenome (GOLD analysis project Ga0066648, IMG submission 59537) | Groundwater microbial communities from aquifer - Crystal Geyser CG19_WC_8/21/14_NA | ecosystem: Environmental > Aquatic > Deep subsurface > Groundwater | place: USA: Utah: Grand County... | reverse complement strand
ATCTCTCAGCAGCGGATCGTCTCGGTCTCTGTCAACGTGGTGTACTCGCACATGTCTTTGTAGGTTATCGGGTCGGGGATATTTGTGTTGCTGATCGGGGCAGAACGGACAAACATAGCCGGGTGATGTGTGTACGAGGCCGTGTCTATGAGAGAGAGTCAGCATACGAACAGTGAATGGGCAAGGGGAACACATACCTGATCATTTCGTTCTTTCTCTTGAAACCCTGACCTCCTGGGCCACGAGGACAACCATTCACCGGACAGAAGTGCGGTCGCTGGTTCGAGTGGACATTGGTGTGGCTGTTGAGCAGATACTGCGTCTGGAAAGGAGGCGCCGTGCAGCCAGGGAATGTACACGAATAGCCCTGTGGAGCAAGTCCACTGGCTAACGCTTGTCTATCCAACTGTTCTGAACTTCCTATCCTTCCAAGATCCGAGTCTGCAATGCTTTCGTGTTCAGATATGGGGTACTGCGAGTCCGAGTACGAGGGCGACAGTCGTGTCGCTGGTGTAGATCCATGGTTCGATGCCTGACCAGAAGCACGATCGGAGTTGGTTGAGACGCTACTGTTCTGACTGAGAGTTCGCCATGATGCTGGATTGGACGACAATCTCGGAGGTGACATTGATGTGACCGGCGTAGCTTGCGCGTATGCTGTAGGCGACAACGATGCATAGTGAGAGGGGTGGCTGGGAGATGGCCTGGTTAAGGCGGGAGAGACATCAGCGTAAGGAGTGCCCTTTGAGTCGGTGGCAGAATTCAAGGCGGTCTCGAGGGAGGGTAAGGTCTGCCCAGAAGTCGGGGTTTGTCCTGGGGCAGACGCCGGGGATTGATGGTTCTGCAACCTTGGAAGAGTTTGGTAAGAGTGACCGCCAGCCGGTATTATAGCGAACCTTGCAAGTGCTGGTGATGTAGATTCAGCGTCGTGTCGCTGGTGTGCTGGCGCATGGGCGGGGTCACTGATACGAAGAGATGGCAGGACTGGCTTCAGCGGCGGCAGGACGTTGAGTTCCCTCTCAGGCGACAAGCCGTTGAGCGAAAGCTGAGATAGGTAAGGTGGTGAATCGTGATCGGTCGCAAGGCCTGTGATGCTGACGCTGATCAACTTCTCTTCCTGAACCCCATTTACCACGCATCCGTGCTGTGTGGGAGGTCCCCAGGACTCATAGTGTTGGGTTTGCATACTCAATGTCGAGTGTTGTGATGCAATGGCATCGTTCAGCTTTGCCGAGGCTCGCCTGGAGGCTGTCAAGGCTTGATCCAACGGTGGTAGACTGGATGGGATCGGCACATCCCGCTGTGCCGTGGCTTTGATCATGGGCGAAAGCTCGCGAGCTGTATTTGGTCGCCGGTCCTCACACGGCACGTCCGGATTGTCAACGAAGAGCTCTGTGCCTGCACGTTCAGCTATATCAGCGGGGTAATGAGGTCCCAGTTGTCTGATCAATAAGGCGTCGTACAAGGATGGTCGAGGGCAGCCTTGTGACCCTTGTCGAGGAGATGGTTTCTTATCTTCAAAGGTGGCTTCACAGTCACTTGACTCGAAGTCCTCAGGAACGTCAACTAGTGGCGGAGGGGTGACAATAGAATCGAAGTTTGGATTGGAGCGCTGTAGTGTGGGTGACCTTAATGACCGTTCTGACTCGAGATAATCCTCCAATGTCGAATAGTCTGCATCGAATGGCATGTAGGAGCGTCACTCGTCCATGGCACGAATACGAATTGAGGTGTATGACAAGCGTGGACTGTGAACCACAATGTCAGCTATGGACAAGCAGAGCCGCAAGAAAGACGCAAGGAGCTTTGCTTCGGTCTTCCGCGCCGTGAATGCCAGCGCAATAATGAGTGAACGGCATCAACGAGGCGTGGCCTCCACGAGGCAGACCACATGTGGTGCTCAGACAATGGATAGAAGTGGATCAACGGACAGTGCTGAAGGCTCGACGAGATTACGAAAGCAGGAAAGATTCGATCGCAGAGCCGCTAGATCGAACGGCAGGTGCGTTTGATTCGTCGCATGGTGAAGGCCAAGGGGTGGCTAGGGAGCGAGAACGACAGCGTTGTTGCGACAGACATCCAGCAGCCCCATTCTAGACCTCTGATATGGGGCATCTCGACCAATAGCAGGAGCCGTGCCACAGCCCGACAGGTGGAGAGCTTACAGAGCTGGAATTTCACGCAAGGGCCACAAGAAGGACCCAAAAACCACAGAAAGACATGCCAATGATGATGCTCGGATGTGCCACTTGTGGGAATTGCCGTGTCCGCATAAACTTTGTCGACTATGTGGGTCGAAATGAGGCTGATTCGAGAGCTGGCGGGAGGAGTAACCTTTGGTTGGCATTCTGTATCTGTCTACTCGCTACATCAAGCGCGCCAACCACGATGTAGCTCGAGTTCTATCTTAACAGATGAACAAATCAACAGCTTAGTTTGACGGGCATTTCAGTGCTGATGGGGTGAATCACATGAATACAAGAGCATCTCGCGGTGGGAGAAGCTGTGGCAGATTTAGTTGAAGTACGGAAGAAGCAAAGCGAGTTGGAAATAGCCTGCAATGCGACTTAGCTTGCCGTACGACAGGGTATTCGTTGGGGCGAAAATAGGTCTGCTCTTGACGTGCATTGCCGTGCTCGGAATGATCGGTCGACTATAACAGGAACAAGATGCGATGCATTCCGAGGCCGATCTCGAGGTGCAGAAGGTACGAATGCCGCATGATCTCAGATCGAGAGACAACCACGCCAATAGCATCTGCACCGGGTGCCTGATGCTGAGCTTGTACATGATCTAGCCATCTGTTGAGAAAGGATGACTGGATCGAGAATCAGTGGAAAATCATCGTTGTCGCAAATATCATGCGATCCGAAATGAAACTCAACTGACTCGCATTCCCGGTGATCAAAACAGGCGGTGCGCACAGAGTTTGTGCCGTGTAACTAACTTTTCGCAGGATCGTTGATCCGTCACGAGTCTAGACCGGCGGCCACACATGGGTCGTCCTGCGGCTCCTGCGGCTCCCTTGCAAGCATAGGGCCTGGAACGGTCCATGGCATGCGAAGATCAACCGACCGATCCAGATGTGCACAACATGCGAGAATAACATTTACGAGCCCTGTCTCTTCAAGGTTCTTTCGGGCTTCGGTCATCGAGATTGTGCCTGCAATCAACACAAAGCCCGAATCAAAAAGGGAAACGCATGGGCGTGGTCGGGAGAACGGCCGCACCTAGGTGGAACCTCGCAGAATGCCTGAAACCATAAGAGCCTCAAAGCAACAACTGGTCGGGTTGCTGAGTCTTCTTGGTCGATTTCACTGCGCGAGCGCAAATTAACAGCAGACGCCTTCGCTTCTCTGTTGCGAACGTGACAACGTTTGAGGTGTTCGTAAGGACACCAGTATTTTCTGCGCTCCCCATGAAAGCGGTACCTCATGCAGCAATGTCAAGACGCAAGATTGTTCTCTTGGCTGCATTACAGTTCTCTAATGGCATCGCCTGGATTGGCCGCCCTAACGTTTCTCTTGAGGACATCTCCGCGTGATGCTGGCCTCGAGACATCGGTTTTCGTGGAGCAGGTGAAGAGACTAGTCTAAACCTATGCCGACCTCGTCCAAGGCTTGTGAGCCGCGACGCAAGCTGTCTAAGTCCACAGTGCAGTGGATATGGGGCGGGACAGACCCATATCGTGTCAACAATTTGAACCAAACAAATGTTTAATGCTATCGGAAGTGGCCGCTACTTGTCGTATTGGCACGTGTTCCTCCTCTCAGTCCTCTTGCTGTAACAGTCTTTGGGCATCCTCAGTCTCTTCTGGAGGCGGTTTCCGATAGAGAACATAATGCTGCAAGATGAAGATGACATCGAAAAACAAGCTGATGTTGCTCAGCCCGAACTTCGCCGGGTTGCCAGTAACTCCAGACCAGTCACCTTGAAAGCTCGCGTCAATCAGCAGTTGACTCATCGACAAGACGCCGCCAGCAAAGTCGAACAATATCTGACCTATAGACCAGCCTTGGGTGCTTTTGCGTTGGTAATTGAGCCAAGCTTGCGGCACGTATTTACAGAATGTCACGGTAAGCTTGATGTAACCGAAGACATAGATCTGCTCCGTAGTTAGCTGGGAGCGTGTGTTTCGGCCCAAGATGCGTACCACGTCTATCCAGGTCCATGCTTCTGCATTGAGGTCGTTGTTGGCATCATTCACCGCAGCCTTGGAGGAGGCCAGCACCAGGGCAAAGATGCATCCGAGGATAATCGCTCGTATCACCGAACTGGTCCTCTGGTCTTTAGGCACGTCGAGCTTCCAGATTGCGGCGTAGAACTGGGAGTAGGTCACGATCACCATTAGTGTAGCATGTGCGGCGAAGGCGAGATCGTTGAACCTCACTGTCGGTTCTGGCGCATGTGGATGTCGAAGTGCGTACTGTCCTTTGATCTTTGGCGAGTATAGAAAGCATGTTGTCGAAATGGTGTAGCTCACGAAGCCGATGACATTGAGTGCAGGATAGTCCACCGTCAGACCGGCTGTTGACTGGCGCCTCCAGTTGAGCAAAGGCTGTGGGTAGAAAGATGCAGACCACGAGTAGACACTGTTCAATGATCAGTCACGGCTCTATATCCAGCTCGGAAGGCAGTGTGTGTCTTACTACAGCCAGCCCAATAATCTGTCCGTGGGTAGAACATATTAGCGAAGTGAGATTTGGTGCACGTGCAGCGCACTCACATAGACACAGCCTTGACGAATTGAGCAAGCTGCTCGTCCATCACCAAAGATATGTGCACACGAGATGTGCGTAGGATGGTCTGATGGAAGTGATTGGCACGCCCACAAGTCCAACAATCAACGTGCTTCAGTGCTGGGGGCCGAAGCGAGCTATGATTGGTTGTGCTGAGACCTCGATGACCAAGAATCCCCACTTCTGCTTCGTTGTCGTGCCAGCGATAAGTTGGTAGCGAACCAACTCGGTCCCGCTTCCGCCTCAGCCAAAAGTTACGCGACACGGCCATCATCGAGCTACCCATGGGCCGATCATCTATTGTTCTCGAGGCATTGTAACACCAAAGTTCTTTCTGAAGGCTTTTGCGCTATCTACCAGCGATCAAAGGAACGTGGTCAACTGTTACCGAGTCTCACCCGCTGCACAGCGAAGTAGACAGTCGAGGATAAACCTTCGACAAGACGACCTCGTCACTTCCCTGTTCACGTGGTTTAGATCTGCAACCGGTGAAGTACTACTCAACCACGCATGGTGTCGGTTCAACGGTGCTAGGAGGAGACCCTCCATCCGTCAAGACTGCGTCGTCAAGTCTTCACGCCGTCTGGGCAGAAGAGACAAGATGTCACCGTCACCTCAGCTTGCTCCGCCAGGAAGCAGCACATACGACTCAGATACAATGAGCATTGGCGATGGCACATGGGATGCGGGCAGGGAGACCTTCCTGCTGCCTAACCTGCAGGGAACCAACTTCGCGACAACGAGATACAATGGTGAGGGAAACTTGCAAGGCAAGCGAAGAAGAAACCACGGCTGACGTGTGGAATTCTAGGCATGGGCAACCGCTTCCTCGCCATGGCCGGCTACCAGAGCCTGATCAAAGCGCATGGCATCATGGCCTCGATCACATTCCTGCTCCTCGTACCGCTAGCAATCCTCCTCATGCGCTTCTACGGCCGCAATCCCCGAAACGCCGTGCGCTTCCACATCTGGTTACAGATCACCGCGCTTCTACTTACCATCGTAGTCTTTGCAACAGGCTTTTTCGCAGTTGGCGCACGCAGGAGTCTAACCAACCCTCATCATGGCATTGGCGTCGCGCTGTTTGTCCTCGTCTGGGTACAAGTCATTGGTGGCGCACTCGTACATCGAAAAGAAAGAGGCGGGAGACGATACCATGTCCCTCTCAAGGCCATGCTGCATCACTGGCTCGGCAGGGCTATCGCACTGCTGGGTATAGCACAAGTCGCGCTGGGTCTGACACTGTATGGGTCACCGCTGTATCTTTTTGTGCTGTATACGTTGTGGGTGTTCTTACTCTTGGTCGTATACTTCATCCTACAGTGGCGCCATGAAAGGAGAAGAGCTCGCGTTGCTCCTGGCGACAGCGAATACAGCAGCGAGCTCACCAGTGAGCAAAGACCACAGCAGTCACATTCTGGCTTTGGCAAGATCGCAACCGCAGGTGCTGCTGGCGCAGGTCTTGCTGCTCTGTGGAATCGCAGGAACAAGCCGAAAAGGAGGCACTCCGAGAGTGATCTGACTTACACCAGCCGTTCTTCGTCTTCCGATTACTATCGTGAAAACGAAAAACAGCACGGCTCAGGAAACCGCACAGGCTGGGGCAAGCGTATCCTCCAAGTTGGCGCAATAGGAGGAGGTATAGCGGCGGCCAAGAAACTCTTCGATCGCAGGAAAGCAGGTCGAGACGATGAATCAGATATCGGCCCGTACCGCCCACCACTAGGTGGGAACACCTCGATAGGTTCAGACTCAGTATCACGCCTCGAAGAAGGACCAGCACGTCCCGCCACACCAACAGGCCCTGCAGCCTCAGGTGCGCGCCCAGTACATCCCTTGGCACAACCACCCATGACTCCTGGCCCTGGCTCAGGGCGCCCATCAGAAGAGTACTCCTACTATTCTTACGAGTCCTCCTCACCCTCTCGCCAGGGCCGTCATCAAACCTTCAGACAAGCAGCTGCAGCAGGCGGCACCATGTACGCCGTCAAGCAGCTGTTCAAGAAACGCGGGCAGAAACGAGAGGAAGACAGGACAGAAGAGCTACGACAGCAACGAGTTGAACAAGAGAACATAGCGCGTATGAACTCACAGCATAGATACACCGGAGATGGCACCGCTCCTCCACGACGCCCACGACACAACCGAGCGACCAGTCAAACGGCCTCAGATGTCTCAAGCGTAATCACCGGCTCAGTCCAAAGACCTGGCATGAGCGGCATGAGCGGCATGAGCACGGCACCACCAGTAGCAGGCGGCCCCGGCGCAGCAGCATCAGCAGCTCTAGCAGACCGCAACAGGATACGGCCAGTCGGCACAGATCCGCCCATAGCATATGGCGCTCCTGCACCAGCAGCGCCCATGGCGGGCCCAGACCTTCCACCCCCCGTCCCCGCCCACGGCACCGAACTATCCTCCGGAAGCGAGCTATACACCACAAACTCCGGCCGCCAACGCCATCGCCATCATCTGGCAGGTCCAGAACCTCCTCCAATGCGCCCACAACCCCCACCAGCAGCTCCACCCCCAATGGGCCGTCCACCTCCCGGCCCCGCATCTCCAACCGCAGACAGACGTCGCCGCCAACCCCAACACGAAGCCGCAAACACCGACTCCCTCGAATCCCCACCAGTCTCAATCCACGTGCAGACGCAAGACAACGGCCGCAAAGTCACGCTCCGCCGCCTAACAGAAGAAGAAGCCGCCGCCCAACGTGCGGCACGCCGCTCAGACCGCCGCACATCGCGGCGCCGGCGCAACTCCAGTCTCGGCAGCAGCTCCGGCGGCGACTTCGCAGGCGCCGGCGGGTCCGGTGCGCCGGACCGCTGGAAGACCACAGAGCAGAGGGAGGCGGAGCAGCAGGCCGCAATGGACGAAGGAGGCTCGACGCCGCGCCCCAGCACCGCGAACCTGAATCCGCCTCCGAATCGCAACAATGCGTACCCAGCCTCGGGTGCCATGTACCCCACCCCGCCGCCGCCGGGCACGCATCAGACGATCGACCCGCACACGGGCTTCAGCTATGCCGTGCCGCCGCCGCCGCCCATCCCGGCCAGCACGAACGCGAGTAACGTCGGGCCCGGCGAGAGCGTGACGAGCCCCGGCACCGAGACGAGCGGGCCCAGCGAGTACGCGAACAATCGGCGGAGGAGGAGGGCCGAGAGGGCGCAGGCCAGGTTGGCGCGGGAGGGCAGGTTGGGTGGCGCGGCGGGGAATACGGTCGATTTCACGTGAGTGAGTATGAGCGTGGGGGGGTTGCATGGGTACAGCGTGAGTGTGAGCGTAATGTTTGAGCTTGTATGTAGCGTGAGGTTAGAGCATGGATGTGGCGTGGCGTTTTGATGATGGGACTGACCAACGACTTATGGATATCTGCATTGCATTGCGAGGCGTATAAAAGATGAATGAGAGCATATCGTGGAGCGATCACTGACGACGGAAGACGTTGATGATATGGGATTTCTCGGATAATGATGGCAGTTTCGAGTTTACCTACTTATCTACATCTCCCTGTCCGCCCCATGTTTCTTGCGCATGTTACAGAGACACAACTGATGGTTTCTCCAATATGTTTCTAATCACTCAGACCGCCCCATGTTCAGCACTCATGCTTTTGCCAAACGCAGTTCTGACTCCGTGATGTTCGTGAGCTGGAGAATAAGCTTGTCCACGTCGTCTAAGGCTGGAGGGAGTCGTTTCGTCGCGACGACGGTTGCTTTAGAACTACATCTAACTCTTGGTATAGATGGTATAGCGTTCATAGGGATTGACAAAGAGTGGGCGACTTCGGCTCTGCTGTCCTTGTTCCTACTGACCTTTTTTGCGGCCTCATGGTTGGGCGAGTCCTTGGTATCTTCGTCATCTAGTCTATGCTTCTTACTTGGTAAGGTCTCGTCAGGTATGTTGGGGGCACGGCGAGCCCAGACTGAGTGTGCGTCAGTGTACCAAGATTGACATGAAAGGCATACAACTGGTCAACATACTGTCTTTGATCTGGGACCATGTGGCCTCATCTGTTTCCGTTGCGTCCATATCAATCATGACATCCATTGCGTCCATTTCATCGTTTGCGTGGCTCACCTCACCGAAACCAACTTCAATGGCGCTAATAACTTTGCGGTCATCGTCAAGGATCCATCCATTCTCATCAGAGACTTTGCCTGTGCAAGTCTTGGGGTCACCCCAGATAAGGTTGGCGAGTATGTTGCCGTCGTCGTCAATGATATCGCCCTTCGCATCGAGCTTCTCGCCTCTCACGATGTCGAAACTTGATTTAGGCTCGACAGGTTTTCGGGACTTTTCATCCAAGAACTCATCTGCATTTTGAGCTTCATCCCCTCCCTGGACACCATCCTCTTCTTGAGCTCTTGGCTTTTGTTCAGCCTCCTCCTCCAAGCCTTCGGCGATGTTAACTCGTCCAAAAACATTACTGTTATTGTCGAGTACTTCGCCATTTTTGCAGTTCTCGTAGCTTTCGAAATCAATTGAATTGCTTTCCTTGACCTTGGCAGCTAATGTCAACGTTTGACGAAGTCCCATGTTATCCTCATACTCAAAAAGACTAGTGTGATCAACGCCTTTGGGCGAACCTACATTCCAATAGCTTTTGCGTTTTGAAACCCCAGTGGAATTCCCTTGGAGGAAAGCTTTGTCCGTCCAGTAACGGGCCTAAGAACTCATCAGACAAAAGAGCTACCTCAGCCGCCAACAGAATTGAGACATACCACGTCTTTGTGCTCCTCCAGTATCTTTCGAAAACTCTCATGGCCATGTCTGCGCCTTTGTGCTGCCCATTCTTTCCAGTGAAAGTCGAGAACGCCGCGGTGCATCCTATCGCGAGTCCCGTGATCGAGGCCATATCGTAAGTCCTTGATTTCTGATAGCAAATTCTGAACGAGCTCCGAGTGATCTTGTATACGTTGTTGGTAATGTTTCAATTCTGGCGGAAGATCGATGGCACTGGCGGTAGGCACGCCTTGGCCTCTGGAATGAAAGCTGGAATTGACGTTTGAGGGTGAAGGGTTGTCTGCTACAACGGTGGGAGTGGTGCTTATGGCGGTGAGATTGTGATCAGGAGTTTTTTCCAAGTCGGCACTATGACCAGCGAAAGTCGAGGGCGATCCAATATTCAGGCCGGCTGATGCTTTCAAGGTTTGCTGATGTCTCTGGTCGTTCTTATCTTTCTCGGCGGCAAGGATCTTTATTCATTCTTTTTGGTCGTCCAATGTTGGAAGAGCTTCTTTACTGCAGCCATATTAGAGATATGTCAATGTCACTACTTGGTAACATACTTTCGTAGCTGCTCAGCGAAAATGAGCACGTTCAGAATGACGAGCAAAGAGGACTTTAACCTCTCCAAATTCGCTTGGACCTGTTCAATTTGTTGTTGCAAGAAAGGGTATTTTAGTCTCTGCCAGAAGCTGACATTTTGTAGGAAGTTGCTGTCCGATCTCTCATTGCCGTCAATGAGCTTTTCCAGGTCCGTGAAGACTTTCTTTGTGTCTTTGACTAGGGTCTTCGCTACGTCGATGGCTTCCTGGGAGCACACTTTCAAAGAGTCGTCGTTCGACAATGTCTCGCCGAGCTGCTTGAGGACAGCGCCAGTGGCAGCAATGTCCTGTGAAAGGGCATCGATGCTCCTGTTAGCATTCTTGACCTTCCGGAGGTAGGTGAACAACTTCACACTGAGCTTGCCTCCAATATCAGCGATCTGGATCGCGCTGGCGGCTAGGCTGACGATTTCGATGCCAGACATGTTGACACGCCAACGAGCTACCAACGACTGACGTTGGACATCAGGAAGGCTGTATTGTAAGCAAATGGTACTCAGCCTCTATCTTAGCTTGGCGAGGCAGACTGGTTGAAGGAGCTTAGCGAAGACCTGCATGATGGTTCGCTTGCGACTCATGGTGATTGGATGCCGACACAACGAGCGATGCGGGTGCTGGCAGAAGGTGTTCCTACACCGACTCGCTAACCACAGAGTAGGAGGAAAGGCTCAAAGGACTGGTATTGCTCGAGACTTTCACGAAGGCAGGAGCACTGCGCGTGCACTGGCTGCTCCCCACTCTTCCATAAATCAGTGACACCTTTCGGCTGTCGAAGCGTATTGACACGTCTACTGAGAAGTCAGCATTTGTTGACCCTGGTATGATGTGCTGTGCTCCGTTCAACACTCTGAACGAGCAAGTTCACGCAACTTTGCGCTAGGTGATGCAAGACAGTACAGCTGGCCAAGTTACAAGTCTCGTAAGATTCATGGGTATCCCACCATCCTGACGCATCACTCCTGGAACGCCGTTGGTATGTGCATAGCCCCAGTTCTATGATAGCAATGCCTTTTCTGGCCCCTGGTCATCCCTCGATCATACCTTGACGTGTCTTCCCTCCCGCTCGACGACCTTCACCAAGCCCTTGAACGTCTCGGACCACTCCTCACCATCCTCGCTCTTCTCAGCGCCCTTCTTGCTCACAATGTCCCTCGAGATCATGACCACACTAGTCGGCCTCTTGGTCTGTCCCGCCATGCCAAGCTCAGCTCGACTCGTAACGTAGATGTATGGGATGTTGTGGTCCTCGCACAGCACTGGGATATGCGAGATGACGTCCATTGGAGAGATGTCGGCAGCCAGGACCACGATTCCGATAGGCACTGCCTCGCCAGCTGTCGACTGCGACTTGCGAAGAGCCTTGACCACCTCCTTGACACCTCGCTTCAGCGTTCTCTGAGCAGCAGCTACAACACGGTTAGCACCAATCAGACCATCCCGCATACAGATGCACTCACCCTTCTTGACCCCCCTGAACACCTTCTTCGCCGCCTTCTCATCCGCCAACGGGTTCGCAAACGGCACCAACGCCCCAATCGGCCTCACGGCCCCCTTGGCATCGACCTCCATCTCGACCTCGTCCTCACTCACCACCTCGCCATCAGGCCCCGCATTCCCATTCTTGATCACCTCCTTCTTGTTCCCCTTGACCTCCACAACCGCACCCTCCGCCTTGTCGACCTCATCGAGCAGCTTCTCAGCCAACTTGGCCTTCTTTTCCTTCTTCTCTTTCTTCTCCTTCTTGTCCTTCTTCTCCTTGGAGATGCCGGAAGCCTCAGTCAGCGACGTCTCGCCCTTTGCAGCTTTCTTCGCGGCTTTGCGTTCCTCCTTGGAGAGGGATTTGTCTTTTGCCATTGTGGTTGTGCGAGATTTGAGCTGGTAGTAGAACGGGTACCTTGATTGGCACCGAGAAGGAACGTGTGGATGAGCTGCGTCTGCGCAAGCACAACGGACTGGAGGCTGCTGAACAGGCTCCGAACGCGGACAAGAGCTGTACCACGATGTTAGATTGTCAGGATCGTAGGAGTTCTGACTGGGCGCAGTTGCACGGTGTGTACCGATATTGTGCTCAAGGCGCGCTTTTAGCCTGCTGCTGTGCTCTCTCGCACTCCAAAATCTGCTTTTCGCGACCGAAATTTTGGTGGAGCCGAGCTTCACGCTCAAGTTTGCTGTGTTTGAGGTGGTCGAGAAGATCAGGAATTCAGGCACTCAGGCATTCAGGCACTCAAGCACTCAGGCATTCAAGCACGACTCTACAAGGTCCAGGTGAGACGAAATGCACGAGATCAGAAAAGATGCGCAGGGCCCGACTTTACATTATGCTAGAACATGGTCGCCCGTATCCCCCCACCATTACCTCCACTTACCCATCCAAGGCATATAACCCTCTCGTCTTTCCATCTCAACCTATGGCTGGATGAGGCTATCTATAATGCTTGCAGCGTTGCTTGATTCGCCCGACCATCTTGCTCGTTTCGCATCTCGTTTGTCACTTCCGCAGTAGCAGCAGCCAGCCTCGTCGTGGTCTTGCCAGCTAGCTCCTGCACCTCCTCAGGCGGCACCTCCCTTTTGATAATGACGTGCGTCTCGAGCTCTTCGAAGTCCTCTCCCACCTGCACAAGCACTTCCGGGCTCACCACTGATTTAGGAATTCTAGTCCATCGAGGGCCGCTCGGTAGTGGTTGCTGATTGACTTCCCGGATTGTCTTCGGCTCGGCGACTGGAGCTTGAGCTGGCGCTTGCTCTGCAACCACCGAAGGTAGCTGGGTCGAGTCAGCCGACTGTTGGACCGGGAACTGTGTCGATGCTTGTGGGTGTTCGGTAGTAGTCGTGCCGAACGACCTCTCGCTTTGTACGCCTTCCGCTACTGCACCGGGTGACAGGTTTGAGAACGGTCCAGCAGCTGCTGCCATAAGGGGAGCCATCGAAGGCGCTGTACGAGCCTCCATAGCTGGCGCCGATTCTGGAGCTTGCTGAGTGGATTGTTCTTGCACCACAGCCTGTCCTTGTGAAGACGCGACCGAGACTGGGGCCGGCGCCGATTCTGGAGCTTGCTGAGTGGATGCTTCTTGCACCATAGTCTGTCCTTGTGAAGGCACGGCCGAGACGGAAGCTGCTGCCGGCATGCTGGCCGGCGCCGGGGCCTGCTGCACTGCTTGCGGCGCCATCGGCGTCTTCGACCCTGATCGTTCAGGACCTTTTTCATGCACGACGGGTAGAGCTTCTTCCCTAGGCTTATCGAACGATCGCCCCCTTGGAGACAAATGCTCGTAAGCGAAAGCCGACAAACTGTTTCTAGAATTTGCTTGGTCTGCGTGAATCCTCGGGGGGCTCTTCGCCCTGTCTACATCACGCTCCCGCTTGTCTTCACTCCTTTGTTGCATCTTTGCTTTCATTCGGCCAAAGAACCCCTTCTTTTCAGCTTCCGCGTTCTGCGCGTTGAGCAGTTCCGCAGACTCCCGACTCGACACGTTCATGGCTGACGGGTGACTCGTGCTCGAAGCATCCATGTTGCTTGATTGTGTCAACTGCGAGTCGCCAGTGAAGCTCTTCCGTGGCTTAGTGGAGCCAAGCGAGCTGTTGCTTGTCCGGGCCCCAGGGTTTTGTCCGATGGGCGGCGGAGGTGCCAAGGGCGTAGCGTCAGCTCTAGACCATCTGTATCTATGCCGTCTTTTTTCCTGTCTGACGGCCGGATCTTCCAGCGCGTCTAGGTCCGACGGGTCCGTAGCAGATTCTCGGGAATGTACCGACATCGTTGGGGAACGAGGTGGCATTAATGTCTGATTCATGTTTCGATTGCCCTGAGATGTTGGCGATCTGGCGTAAGATTCAGATGGAGACTCTGCGTTGGGAGTGGCGGCCGTGGTCGACAAGACTGGGTAATGTCCTTCCATGGGATTTTGCCTGTCGTGAGTAAAAGTGCCGGGTGTGCCCATAGGTGTATGGAACGCAGCTACATCGTCGGCGTGCAGAGATGCTTGAGAGCTCTGGGCACTTTCATTGCTGCTACCTGGTATCCTGCGCTTCTGCAATTTCCTTGGCTGTCTGTTCGAGTCTCTCTGTCCATCGAGAGGTCCGAAGATTGGCGACTTAGCCAGAAGGTTGGAGATCTTTCGTTCCCTCGTTTGTCTGCCGTTCACCGGAGAGACGGGCGCCGACTCTTGTGTTGGTCGAACGTCCTGTGCTGCTGCCATGGATGCCGCAGGCTCTGCGATCTGATCATTCTCGGCCACCATTGCATGGAGAGTCTGCAGCTGCTGCGCTGCGCGGGAAGGTCGACCATCGGTCCCATGCGACGAGGCTGGAGCGGTGGCTTCGTGACGCGTTGTTCGCTCGTCGGGTGGCGAGCCTGGGATAGTCGCGGGCGTATTGACTGTGGGTGTACTAGGCTCGTTGGTGTCTGCGATCCTTTGAAAGCGACGGCCAGACATGGCAGGGGAGCGATTTGAGGGTACGGTATTGCTTCGACCAAGACTGCCGGTCGTACCAACACTGCCGCCCAGGGCACCCGGGGACACGGGTGTTCCTGGACCCGATACACCCGGGCTGCTCCTATCTCTTGAATTCCGCGACGATAATGATGCATTGCGTCGGAGACCTGTTGTTCTGCGAAGACTGTCTGCTCCAGCGCTTGCTGTGGAGGCTGAACGGCCTAGGGTAGTGGCTTTGGGCGTGTTGATAGACGGTGGGCCGCTCTTCACCTCATCCTTTGTCTTCTCGTCCATGGCGGTGCCAGTCATACCGATGAGGAAGTTGTCTTGGTTCTCAATGAGGAAGATGAGCACGTCCTGACTCAGCCTGTACTCCTTGGGTGCCATATCATGATTCGGATGTGAGATGATGCCCGGCTGGAAGATGGCGGCGAGGTTCTGGGCAGTCATTCTGTTCAGGTCTGCCTTGCTCGCGAAAACGGCTAGAAGATCGAGGATATAGAGCAGGAGTTGGCGATTCAGCGGGGGCAGTTCTGTGATCAGCTTCTGGTATGCGGTGACAGCCCGATGGTGTTCTTGATGCTCCATGGTCATGGCTTGAGCGTCGTTGCCGACTTTTGCTTGGTAGGCGCGCAGAGGGGTTCTGAATCGATCGTAGAAATCGAGGGGTACGATGGGTTCGGGCAACTGATTGAGGTATCGGCGCAGGATGTTCGCTGCATCGTGGACGGTGTAACCGGTCCAGTCCAAGCCTTTGCCGTATTTCTCGGGAGTGTTGAAACTAGTCTGAAGGTCTTTGATGCGCTTGGCCGAGCCGCTGAGTCGGAAGATGCCTTCAACATCAGTTGCTGGGGCTGCGCGTCAGTGCATGGAATGGTAATATCGGGGAAGGGAGCAACGTACCTTTCTCTTTCAGGAAGACACCGCATTTTGCAACCACGATGGGGACATAACCATAGATAAAGCTCTCGCCTTGGTCGTTGGTCAGCGAAATGGCGACGTTGGCGTAGAGAATGCTCTGCGATAAGGGGACGCCAAATATGCCCTGGCCAGCGGGAGCTGTTCCCATGTCAGTGGTGTGGTTCACGACGCGCCGCGGGTGAGGGATGTGGCAGATGAACTGACCTTGTTCTTCCGATTTGTCTCTCCGTTTGCCAAAGCCCTTCCACCATGACCTCAATTGTTCTTTCGAGGGAGGAGACACGGCCTGCTGGACATTGTTGGAGATGGGAGCACCTCGATGCGAAGGCACAGAGATAGGCTGGGGGCCGGGGGCCATGGCACCCTGGGTGCCGGATGGCATAGAGAATCCGTCGTTGCTCTTCCCAAAGGCTACTTGTCTTGTCGGCGAGTCGTTGCGATGCGATACAGTGGACCTTGAACGTGACGGCGAGGCGATCTGGGTACAATAATCAACCAGTCATTCGCGAGCACCGTCTCAGCAACCTGTGTTCCTTTCCCGCAGATTGTACTTTGAACGCGCCCCGAGCAAAGTGGGCAACTCAATTCCGTAATCAGACGGGCGCCTCTGTGCAGCGAGATATCGGGGTTGGCCGTAAGCAGAACGCGGAGACGAGTGAAAGTTCAGGGCAAGGGTAACGGTTTGTAGATCGATGGAACTGATACGGGCGCCGTGATGAATGCAAGTTGTTCGCTGGAATGGCCAAAAATTGAGTCGAGTCGAGGACAGTGAGGACAGTAGTGAGTGTGAGGGTGCATGTGAGTGTGTTTACCACTGCGCCGAGTCTGCAACTTCCAAGGCGAGCAAGGTGTGAGACAGAACAGCTGCGACACTAGGTCTGCCACAAGAAGGCTGCAGGTGCTAGGTGCTGACCACTGACCAGCGACCAGCCCCAAAACAGGCTAACCTGGGCAAACCGTCCCGAAAGGGCCTCCAGTCCTGCACCATCGCACTCTTAGCACTCTTAGCATGGGTGGAGGAGCGTGGCTTGACTAGTGATTAAACTACCTACAAAAGCAGCCCGTGCGCAGCGCGAGGCTAACTTGTCAATCCACAGCAACATCCCACCCCGGCCGGTCAGACACCATGAACTCAGCTGCGGTGACTTGCGAATGCCCTGCTAGCAAAACTGTCTCTGCCACCCGGGGTACACTTGTATGCTCTACAAGTAACCTATGCTGGTCTCATCTCTGCCTGACACCAAGCCTGGGACACTCCTCCAAGAGTAGAGAGAGTCTTGATTGGTCAACTTTCGTAGGCGATCATCCTGACTCACGGTTAATCTTCCAGCTTCGCGTGAGCCTGCCCAACATGATCCAAGACCCTCCATCACCTCTGAACCTCTGAACCTCTGCATCCTGGAGCACTCGGTACCTGAGAATTGGTCATGTTTCGAGCCGAGCCTGCGATCTGCAATGGTCATCTACTCGGTCAGGTCGAAATGCGGTTGGATCGCGCTCATCATCTGCAGCGCGTGTGGTGCTGGATGGCATCGCACCGGCGCCATACAAAGACAGATATGTTCTATTTTTGATACAATCTGATGCACCGCCGCATCATGCTGATCGTCGCGTTCGACGGCCGGGAATCCTGATGGCTCTTTGGCCCGCTTTCGGTGCTCGTGCCTTGCCGGTCTTGCCCAGTAGCCACAACACCCGGCCCATCGGCCCTGTTCCCTGCTCGTCATTTTGGCGAAGAGCACGGATGAGTTTAACCATGCATGCCCAATGGACCAACGATTGAGCACGTGATGGCTTACAGTCTGGCGCAGATTCATACATACAAGTCTACTGGGTGCGTCTATCGCTTCCACTATCTAGGCAGACCAAGGTCTTCGTGGTCGTCATCGAAGCCATCGCCCTTGCCAAAGACATCCGGCTCGTGTTGATCGTCTTGGTACGATTGAGGGCTCGGCTCGTCGTCGAAATATGCCACCTCATCGTCGTCGTCACGGGCTAGTGTCTCGGCGGCCACTTGTGCTTCAGGATCGTCTGTGAAGCGGTCGGCCACATGACCTGGCCTTCTCGACTCCTCTCGAACCTGGCCTTGTTGCTCGGCCTCAAGCATCCGTGCTCGTTCCATGGTCTTCTTGTAGATGATCCAGCCGACCGTGGCGCCCAACAGGCCAAAGAATAGGATGCTGAACCAGTTCAACGCCTTGGTGCCCGCACTCATCTCGCCCTTGTTCTTGGCAATCTTGGCCAACCTGCTGCCTATGAAGACATGGATCAGCAGCTTTGGTGATATCAACGCGGTTGCCAACGCATAGGCAGAAGGCTCGACTGTTGGGAAGGTTGACATGGCTCCATTGCTGAGCGAGTATGGCAGGGGGCACAGTCGGATCATGCAAATCAGCTTCAAGCCATCTTCTTTCAGTGTCAGCGTCAAGGCGGCGAAGCGGGTGTCGTTGGCGACCATGCGCTCTACATATTTCCTGAGGACGGTTCTCGAGACGATGAAGGAGCAGAAGGAGCCCGCCACGGTTGCCGAGGCGTAGACGAGCCAACCTTCGCCAACACCGTACACGAACCCGGCCAAGGTGCCGCAGGTCGAGTAGCCGATGATGGGCGGAAAGGCAGTCATGAAGGTGAGAGCCCAGAGGATCATCCATCCGCCTGTAGTCTGTTTCCACCTTTCCGCGTAGGGCTCGAGGAAGCCGAAGATCTTCTCGTTGAAGATCAAGAACAGCAGCCCGGCGACATTGATGGCGATCAAAGCCATGCCGGCGAGGACCCTCTGCAGGGGAGACATCTTGTTGTAGGTTGCCATGAACCTCCGCTGCACCTTCTCGGCATTGTTGATGATCTCATCTCGAATCTCGGCTGCTCTGCTGCGGGTGTAAGACGAAGTCCTCGCATTGCCATACGAGTTCCGCGGCCGATTGTAGGGCCTCAGTAGATCGGACGACGAGTTCTGGGGAGATTCTGGAAGTGCTACGGAGGGAGACATGTTGGGTGCACCGAGGACTTTGTAGTCGTTGGCGAGCAGGGAACGTGGTTCTTGAGACTCGACTAGTACACACAACACATGGCTGAGCGGCTCCGATGACAGTTGTTGAGGTCGAGGACGGTACGAACTCAGCAGCAGGAAGGAAGCTCACCCTGAGAATTGCTGTCGACTGCGCTGGCCATGGAACGGGTGCCATGCGCTAATTAATCGAACTTCAAGTTAGAGGGCTCGTGGTGGACTCTGGAGGAGCTGCGGCTTGAGATCTGGCCGGGCATTTGTGACGTTAAGCTAGGCTACTGCACCAGCTAACTTAGATTTGGGGAAAGCCACAGGGGGCCGTGCTCCCGTGCTCGCGTCGTCACCAGCCTGCACCCCAACTTCTACCCACGGCGGGACCGACGACGGCTCACCTGCCCGACCCCTTCAACCTCATTGCTCTGGTAGACTGCGAACATCGACAGCCGCGTTCCTGACAGCCCTCCCCCACGGCTAGGCGGACCCCAACACGCTCCTTCATCGCATATCCCTCGCACGCGAGTCCACCTGTCTTTGACTTCATCATCACCCGTTCATCGGTCAACACACTTATTCGGCCGAGGGGGAGTCCACAGTCTCATGCATCGATTCACTTCGAGACACAAAACCAGGATAAAGAACCCCACCTGACCGTCACACACATACTCACACACACGCACACAACCCCCACTGCGCCGAGGCATCATGATCACGCCAGAGCAGTACGAACTATGCAAGACCATCTTGGACAACCAGGCCTTGGAGGAGGAAGACAAGGTCGAACAACTCGAGGCCCTGTTGCGCAAAGAGTCTTCTCTGACCGGCACGGCCTTGGAGCATGCCGTCCTCGACGCCCTTTGGCGCCACAGGAGCGCCGCAAAGGGTGAGGAGGAGCTGCCCCAGAGGCACACCGTCATACGCAAGTCGTCGCCCGCCCCATGGCAACTCAATCGAGCCCCCACCCCACTGGGCTCGCCTCCTGCATCCTCCAGCCCAGCCCTGTCCGCTGCCTTCCCTGCCTCCCGTCCTAGCTTCTCCCGCCAGCGATCCGCAGTATCTCCCTTCGCCTCTCCTCGCCCTTCTCCTCGCCTCGCAATGGCACAACCAATTCCTCACAGTCCGAGCCTAAACGCTTATGAATTTGCCGATGCGAGCCCTGCCCCAGACATCTACGGAGACTTTGGCAGCGATACTGTTGACTGGCTCATGGCCGATGACACGGCAAGTAACGCCTCCTCTACCGGCACAGGTTCCCTGAGCGCGGCAGCTCCCGAGTGGACCCCACAGCCGGACATGAGTCCTTACGACATGCTTCGCTCCGTACTAGGTGATCAGATGTCAGACGAACAGATAGAGTCGGCACTAGAAGACAACTCGTATGATCTTGCTGCAACCATTGCAACCTTACTGGGAACCGACACTCTGGGCGGAAGCTCGACCCCCAGCAGAGGTACCAACGTCCTGGTGGGGAAATCCATGGCCCAACCACAAGCGCGACCTACCACTCCAGGTTCCTCCAAGAGTGCTATTGTCTGCAAATACTGGCTTGCTTCCGGCTCGTGTTTGCGCGCCGACTGTCGCTTTGCCCATGATACTAGCGCTTACCTATGCAAGTCAGTACTCACCCACCCTGCGCTAAACTCGTGCTAATCTGCCTATAGGTACTGGATGAATGGTCAGTGCCTGGCCGGAGACAAGTGCCAGTTCTCTCATGACCCGTCGGTCCTGATGACTCACCTGAATCTGAACGAGCAGCTGGCCACCCCTGGTTCTTCTTTTCAACTCCAGGATAGCAGTGACCAGTTCCCTGCCCTTGGCGCCGCTCCTCGAGTGCCAAGCGGATCCTCGCCCTTCAATCCAGCTGTTTCCGGTTTCGCCCCCTCCATGTCTCCTGCTCTGCACCATTCGCGCAGTGCGTTGGGCGGTCTTGCCCCCAACTCCCGCTCTCAGTCAAGACCCAGCTCACGGCACCAGAACAGGCCTGCTACACCATCCTCGCTTTCCATGGACGACCCTGACGCCTTTCCCACCCTTGGTTCGTTGAGCTCGAAGCGTGCCAAGCACCATGGCAACAGATCGAGGCATGGACATGCCTCGGCTGAGAAGGAAGTCCCATCGTCGCTTGCCGATGTCGTCAAAATGTCTCCCTCTCCCGCTCCAGCACAACTGCGCAAGACCGAGGCGGCCCGCAAAGTTAGAAGTTTTGGCGGCGCCGACAGCGCTGCCGCACGAAAGATCCCAGAGCCACAGCATATACCATGGTTGGAGACAGGGTCAAAGGCCAACCAACAGTATCTGAAGCACCGCGCCGACGCTATCAAACACGGTAGCATTCGGAACAAATTTCTGCAAAGGTGCGTCCTGTTCTGATTGTTCTAACCAGCTGTTGACTGACATTTCTAGTGCCGCACAAGCCTGGAACAGGAACGATGCTCGGGCAGCAAAGGCGCTCTCTTTGCGAGGTCAAGCAGAGAATGAGGAGATGCGCAAAGCACACCGTCTCGCCGCAGCTGCGCTCTACGAAGAACGCAATCAACATCTGCGAGACGGCGAGGAAGAAGAGTTGTACATCGACCTGCATGGTCTCCATCCCGAAGAAGCAATAGAATATCTTGAGGAAATACTGCAGACGCACGAGAAGCGAGGACGTCAGATAGTGTACGCCATAACAGGCACCGGTCATCATAGCAAGAACGGCAAGGACAAAGTGGGCAAAGGTGTCCGCAATTGGTTAAACGAGTGGGAATACACGTTCCGTGAGTTCAGCGTGCCTGGAGAGCGTGGAGGCTATATTGGTGGTGTCTTAGGGATCGACACCACTTCTCATAGATCGCAGCCGCAGTCGTTGGGTGACGAAAAAGAAGAGAGTCCGATCACGACGTCGCTTTCGAGCAAGATACAACTTCTGAGGAGGGAAGAAGTTGCAGCATGAATGCACGAGTCCGCACAAACGAAGGACGACCCTTCCTCGCCTTGCAAAGTGCGTTGCGCCTGAACCGTGCTCGCGTAGGATCAAGCACATCCGTCCTGACCAGGCACAAAGCCTTAGGACGGCGGCCTATGAATGTAGTCAGCACGCGCACGATCGCGCCGAGAGCGTTCAGCTCGAGGCTGTGCGTCACGGCGGCACGGGATAAACTAGTAGAGGTCTGGGTGGAGCTCCGACACGTATTGCTTGTGATTGATTGGCTTATGACTGCAGCGATCGATGGTTGGCATTATGGACTCACCGTCGCTCTTACATTCTAAATTGCACGTACTTCAGTCACTCGACTGCATCGTAAGTTTCTGAGATCGCTCACCTATTCCCAGCCGAGGTTACGTTCTGCGTCTTTCCACTTGACGCCTGCTCGGTCTTGGGAGCTACGATGCACGAGCGTGGTGAGAATGCCTCTACCTGTACGCACAGCCTCGATCCGTACCAATGCGAACGACTCTAGGAAGCCCACGTCACGTTTAGCTCAGCCGTCTCAGCCGATCAACGTTCGCAAACCTCAAAAGGATGAGGACGCGAGACGGGCCAATGTGAGTTACACTGAAGAAATCGGCTCTTCTGCAGCTTCTGTTGCGGATCCCACAGGATCTTCCAGGATACCCAGCCCTTTCAAGCGTCAGCCTTCCGTCCAAGCTAGCCGGAGTCAACAAGCGAGTGTGAACCAACCGAAGCTACCTCTAAAGGGACATTCGCGTCAGCAGAGTGCCGTCTTACCATCATTGAGCGCTCGGCAAAAACTTGGCCATTCACGCTCCATCTCGGCCGTCTCTGTTGGCACAAATGCCAGTCTGGGCAGTGATATTGCCAAGGCCCCTGCGAAGACAAGATTCAATGTCTCCCAGAGTCCAGCCAAAGCCGTCAAGACCCAAACTGTGCCGGAAGCACGTACAACTCTGCCAGCAGCAGCCGCAAGTCTGCGGGGGAATGCACACCATGTTCAACTCGAACCTTGTCAGAACGAGCTCCTCCAGCTATCCATTGTTTACAAAGAGTCTGCGCAGGTACTTCGAGCGTTTGAGCGAAGCATAGCACGAACGCTTGCGAAGAAGCAGGCAAAACTAGAATCCTTCCGTGACAGTGTCCAAGGCCAGAAACAAGCCTTCAGCACGGCGTCGAACCACCTTGCCATAGACTCTTGGCTCCAGAGCCTTGGTCATCAAAAGGCTTGCCAATCCGTGCAGGAACTGAGTGTCGTTGTTCGCGATCTGCAAAACTTGGAACAAATATTTGAGGGCGAGGACGGCTTAGCAGCCGCTTTCCAGAGCTGGCAATCCCTCATCGCCGACGGAGATAGCCGAGACGGGGCGTCGTCAGCCTGCACCGACTACGCGTCCTTACACATCGTGTTCGCGCAAGACCTGGCGCCAGAACTGGTTCGGTTCAAGCAACAGGCTGCCTCGTCTGTGGCGGCTTTGGCTAGCCTATCGCCTTGCCTACACGGCTCCAGTTTATCGCTGATCGTACACGCACAGAGTTCTCTGGCTGGTTGTCTGCTGTCTCAATGCAAAGTGATGCTTCAGGTCGGAGATCTACTTGTGCTAGAACATCGTCAATGGCTCGACCAGGAGCTCACGGCTGCTGTCAACGAAATTGAAGCACCGACAGATGTAGCCGGATCGAATTCGAGACCGGCATGGGATACCTAGTCCACCAAAGCCTAAGTTACAGAGTTTCATAGTCAGGTCTCAACAAGTATTGCGCAGGACTTCAAGCACGCACGTCTCCGCTAGTTCTGGACCAGCTAGTCTTACGTAATCGTCGAACATGCAGATGGGACTTCTGGCACGACATTCGTGCAGTCGTCGCAGATGTCTATCTGAGCCAGCTGCCACACAATGCGATACCGTCGCGTCGTCCGTCATGCTGATTGCACGATGGCCCTCCTTCGCCTATCTACTGGACGGTCACGAAGCAACCGCGCCCGAGGCTCACGCGAGCGCGGCCTGCCATTGTTCGCAAACGCACCGTTCTTGGTGCGTTCCAGGACGCAGGCCTCGCAGAAGCCGAGCATCACGGGTAATGTTCCCTCCTGAATGGGGTGGGTGATGATGATGCTGGTCGTCAAAACAAGGGCCGTTTGCATGCTTGTCGGCGAACAGAGGCACGACGCAAAGGTGCAGGAAAGTACGACCTGAGCGTATCAAGGGCTGATGGCCGCTGAGGGGTAATTGCGAGCGCGACTACAGTGAGTTTCGTGGGAGGCACAACCAACCGGAGGCAGGTGGATGAGCGATGGCTGGCATACAACCAGCGGCAGGTATGGGCAGAGAATGGTGCGAAAAGGCGAAAATAGGCTGCTGTGCAAGAAAATATGTCGCAGTAGTAGGCGATGACCCTGTCACCGATCCTTAGCTCTCGAGGAATGCCAGAGAAAAGACTGTGCTCAACTTCTGTCTGAACCGCGTGCATCATACCTACACATGCCATAGAACATATTTGTACAGCGGGGGGGGGAGACACCCCCTCGTCTCCTACCCGCTTTAACCCCAGATCCCAAACCACACCTTCCGCCTCGGCCTCTCCTGCTGCTCCTCGGGCCTCTTGGCTCCAATCCTGACCAACCTCTCTTCCTCGGCGCGCGCCGCGTCCTCCTGCGCCCTCGCCTTTTCCTCGACCCTCCGCGCGGCTCCCTCGGCCTGCTCGGCCCTCTTCCTCTGCAGCAGCTCCGTGTAACTCTCGCCGGGCAAGGGCCCCATGTCCTGCATGCGGGCGCCCATCATCTCGCTCTGGTAGACGCCGCCGCGCTCGCGCTCCTTGTTGGTCAGGCCGTCGTCCCACTCGACCAGGCCGCGCACGTCCGGGCCTGAGACTTCGTCAGCGGACAGATCTTCCAGCCCGTGGGCGCGGCGGTACAGCCTACGTTTCTGCGCGTCGAGGATGTTCTGGCGCCGCCGCTCCGCCGTCTTGGCCGTCGTGTACTCGAGGTGCAGCCGGTACACGGACCAGAGCTCGGAGATGTAGGAGAATGGCGAGAAGAAGAGCATGTTTAGCGGCGGGATTAGGTGGGCGTAGGGCGAGGTTTGCGACCACGTGCTGACGAGCGAGGTGAATGCGAGGGTGAGGAGGACGGCCTGCGGTGGTTGTTAGCTTCTGGTTGACTGACTGACTGCCTGCCTGCTTGGTCGATTCGTGGATGTGTGTGGGGGAGAGAGCTAGATGTGGAGGTACACAGGTGATCAAGCACAACGGTGGATCTGTGAGGGCCCTGTAGAACTGATGCATCTGTTCACTCATCCCTGTCTGCCCTCGCCTGCTGGCCACGGCACTGTCAAAGCTCTCAAGGGACGGGGGAAGAACCTTACCATGCTGATGAAAACATGCACCCATCTCGTCGTGAGGAACCAGTGCATTGTCGTGCCCTCATTCGGAAACATATGCGGGTAGGTCTTCTGCATGCTCCTCAATCGCTCCGCCGCGTTCATGCTCTGGTTGAACGCTGCTCCCTGACCGTACATGCCCGTCGTCGAGCGAGCGTGTCGTCTGGCGGCATGCGAGGGTGGCCGAAACTTGTCAGGCTTCTCGAGGACGACCTGTTTCGCTTTCGGTGGGGGTTCGGGCGCCGACGAGGACGCATAGCGACGGGCCAGTCTTGGAGCTAAAGAGTGCTGATGCGCTGACAGCTGCTGTCGATATATGGAGTTGATGCCGTGTGAGTGGTTTCTGCGTGGCCGGCTGAGTGCCTGCAGGACTCGAGCTGATGCCATCTGCTTGGACGCGCACTCCATGTCCGACTAAGGCAGCGCAGCAGCAACAGCTAAAAGAGAATGGCCTGTGCGTTCGTGATAGACTACCTGCCTCGCCGTTGATGCTTCTGACTGTGCAATCTGGAAGCGAGTCGCAAGTGGAAGCAAACAAAGCAAACTATGGTACGGATCAGCTTTACCCTAAGTAGGCGGGTAGAATATCACTTGCAGTAAATTACGAATAGTAGCAGCCAAAGCTAAGTTCAAGTGCCACCAGAAGCTTACAAGTTCTTGGGAGCAAAGGCAGCCGGTACATTTGTGAGCCGCTGTATTAACTGATACTACTGTATCTGGGTATATATGCCAAAGTATCCTGGGGTTCTGCAATTTTTCCTGTATCAATACACATATGTCCATAGCTGTACAATACGCTCAACCTCTTCCCTGGAACTGGAGAACAAATGAAAACAAACATGCTTCTCGGCCGCCACAATGCCGTAGGTGGGACGCCTGTACTCCGATACTACGCACGCCCATCCTCCGTGCATGTAAATGCCATATAGTGTGTCAAGAACTCCTCTGCTGACTCCAGAGGATGTGAAGAAGGGCAAGCGTGCCATGTGTCCAACCGGAAGCCATGCATACCAAAATGGTGTCGATGCCTGCTCGAAACGCCGTGTGATGCAGGAGTATATGCCCTTCTTAGCTTTTCATACATGAATATCAGGAACGTTGACAAGGTCTATCTGCAAAGGGACTTTTGATGGTGCTGTCGTGCGAGGTGACGGAAAGCGGGCCGACCGTTCATCGGTGATTCAGTATCGTATTCTGAGCGAATATATTTGCTGCCGTTCGAGACGCCCACTCATTGTCCTCGTATGGTGGTGTGGGCCAATGTGATGGTACGTATTCTTGTTGTTTTGGCTGGTTGATGTTCAATGGCTTGGACGGTGTCTGAGTGGAGTACCCAAACTGCACACCGTCCCGGTTCGCCGATGGAGAAGGTGTGAGGTATGCGCTGTGCATACTAGGATTGCTGGTGATATGAGTAATTGATGGTTTCTGTGGTGACGATTCGGCGTCTAGGCGTCGGGCAGCTCGACGGGCACCATTGAGTACTTCGTCGAGCAGCTCGTCTTCCTCCGCCGGGACTTCGTATTGCTGTACCGTATTTGATGAAAGCTGAAACGTCCTTCTCGGCCGGCCAGCCGTCGACGCTGCAGCGGAGCTGAGATTGTCGCTTGATTTGGTGGATCGACTACGCGATGGTGAATGCGCCCTTTTCAAGGGACTGTGGTTGTTGCTCTGTACTTGTGCCTGCTCTACTGGCGCCGGTGATTCGTTCTTTTCCAGGCTATATCGGACACTTTGTAAGGCTTGGTCAAGGTCGAGGAAATCCGTGCGTGCTTCGGGAATGATATTGTCGACCATCATTGATGACCGTTGACCCCATAGGGCGTTTGCAGCCTGGGCCTCGACGTCATCTCCTCCAGGCGAAGCAAGACCATGACGGCCGGAGAACCGTCTAGCCCGTTTCCGGAGATGAGAGAAGAAGCTTTCTTTTTGACCCGATACTGGAGATGCAAGCCCGGCGTTGCCAGTGAGAGCTTTTTCGGCCTCCTGTCGGTGAACATCGGGGTAGTGGTTGCCATGAGAGTTGACTGACAGCTGCCTACCAACCTTCTTCGATTTGTCTTCAGACTGTCGGAGCACCTTCACATCTGCCTGTTGTGCTTGAGCGTTGACAGTGTTAGGTAGCGGTGAGATGGGCTTGATAGATGGGAGGATCGGCATTGGAGCACCCGAGGCAGAATTGCCTTGCCATGTGGCTCTCTTGTTCGCCGGTGGCCTTTGCTTCCCAATGTGGAGTTCTGCATGTGTCGTTGCATGGGTATCGTGTTGTGCCAATGGGACCGCGGGCGCACTTTCACGTGCGATGAGAGACCTCCTGAACCATGAAGACTTTGATGTCAGAGTAGGTTCTGCGTCTTTTGACCGGAAGCTGAGGTCCGAGTGTTTTCTTCCGAGCAGGCGCGATGAGCTCTTTGGCCTCAATGGATCAACAGCATCGGCGAAGAACTCGTGATCCATTGCCTGGATAGAAGTGGGTCGACTCTTGGGGTCCCACATCAGGCACCAGGTCACAAAGTTGCTGAAGGATGCAGGCCACTGTGGGGGCTGTAGAATAGTCTCCATGGCATGAGGAGCCATCTGTATAGCTGTTAGTATGGGATGGAAGAAAGATCATAAGCGGTCGAGCTCACCTTTGGGAAAGAGAAGCCCAGTTTCTGAGCCAGGCGAGTGCCTTCTCTCCACTCACCACCACCTACTCGGGTGCCTTGCTTCGTGTACCAGTTGCCGGGACTCCCCATTATCTCGCATACTCTCCAAACTTGATCAACTTCGTTACCACCAGGGAACAAAGGTTTCAACGTCGCTATCTCCACAGCCATGGCGCCAATGGCCCACATGTCCACAGGTGCCGAGTATTCACCTGCTCTCAGCAACACCTCGGGCGCTCTGTACCATCTGGTGGAAACGTACGTGGTGTAGGGTAGTTTCGACTGTGTCTCCCGGGCCAGGCCAAAATCAGCAATCTTTATCGAGTACATTGGTGGTGTCGATGGCGGGGTGACGAGGGAAGAGTATCGACTGAAGGCGGAAGAGGAGTCGTGAGGTGCCGATGATGAGACTAGGATGTTTTCTGGCTTGATGTCTCGGTGGAAGAAGTGGTGAGCGTGTATGTGGTCCAGCCCGGATAATATTTGGTAGAGTATGCTCTTCACGCTTCTCACGTCCATACACTTGTGGTCGCGTGATTTCATCAGCTGGTACAAATTGCCGTCCATGTGCTCCATGCATATGTGGAGTTTCTTGCTGTAAGGGTCGAGGAAGATGTCGAGGGCTCCGACAAGGTGAGCATGGGAGGGAAGCGTCTTGAGGAAGATGACTTCCCGAAGCTCTAGACACGGCGCGAACGAGTCAAAAGTCTTCTTCATCGTCTTAATGGCAATCTGGCGGCGGTCAGCAACTGTAACGCGAGCGTGATACACCATCGCTCACCATAGTACCTCTTTTTGCAACCTGGGATCCCGCTCCCCTAACCCGCGCCAAAGAGACACTTCCAAAACTGCCATCACCGATATCTTTCATGACCTCGAAACGATCCTCCAAAGCCAGATTCGAGCGAGATGACGGCCTTTGGCCGTACTCTGTTACGACGGTCATCCTGTGCTTGTGTGTGCTTGGTCGTGGGTGTCCTGTGCCGTGTTCCTAGTCTAGGTCGCCCCCTCGAGTTCGGTTGTAGGCCCGTCTCGGATCGGTATTGTCTAGATGTGGATCTTCTAGAATATGGTCATCCTCGAGTCGATCTGTTGTTCGGCGCTGTTTTTGACCTTGTCGGTCCTGGTATGCAATCGTCGTTGTGTGTGAGCTAAGGGGTGAGGCAGGAAGGAGCGTTCAGGTTGCGAGGTCGGTAGCGAACGTGGTTAAGGGGGGGAGCAGCGATGTGAAGGGCAACGAGATGAGATCGAGCTCAGGATTCAAGCTTACACCGTGAGCGAGCGACCAGCAACTAGCGTTGCTCGAGAAGAGTGCGACGGAGTCGACTTCTAGAGGATGGATCCGGAGGTCGACTTGCGGTAAGTAGTAGTAATAGCGGCTCCGATGGGGTCGCGGAAAGTGGATGTACCGACTCCTGTCGAGCTGGCGGCTTTAGCCTTGTGGCAGGTAGACTAAGATGAATTTGTCGAGGAAGGTCAGTAGCAGCGTTGCTGGATATTAGCCGCTACTGTTAGAGCGTTCAGCAATATCGTTGTGTCGAGATGGTGGCCGGGGCGTCATGGGCATTGATCAAGGAGGCCGGATATGAGGCCTGTCGCGTCCAAGCCGACAGGGAACAGGAAAAAGGAAATTGTCCTTACGACGGCGTTTCCCAGCACACGAGATTCGCAGTGTGATCAGGACTGCCGTGTCACAGAGGTGCAATAAGCTGCAGTGCTGATTTTTGGGGGCGTGAGGCGATGGGCTAGAGAGAGAACGAGTGTCTAGTCTGCTGGTTCTGAACGCTGCCACTGGCTTTGAGACTGGCGGGCTACGGCGCTCAATACACCAGTCACGGTCTTTGCAAGTGCGTTAGGTGCCCATAGCGACTGCCAGAAACCACTGCTGGCGACAGCACTCGAATGAATCAGCACTGGCGTGAGACTCGCAAAGCACGGAGCAGTCGCGACAACCTGGTACCAGCCAGTGACCGTTGGCGGATCTCATACGACCCATCTCTGCCAAATGAGTGGTGCAGTGGTGATTAGTTTTGGGGCAAGGGCTGACACGCGCCAATTGTAGCACAGCTTGGGGGAAGCCTAAAGACTTCGCTGTGCACGGGAAGGAAAAGCAGGAACATAGCGCCCATTTCGCCTCATTCTTAGCTCGCACTAGTCCAGTGCTGGCAGATAGACTAGTTGATCACTGAATCCTTCCCCGTGGCCCTAGTGCACCCTCTAGCTTCGTGCCTGGCAACGGATGAAAACTTGGAAAAGAGCAAAGCGTCACCGCCAAAGCTTCTGTTCCAACGGCAGTCACATCCATTTTCGATGAGCTCCCGTCGCCCAGCAGTTTGGAGCTGGTGATGGTCACATTTACCCCTGATCTGCAATAAACGAAATGCTCCCCGCTGGACAAAACACCGAGAGCCAAAGGGTCAAGAAGAGGCGCACTCACTGAAGGACCCTCCAGACCCTTGGGTGCTCAAAAGATGGTGCTATCCGTTGACCAAAGCTTCCAAAGCATTGATTCGATGCCTCGAGGTCACGATGATGTGATGGCTTTGACCTGCACTGTACAAGTAGGGTAAGGATGTGTCTGCATACCAAATGCAGACGACAGAGTTACAGATCTCGCGGCTTACTTTCGAAGACAGACACGTGGTGAGCGCAGTCCACTGCGCCTGAAAGACTACTCTACTGCACACTATCTACCGAAGCTCTTTTGAATAGACGTAGACGTGCATAAATGTGCATGACTGGTTTCAATAGAGCGTGAGGCAAAAAAAAAACGGTGACTACACCGCGAGGTCGTCCTCAGATCGGATGGAGTAGCTGTCAGGCACACTGATGTGAAAAGTTACATAACTCGTGTTTCGAGTGTCTGCATCTTCCACGTCATGTCTCCAGAGTTGTGGTTTTGAGTATAAGTCATCCTGCCTGTGTTGTTTTCCAAGCAGTCTAAGAGCTAGCACTTCCACGAATGACATGCTCTACACTGAAGTCCGTCAGGTACCTACTTCACAGCACAACAGAGTACTCTATTTTGTACGCTGACTCTACTTGACGCTGTCGCTGGCCACGACTGCAACCCCTAGCTCCCAACTTGAATTATTTCCAAGCTACCAGGCGAATCTTGCTTGTTCCTGAATGGGCCGATACCCACCATACGCATCATCAAGTTTAGCGTATCGGTAATGCATTGGGCTTATTTTTAGTCGCGGATCGCAGCTTAGCCTCCGCAGTGCTAAAATTGCCATTCGTGTTCATCATGGTTGGGTGGCTGGGTGCGGTTTGGGCATCCTCACCGCCGCGTATCATCCTGAAAGAGAACGACTCAGAGGTTGCAAATGTCCAGACGACGATGCGAAAGAAAGACGGTCCAATTGCCGTGTATTCTCCGTCTCATTCTGTGAAGAGCGTTGACGTGATCGTTACAAATCTGTGTTGACGGATCTGAACTTTACGCGCATGCAACAGCAATAGTTCTGCGCGTCTTTACAATCATTGAAAAAGCGTTTATTGCATTGAACAATATGCAAAACATCTAGCACTGCCGTCCCCCTGAATGAATATATGGATGCAACGCGCCGTGGCTGGCCGTGATTCCTGACTTCACGCTGCCGCGCGGGGATCCCCAATGATCATATCGCTCGCAACAAGTCATGCTGAGACGATACTCAGGCGGAAGGTGAGAGCTGTTTGGCATTTTGCGGACAATATTAATGTAGATTGCACGCGAACTATGTGTGCTTGAAGCAGCTCACTTCAGGTTCGCTCGTTGCAAAGGATGAAAAGATACGGAGAAAGCGCGTGGCGTCCCCGCATAGCCGCTTTCAGGTTGTTGCCTACCTCACTACAGCTTCACTACAAGGCGGCAACCACCACGGAGGGCCATCGCGTTGTATGTTGCTTACCTAAGCTTGCAATTTTCTCGTTTGCTTCACAACTGTTTCAAGGCCCTGAAACATTAGCAGATACGGCGTTGCGTTTACTTCTCAATGTTTCAAGCATCTACTCTGACACCTGCCAACAAGCCTTCACTTGGCCACCGGGTGACTCAGCACCTCCATCCAAGACGTGCAGGGAGCCATCCATCTTCTCTCCCATGGAGTAACCCAGTCATCCTTTAGGACCCTCCTCTGCCTTCTGTCAAGATCCCTAGCAGGGTCTACATTCCATACTCACCATGACCGACTTCAGTACCCGGTGAGAAGCACGCCTACCGATGACACAGTCGATGTGCTAACAATTGGCTGTAGAATCAGGTGCGCTGGGTGTGAGAAGAACTTGTTGCCGAACCGGTTTTCTGAAACGTCCCAAAAGAAGTACCGTGAGTCGAAGAGCGCCCGTCAGCGAAACCCAAAAGTCCAGGTCAAGCCCATACAATGTCTCAATTGTACCTCGACGTCTCGGACAGAGATGAAATGTGTGATGTGTGACCAGGTGATGGGTCTAGAGAGATTCTCCAAAGCTCAGAGAAGAAAGACTGACGATGCTGTAAGTACGACCGAGACAAGTAAGTGTCTCCACCTGACAAACCTCTAGCACTGCTTGCACTGCCAGCAAGAGAAGAGTGACCGCGAAGCCGATTTTGATAAGGAGGTCGAGGAAGTGAACATCATGGACGAGTTCAAGAAAATCGTGAGTGCTGTCACGCTCTACGCTCTACGCTCTTGTCAGCAATCTAACCGAACAGCAACTGGGCGGTTCTAGTAGCTATTACTCGTCAATTGCAAGCGGAAGTCATCGATCAAGGAGCGCCCAGTCCCAGAGTGACCAGTACGAAACCGATACGAATCCGGGCAGTCCCTCCTGGGCCCACGGTAATGACGCGGTAAGCCTCGCCGATACAGAGACATCTCGACCATCGTCTACCAGCACTCGGATCGTTACAGGCACCGGCTGGGACGGCTTCGCTGGGGATGGACGATCTACCACGGGTCGTAGTATCACATCTGGTCGCAGCAACAATCCTGGTTTCGTGAAACAGAATGCGGTCAGAAAGGACGTGCACCAGAAAGTTGCAGAGCAGTTGGCACGAGAACAGGAAAGACAACAGCAGGAGAGAGAGCAAGTGGAGCGGGACGAAAGCGGAGATGAATCTGAGGCTTCGGATGATCCGTACTGAGCAGAGGAGTCATAGTCCTTTCCTAGCACATCGTGCTTCTCGGTCATGAAGGACACGCCACTATTAGAGATGGAGAAGATTTGGGGATTCAGCGAGGTATGTACCCTGGGCCATGGGGATAAGATGGATTGACAGGAATCTTATCGCTTACCTGACCGGTCAGGATCTCTCATACGACTATGAATAAAAAGTTGCCCATATTGTCTGGGAATGTGCAGGGCAATATATAGCTCCGTGCCACCTCTTGTGCATCATGCTCAGTTCTGCTTACAGTGCTTCGTTGGCAGTTCAGGGTTATCTGTGCTGCCTCCACGCGATGTCTACTGCGAGCGAATGGCGGCTCGGCCAAGTAGCGAAGTGTGTCCAAGACACTGCCGATCGCACAGCCTATCCAGTCAGATGGGAGATACCTCACAATTCCAAACAGCGATTGTGGCCGAACCAGACTCATAGCCACGGCGTAGTCCTCCAATACCTTTGCCTGTATACAACACCATCCGAGCCGATCGGTCAGCAGACGAAAATGCAACGAAGTCGTGCATCCTGCGCTTCAAGTATGCCGGGCGCAATTATGCTTTGAGGGAGAGGGATGCTCACTTTTATAATTGGTCTTCAGTCGGATCGACCTCCAGACTGGACCATGGCTACGACGAAGAGTCCGTCGGTGCCCATGACTGTTCCTCGTGGTCCATTCTTCGAAGCAATGCTGCAGGGTCATTGGATATGGCTAACGTCTCAGATGCGTCTCATGCCTCTGCCTTGCATGAATTAGGTTGTAAGCACGTTCGTAGTGAGCAACAGCCAGCCAATCACGACGCTTTCAATGCGACTGGCGAAGGTTCTTCACTGGCGAGAGAATCATCCTTACTCACGTACCATCTCCGTCGGCTAAAGGACACATTAGTCAAGTGCGTCCAGTCAAAACAGCGACCAAGGGTAGTGTATCGTGGCTTCGGGTGCATGACGTCGTTCGCAGACCGTTTGTCGACTTTCCCAGGTGCCCCGGGTTTAGAAAGTGCAAGCCACGGACACTTCTCAGCCAGGGAACCTTGTCTGGCCATCTGCAGGCTGTAACAATCGAACAGCTTGACTAATTCTGGTGAACACGGGTCGATGAAGATGCGAAGATAGCAGATGGTCCGCGATGTTGGTTCGAGGTTGACAGAGTTGCCCGGAATGCTGTTCGAAGTCACACTGCACAACACTCCAAGACCACGATCAGCCTGTGTCTCTGCACTCTTTGTAGTGGTCTTCAGCCTCTATCCCTGCTAGTAAGCTGCCTATCCTGTCCTAGCTTACTGTCAACGGCTGCGTGGATCCTTGCCCGCCGGTCAGTGCCAAAATTACAAGGTCTTACAGGCGGTTGTGCCCTTTCGCGATGAATGTCGACGTAATGCTGTGCCACAGCTTGGTTTCGATCATTTCCAAATCTCTGGCGTCCACATCCAACCACCGTGCACGCTAACCTTTCATTGTTAAACGACATCACTATCGTTACTGCACATACACCTTGTGTTGCTTCTCAAGACATCGTCTAGACGCAAGTTCCCTGCAACAGCAGTGATTTGGTCTTGTCGCGCAAGCACATCTGTCGGATACTTTTCTCTCAACCTTGAGATCAGCCCCACGCGGAAGTCACGATCCCAGCCTTTGCTCAAGTCAGAACCTGAAGAGTTCTGCCTCTGCGCTACAAACCTAACGCCCGATCCGGCACCACGCATCAGCCTTCTTTCTGCCGTGACTCCACCGAATTTCACTACGAGCTGGCAGACAACGGACCAAGGCTATTGAATCTATTGCATGAACGACTATTTGCGATTCGTCGATTGTGCAATCCCGGTCTGTGAAAGGAAGAGCTTAGTCTCGGACTCTTCGGCCATACGTTGTGGCCCAGCGTACAAGGCATAAGAAAAGTGTTACGCATATTCGACAGAACAACTCCTGATGCGACCTCTTCTAACACCTGGCTGAAGCACCATCCACTGTCAGCTTACCCGCATTTATTGACACAGTTCTGCGTGACTGAGCAACATTGGCGAGCCCTGTCCTTAACTGCGGGTCTTCATGAGGTATGTGATATGACCACAAGCTGAGATGCGAAAGCCAGCGATGTCGAATCACGAAGACCGCAGCTCATCCCCCTATGATGGCCTAGATGGCACACACGACAGGTTCCAGCAGACTTATCAAGGTCCGCGATCCCCTCTCGATGGATCTGGCTCACCACTCCTGAGAACGTCTCGAGCAGGTCATCAGCCTTACTCGCCGACCACTGTAAATGGAAGCACACAAGGCACGGGGACGTCATTGTCAAACCGATCCTCACGTCAACCTATCAACGAAGCCGTCACCTCGGCCGTAAACACGACTGATAGCAATTTGTCACCAGAGCTAATACAACTCATTACGCAGAATGTCATTCAACAGCTCCATGTTCACAAGGCAACAACGGGGCCCTCTGCACAACCTGTCCAGCCACCCTCAGGACCTTTTAGTGATGCGCCTGACACTATACAATCTCCACACGGGTCACCCGTACTCAGTCGATCATCTGTCTACACGCCACCCTCGCCTCACCGGCCAGACGACGACTCTGTAGATGATGTGAACATGCCGACGATGCCCACAGCCAGTAGTGTCAATGCTTCTGGGTACGCCACACGGAGAAGAGACGTGTCCCCGTTCAGTCGTGCCAGCAATGAAGAGGCAATACTTAGTGAAGCCGAATCGAGATCAAGCAGACCTGAAAATCCGCGGAAATCGTCGACAGATCACGACGGGACGGTGCTGGAGAAATACTGGGGCAAGCTTTTTGACGGAGAAGGCCAGGGCACTGAAAGGCTTCAGCATTTCCTGGAAGGACTCGCGCTGCAGCTTGTAGAGAATTATGAGCCTAAGCATAGTCTGGTCATTACTCCTGATAAGATGCAGAAGTTCTATGAAGACACCAAACTCGAGAAGCGCACAGAGATTTATCCCTGGAAGCTTGTGTTCGATGACAAGACATCCTCCATTTCACGGCTACTGCGCGAACGAGACATAAAGGTACAACACCACCTCATACAGGCCACTCCCGACGCACGACCCGACATACCGGGGCTGACACCTACTGGCTTTGCATCCTGGATGACATTGATGATCAAGGCTCATCCTGACCACGAGTACGAACGCCTGGCCAAGTCACTCAAGATCATGGGCGTGAGCCATCCGCAAGACCGTGGTCAGCGGTTTCCCGCCGCTATTCCACGCCGCCTGTTTCCAGCTAGGGGTGATGAGGCTATTGCAGCTAGACTCACCGAGCTAATGGCTGCACATTGTAAGGTTCAGATCAGCAGTCGACAGAACAGTACCACAATGCCTTCCGACCCGGAGGTTCCCCAGAGCCCTCGAAAAGGTGAAATGCCCCCTGCTCCCACGGTCGAAGACGCCTTAGACGAGTCCGAAAGGTTTCCAACAACTCGGAACCAACAAGCGAAAGATGGCGGTGCCTCATTCTCGGCCACAGAGCCAACCATATCCCAAGCACGAGATATGCTGTTTTCCGATTCGGGGCCATCGAAAGCAGCTTCGGTCACTTCTATTGAGGACGAATCGGATGTGCCCACTCGCCAGCCTCCGATTGAGCGACAGAGGCAGCCATACTCGGCACAACCTGGTGGTCCCAAGGCCTATGATTTGACAAGTTCAGGTGACGAGAAGTTTGAGCAAGCACAAACCCAGATGCCCTACATGAACGACCTGAGACGCACCAAGAGTGTGTCCAATCCTCAAAGGCCACGAGTGCCACCGCCGATCGCTATTCATCAAAGGCCGGAAGCGCAGGTGCCTCAGCCTGACGGTGCTGAGTTATCCCGGTCCCGTAGCAATGCTGTTGGAGGTCAGCCCAGTGCTTCAACGCATAGATCGCGAAGCAACAGTACCAATGAACGTGAAGCTCGTCCATTCCGCCGGCAACGTAGCAACAGCACGTATGGAAACGATGGCGGGAAACGATACTATCCTCAACGGAACCCTTCGTTCAGCAAAGGTGGATCTGACTTTCAAAACCCGCGCGCGACCGACCCAGCACTCAACTATGCGAGCTATCCCACAAGCAATCGTCCTGCAAGTATGTATCAGCCCCCGACAGGAGACCGATACGAGTACCCACGGTTTGAACGTGACAAGAGCCGCGACCGCAACCCCGACATACGTTCAAGACCGCGCTTCCAGAGTTCGGCGGGGCAGGAATACCCTAGTCCAGACGACTTCCGCCGGTCCCCGCAAGCATACTTCAATCCGAATGGGGTGGTGCAACCAGCCGGTGGCCCTCATCAGCAGTACCCTCCAACCGCGTTCCGCGACGGGGGGAGATAGTAGGATCCCGCCGAGCCGCGACGAGAAAAGGGATGCGCGGGAAATTGTAAACTGCAAATTGGAAAACGAAGCGACGAGGACAAAAATTGGACATTGGCGAGCGAGATCTTTTTCTTTGCTGAGCGTTCTGCTTGTTATATTTGACCCCCGATGATACCCTTCGCACCAATAATGTTATGTCTTGACGACGATTTATTCTGGTCTTACGAGCTGGTTCCTGTTTTTTCCCCCCCCCCCTTGTTTGTACGTTTTGACGCGCTTGCTGGCCCGCCTGGCCCGCCTGGCCCTTTGTCACATATCGTAGGTCTAGGCAGGGGTCCACGCTGCAAGAATGAAAACAAGGCAGGCAAGTGATTACCTCGGACTTGATGCTTTTTTTTCTTGCGTGTTCTGCACGAGGCAGGGTGACTTGACTTCGTAAACTTGCTTGAAGTGCATAGGCAAAATGTTCTACTGTAGGTAGGTAGGTAGGTAGGTAGGTAGGTAGGTAGGTAGGTAGATTGAGCTCGAATCGACGAGGGATATATACAGTTGCCGGTCGAGTGGCTAGACCAAGATCGATCTACCTCTCTGCTCAGATGGGCGGAGACTAGACAGGCAAGCAAGTAGCGAGCATGTCGACTCAGACGGCAGATGTCGACAAGATATGGGGCAAAAGACCACGGATCACGGATCGTGAATCATGTGGCCCATGCGGCCGATCTTGGTCTCCAAGTACCTGGTCAACTCCTCGCCGTGCACGCCGTGCTGGCCCCTCCAGGCCAGGGGCACCATGGCGACGCGCTCGACAACCCTCACTTCCCTGGCGGGGCCCTCGACGGCGCGGACCTTGTCCGGGTTGTTCGTCAGCAGCCTGATGCCCCTCTCGCCTTCCCTCTTGTGCTCGTCGGCGTCGGTGCCGCAGCCCAAGTCCTGGAGGATGGCAGTGGCGAGGCCGTAGGTGCGGGCGTCGGCCGGGTGGCGCAGCAGCAGGTTGGCCTCGACGGTGTCGTTGCCGAGGTCCTGCAGATTGTAGGCCTTGAGCTTGCTGGCGAGGCCGATGCCGCGGCCCTCTTGGCGCAGGTAGACGATGACGCCGCCGGCGGTGGAGGGGTCTGGGTTGGTGGCGCTGCGGGTGCTCATGAGGCGGGCGGCTTCGTCGAGCTGTTCGCCGCAGTCGCAGCGGGCGGACCAGGCGGTCTCGCCGGTGTAGCATTCGCTGTGGATGCGGACGAGGGGCGGTTTGAGGGGGTGCAGGTCGTCTGGGGGGTGGGGCGAGGGGGGTGGCATGGAGGCTGGGTTGGTGGTTGTTGGAGGGGGGATGGGGGGCGTTGGGGCGGTCGTGAGGTGGGGGTTTTCTGAGTCTTGCTCGTCTTGCGG